>OOAQ01000858.1_pt1 | contig 23969 bp, 20 predicted proteins | sample 1671051 | NCBI WGS metagenome assembly OOAQ01 (sample SAMN06348117, study PRJEB24527) | human gut metagenome | biome: human gut; feature: ankylosing spondylitis patient; material: feces | host: Homo sapiens | place: China | collected 2015-10
AGTAAAACTAATAAGAATAATTACAATATATAATTGGAAAATTTAGCACCATGAAGGTATACTATAGGTATTGAACGAATTGCAGATTATTAGGAGGAACAATAATGGATTACAAGAATTCAGGTGTTGATATCGAGGCAGGTTACAAGTCAGTAGAGCTTATGAAAAAGCATGTAAAGGAGACTATGAGACCGGAGGTGTTAGGTGGTCTCGGAGGCTTCTCAGGAGCGTTCTCACTTGCTTCCATTAAGGATATGGAGGATCCGGTGCTTTTATCGGGAACAGATGGCTGCGGAACTAAGGTAAAGCTTGCTTTCATCATGGACAAGCATGATACAATCGGAATCGATGCAGTTGCCATGTGTGTAAATGATGTGGCATGTGCAGGCGGTGAGCCATTATTTTTCCTTGATTATATAGCATGTGGAAAGAACTATCCGGAGAAGATTGCTACAATCGTAAGCGGTGTGGCAGAGGGCTGTAAGCAGTCAGGCTGTGCACTCGTTGGTGGTGAGACAGCAGAGCATCCGGGTCTTATGCCTGAGGACGAGTATGACCTTGCAGGCTTTGCAGTTGGTGTGGTTGACAGAAAGGACATCATCACAGGCGAGGGATTAAAGGATGGTGATGTACTTATCGGAATGGCATCAACAGGCGTACACTCAAATGGATTTTCACTTGTCAGAAAGATTTTCAAGATGGACAAGGAGACATTAAATACATATCATGAGGAGCTTGGCACTACACTTGGAGAGGCACTTCTTGCCCCTACAAGAATCTATGTAAAGGCTCTTAAGGCTGTAAAGGACGCAGGAGTCACAGTAAAGGCCTGCAGCCATATCACAGGCGGCGGCTTCTATGAGAATATCCCACGTATGCTTATCGACGGCAAACGTGCCGTAGTTGAGAAAAACAGCTACCCTGTTCCACCAATCTTTAAAATGATGGCTAGAGAGGGAAATGTTGAGGAGCAGATGATGTACAATACCTACAACATGGGACTTGGAATGATTGTTGCAGTTGACCCTGCAGACGTGGACAAGACTATGGAGGCTATGAAGTCTGCCGGAGATACACCATACGTAGTCGGAAAGATTATTGACGGCGAGAAGGGTGTAGATCTCGTATAATAACATTCAATATATTGTTAATAATTGTATACATCGTTGCGAGGAAAAAGAATGAAAATTGCAGTATGTGTATCGGGTGGCGGCACCAATCTTCAGGCCATCATAGATGCAATAGATAACGGAACAATTACAAACACACAGATAGAGGTTGTTATCAGCAACAACGCAGATGCATATGCGCTTGAGAGAGCTAAAAAGGCTGGAATAAAGGCAGTATGCATCTCGCCAAAGAGCTATGAAAGCAGAGCTGCCTTCAATGAAGATTTCTTAAAGCAGCTTAACTCATATCATGTGGATTTAGTCGTACTGGCAGGTTTTCTGGTAGTGATTCCACCTGAGATGATAAAGCAGTACAGAAACAAAATCATAAATATCCATCCATCGCTCATACCATCCTTCTGCGGCACAGGCTACTATGGTCTTAAGGTGCATGAGGGAGTGCTTGCACGCGGTGTGAAGGTGACAGGTGCCACCTGCCACTTTGTGGATGAAGGCACAGACACAGGCCCTATTATTTTACAGAAGGCAGTCGAGGTAAAGCAGGGCGACACACCTGAGGTGCTTCAGCGCAGGGTTATGGAGCAGGCTGAGTGGAAAATCATGCCACACGCTATCGACCTGATAGCAAATGGCAGGGTGTCAGTAGAAGACGGACATGTTATTATAGATGAGAAGTAATGACAGTGCTGTAAGTAATTAGTATGTAAACACAGGTAGATTATGATTACCGGACAATGAAAAGCTTATGTATAGCTTAGGTATAGGAGGCAAAAATGAAGGTATTAGTAGTAGGAAGCGGCGGAAGAGAACATGCAATATGCAGGGCTGTTGCAAAGAGCTCACGCGTTGACAAGATATACTGTGCACCGGGCAATGCAGGTATCGCTGCACTTGCAGAGTGTGTGCCAATCGGTGCGATGGAATTTGATAAGCTCGTATCATTTGCAAAGGATAATGCCATTGATTTTACAATCATCGGCATGGATGATCCGCTTGTAGGAGGTATCGTTGACGAATTCGAAAAGGCAGGGCTCAAGTGCTTCGGACCAAAGAAGAATGCAGCTATTCTTGAGGGCTCAAAGGCATTTTCAAAGGATCTCATGAAAAAGTATAATATCCCTACTGCGGCATATGAGAATTTTACTGATGCCAAAGAGGCTCTTAAATATTTAGAGACAGCAAAGTTCCCTATCGTGTTAAAGGCAGACGGACTTGCTCTCGGAAAGGGTGTGCTTATCTGCAATACTCTTGAGGAGGCAAAAGAGGGTGTCAGAACCATCATGGAGGATAAGAAGTTCGGAACAGCCGGAAACACCATGGTAGTTGAGGAGTTCATGACAGGCCGTGAGGTTTCAGTGCTTTCATTTGTAGACGGAAAGACTATCAAGATTATGTCATCTGCGCAGGACCACAAGCGTGCAGGTGATGGAGATACAGGCCTTAATACAGGCGGCATGGGTAATTTCTCACCTAGTCCGTTCTACACCGATGAGGTCGATGATTTCTGCAAGAAGTATATTTATCAGGCAACTGTAGATGCTATGGCTAAAGAGGGCAGACCTTTTACAGGGGTTATCTTCTTCGGACTCATGCTCACAGAGGATGGACCAAAGGTGCTTGAGTATAATGCGCGATTCGGAGATCCTGAGGCACAGGTTGTGCTTCCTCGTATGAAGAATGATATTATTGATGTGATGGAGGCCTGTGTAGACGGAACTCTTGACACAATAGATCTTCAGTTTGAGGACAATGCATGCGTATGTGTGGTTCTGGCATCAGACGGATATCCTGTCAAGTATGAGAAGGGCTTTAAGATAACTGGCTTTGAGAAGTTTGACGGCAAAGAGGATTATTACTGCTATCATGCCGGCACCAAATTTGATGCTGACGGCAATATCGTCACAAACGGAGGACGTGTGCTTGGTATCACTGCAACAGGCGCCACACTCAAGGAGGCCAGAGCCAAGGCTTACGAGGCAACAGAGTGGGTACAGTTTGATAATAAATACATGAGACATGATATCGGAAAGGCAATAGATGAAGCATAAGGGTATTATTTTTGATATGGATGGCACTCTCTGGGATTCAGCAGAGAATGTGGCAAAATCATGGAATAAGGCCATAGCAGATTATGGCTATGAGAGGGCACCTATCACAAAAGAAGATATGTATTCAGTAATGGGAAAGACAATGGATGTACTGGCATCCATTATCTTTCCTAATTGTACTTGCAGAGATGAGTTAATTAATGTATGCTATAGAGAAGAAAACGATTACCTGACCGTTCATGGGGGAGAGCTTTATCCTGATGTTGAAAAGACACTTGATGAGCTGTCAGAAAGATATGACCTTTATATAGTCAGCAATTGCCAGCGTGGTTATATAGAGTCTTTTTTTGCGTACCACGGACTTGGCAGGTATTTTAAGGATACTGAGTGCTACGGCAACAATGAGCTTGAGAAGTCAGAAAACATAAAGCTTATTGTAGAGCGCAATAATATAGATGAGGCAGTGTATGTAGGTGACATACAGGGAGACTACGATTCCAGCAAAAAGGCAGGAGTTAAGTTCATCCATGCAGCATACGGGTTCGGCACAATAGATGACGATGTGCCTGCTATTCGCAAATTCTCTGAGCTGCCGCGGGTGGCTGACAGAGTATTTGAGGAAATTGAAAAGCTCTGATGAGAATTTAGTTTGAAGCAAAGTTTATGAATATGTTGTAGATAATGGGGTTTCCGCATGGAAGATAAGCGTAACAGAGGGAGAAGAATTACAGATAGAATAACAGAGGCTTACTATGAGCTGATGAAGATTGTTGCAGAAAACAATCATGAGCGCATGTTTGAGTACTATGTGGAAGATGATGAGGCATATATTTTCAAAATAGTCAATTCTTCTCCGGCTCAGGAGACAGTATATCCGGTTTTTAAACAAAATATTGACACATACATGTCAGAGTGCCCTGAAGACAGCATCGAATGCTTCAAAAAGCAGCTTGATAAATGTCTGCTTCGGCCTATGCGTACTGCATTCCAGCTTAGTTTTATATCAGAGGATGGCAAGAGCAAGCCGGTTGAGATGTACATGATCAGCATACCTGATTTGGATAAAAAGGTATGTATGGTAGTTGGAGTAATGTTTGATATCAGAGATGAAAAGGGGCTTTTGGACTCGCTGACAGGCACATACAATCACCTTGCATTTGAGAATAAATGTACATCGCTTATCAGGCAAAAGGGAACAAAGCTTTTATTTGTGATGCTTGATGTGGATGATTTCAAGATAGTAAATGACACCTTGGGACACAATGTAGGGGATAGGGTATTAAGCCAGACAGGACAGGTGCTTAAGGAAGCAGTTGGAGCCAATGGTATAGTTGGCAGGCTTGGCGGTGATGAGTTTGCAGCGATCGTATTTGGATTAGAGGACAGTGATGCTGTGGACGAGTTCTGCGTAAAGCTGTCAGGAAGACTGAAGAATATTATCTTTGATATGGAGTATTCTGCATCAATCGGCATGACTACCGGCGATGACAGAGAGCTGACCTTTAAGGATCTGTACTATGAGGCGGATCAGGCTATGTATTACTCAAAGAGGCAGGGAAAGAATCGCATATCGTTTTTCAGTTCTATCAGGAAAAATGATATAACCGTTCCGCATAATTCCTGCGCTCCTTCCAATACAGATGTATCCTGCAGGATGTCAGATAGGGAGATATTCTCGTATGATGAAATGCCGGACTATATACTTGCAGTAGATGAGGAGAGCCGTAGAATAGTATTTGTCAATAAGGCTATCAGAAATTCAAGCGTTATGACAGCATCTCAGATTGATGAATTTATTTCAAAGCCGTTTGAGGATGGGTTTATTGATTTGTTTTTACGGAAAAAAGAGCAGGGAAACAGAGTATCGGTTTTTTCAGGAAAGGATCATCCCGACAATATAGTTGCAAAGCTGTTAGGCGAAAAGAAGCTCATAATCAAGCTGAATCATAAGGATTATAATGGCTATAGACTGCTCAAGATGATAGATTTGAGTGATGAGTCAAAGCTGAATGCTGTTATGAGACGGATAATCAGCTACAGGGCGTTTATGCAGAATTTCATTGATGCTGTTAATGATACCACCGAAGGCTTGGGGTATAGGAACTATTTACGGCTGCTTAGAGAGTTTTATAATGCAGATTGTGTGGCTGTCATTTATAATGGAGAGAGTGCGTGGGACACAATTGAGGAGATACATATACCAAGTGCTAAGATTATGGCAAAGGTGGTTAATGAATCTGTTTCAAGAGGTGCAATTACAGATTTTCTCGCTCTGTTTAATGACACCGGCCGTGTGTTTATAAGTGATATTCAGTCAATTGAGGGTGAATACAGGGATTTATTCAAGCGTATGGCTGATGTCAGAATATGGTCTACATCTGCTGCTCTTCTAAACAAGGGGGAACAATGCTTTGGTGCCATCGTGGTTATGAATCCAAGAGCCAATTCAGGAAGTCTGGATTTGATTGAAATGATTGGTATTTCAATATCGAATAGTCTGTTTTATGAGAAGGCGAGGGCAGAGTATGAGTACAGGCTCAATTTTGACCAGGTCACAGGCTTAAGAAAGAGAGAGACCTTTAATAATTTGGGAGAGAGCTATGTGGAGTATGACTGCAGCTTTATGGGAGTATTTGCATCAGATATCATAAGGCTTTCAGATATAAATGAAAAATTTGGGTATATGGCAGGAAATGCGCGTCTTAGGATGGTTGCAGATGTGATCAGTGACGTTTTTACAGGCTATGATATATACAGGTACGAGCAGGATGAGATAGTTGTTTTTTGCAAGGATATTGATAAAAAATCATTTATGGGACTTGTCAGGATAGTAAGGGAAAGCCTTGATGATCTGGATGTCTCAGTATCGACAGGCTTTAGTTGGACGGACAAGCCCGACATAGCAAGGCAGCTCTCAGAGGTTCGCTTAATGTATGATATTGAAAAGGACGCAAAGCTTAAGAGTCTTGACAGTATAATGAGAAATAAGGTATTTAAGGATGTGGTTTCTGAGATTGAAAAGGGAAGCTTCATGGTGTATTATCAGCCGAAGGTTGATTCAAGAACAGGCATCACAGTCGGGGCGGAGGCCCTTATCAGATTTTTTGATGAGGCTCATGGCGTTGTAGGGCCAATTCATTTTATCGAGATTTTAGAAGAAAACAGATGCTCGCATCTTATTGATTTATTTGTACTTGATGAGGTATGCAAGGCGCAGAAGCTTCGCTGTATAAGTGACAGGAGAGTGGTTCCGGTATCTGTGAATTTTTCAAAAAATACACTGGAATATGCAGACCTCCTGGATCATGTGAAGGAGATAATGAACGGGTATGATCTCCCGGAGGGGCTTGTTCAGATAGAGATAACAGAGTCGGTTGGTGATATGGATATTGTATTGATAAATAATATCGCGCAGTCGCTGATTTCAATGGGCTTTCGTCTTTCGATGGATGACTTTGGCACGAAGTACTCAAATCTTGAGATGCTCTTTAAGTTTCCGTTCAGCATTGCTAAAATTGACCGTTCCCTGGTCAAGAATCTCGAGAGCAATGAGAAGAGCAGGATTATGTTAAAGCACCTCATATCCATGATTATGGAGCTTGGCATAGAGTGTGTTGCCGAGGGGGCTGAGAATGAGGAGCAGGTAAGGCTATTACAGCAGTTTGGCTGTAATATTATTCAGGGCTATTTCTATTCAAAGCCGGTTACACTTGATGTTTTCACGAGTGAGTTCGTGGAAAAAACAAGGAATCAATTGTGATTCACAATTTTATATACAATGCAGCTATTAACAGGCGCCTGTAGTAGGAAAGCGGATAACAGCTGCAAAAAAAATAAAAGGAAAGGAAGAAAAATGTTAGAAAAAATCTTCAAACTCAAACAAAACAACACAACGGTCAAGACAGAGATTCTTGCCGGTCTGACAACATTCATGACCATGGCATACATCATTGCTCTTAACCCAAACCTTCTCACCGGATTTGGTGCTGAGGGAACAAAAGCACTATGGAACGGAGTGTTCCTGGCAACATGTATTGCTTCGGCAGTCGGTATGTTTGTCATGGCATTTCTTGCCAACAAGCCATTTGCACTGGCTCCGGGTATGGGACTTAACAGCTTCTTTGCTGTAGTAGTTGCCAATATCGTAAGCATCACAGGCCTGTCATATGTTGATTCATTCCAGGCTGCACTGTGTATCATCCTTATTGAGGGTATTTTATTCTTCATACTTTCAATATTTAATATCCGTGACAAGATAGTAGATGCCATTCCTTATGGTGTCCGCATGGGTATTTCACCGGCTATCGGTCTTATGCTTTTAAATATCGGCTTTGGCTCAAATGCCGGTGTTTACTCAAAGGATGGCGGACCATTTTATGTGATGAAGGATTTCTTCGGTGCACTCACACCGGGACTTGCCAAAACAAATATGACAGATGGATATTCTTCAATGGTGCTCACTGTTGTGACTATGTTCATCGGACTTTTTGTTATCATTATTTTAGCTCATAAGGGCGTAAACGGAGCAGTACTTTTTGGTATGCTTGCAGCTTGCGTAGTTTACTGGGTAGGAGAGGCTATATTCTTTGGAACAAATCCTTTTGCATCACTTGCAACAGCTTCATTTGTGCCACAGTTTAAGGATATGGCAGATACAACACTGTTCAAGTTCGATTTCAAGGATTTCATCAGTATTGGATGGTTTACAGCAATTTCACTCATCATCACATTCTGTATCATAGATATGTTTGATACCATCGGAACACTTGTTGGTACTGCATCACGAGCAGGAATGGTTGATAAAGAGGGAAATATGCCAAACATGAAGGAGGCTTTGGTTTCCGATTCAGTTGCCACAGTGGTTGGTGCCGTAACAGGTACATCTACAGTAACAACTTTTGTTGAGTCTGCATCAGGTGTAGAGGCCGGTGGACGAACAGGTCTTACAGCTTTCACAACAGGTATCCTGTTCCTTGCATGCATCTTTATAGCACCGCTTGCAGCAATCATTCCTGCCGCAGCAACATCATCAGCACTTATCTATGTTGGTATCCTGATGCTTGGCGGTCTTAAGAAGGTGGATTTCGAGGATCTCTCACAGGTTGCTCCGGTAGCACTCATGCTTATTGCAATGCCTATCTCCGGATCTATCGGACATGGTATAGGTCTTGGACTTATCACATATACTGTACTCAAGGTCTTTACAGGAAAAGCAAAGGAGGTTTCTATCCTTACTTATGCTATTTCGCTTCTTTTCCTTGTGAAGTTCTTCCTTGTAGTGTAGTGTTTTAAAGCTTAGTGACATATAACGCCTTGCCCCGCCATCCTTGGCGGGGCATTGTTGTGTGCGGATATAATTCTAACAGCCACTAAGTGACTGCGTAAGGCTTGCAGATGCATTAAACTGTGCTGTAGTGGCATTTTCTTATGTAGTGACAATAATCAACACGCACAAACATATGTTCTTGACAATTGAGCGTAATCAATGTAGAATTGCAGTATGGACAAGCATAATGAAGAGCACATTTATGTGGCAATAGATTTAAAATCATTTTACGCATCAGTAGAGTGCAGAGAGAGGGGAAAGGATGCTCTGACCACTAATCTGGTCGTGGCAGACCCAACCCGCACGGAGAAGACTATCTGTCTTGCAGTATCGCCGGCTCTTAAGGCATATGGCATACCGGGCAGGGCGCGCCTTTTTGAGGTGGTACAGCGTGTGAAGGAGGTAAACAAGCTGCGTCTGTCGAAGCTTATGGCGAGTGGACATGCTGCCGGGACAGTGGAGAGAAGAAAAAAATATGTAACAGAAATTGATATAGCAGAAAATGATATAACAGAAAGCACAATGGCAGGCTTTGATTATGCATCATATAATGCAAATCTGCTTGACGCACATCCTGAGTATGAGCTGACATACATTGTCGCACCGCCGCGTATGGCTTTGTATATGGATTACAGTACACGCATATACAATATTTATCTTAAGTATATCGCACCTGAGGATATCAGTGTTTACTCGATAGATGAGGTTTTTATGGATGTGACACACTATCTTCGCACTTATCACATGACGGCAAGGGAGCTTGCGTCTAAGATGATAGACGATGTCCTTAAGGATACCGGTATCACGGCAACCTGCGGCATTGGTACCAATCTGTATCTGTGCAAGATAGCCATGGATATTATGGCAAAGCATGCCATGCCTGATGAGCGAGGAGTGCGTATAGCAGAGCTTAATGAGAATAGCTATAGGCGAAAGCTATGGGACCACAGGCCGATTACCGATTTCTGGAGAGTGGGAGCAGGTTATGCCAAAAAGCTCGAGGCAGCCGGCATGTATACAATGGGAGATGTGGCCAGGTGCTCAACAGGCGGTTCGAATGATTTTTACAATGAGGAAAAGCTGTATAAGATGTTTGGCATCAATGCAGAGCTTCTTATAGACCATGCATGGGGGTATGAGCCTGTTACAATAGCTGATATCAAGGCATACAGACCGCAGACTAACAGCATCAGTTCAGGGCAGGTGCTTCAGGAGCCGTATGATTATGAGAAGACAAAGCTTATTGTGCGTGAGATGACGGACCTTCTTGTGCTTGATCTGGTAGATAAGAGGCTGGTTACAGACCAGATAGTACTCACTATAGGGTATGATATTGCAAATCTGTCTAATAAGGCTGATAGCTGTTTGGGCAATAATTATGACCACGCAGTAAATAATAAAGGAAGAGACAGTATTGGCGGTAAAAAAGGTACACATAGAGATTATACAGGTGAGATTACCATAGACCGATACGGCAGAAAGGTTCCAAAGCATGCACATGGTACAGCAAATTTAGGGCGTTATACGTCATCCACGCGCATCATCATGGATGCTGTGATGGAGCTTTATGACCGTATCATAGATCCTTCTCTTCTGACACGAAGGATTACTGTGGTGGCAAACAGGGTCTGTGATGAGAGCAAGGTGCAGGAAAGTGAGCAGTTTGAGCAGCTTGATTTATTTACAGATTATCAGGAGAGGGCTAAGGAAAAGCTAAAAGAGGATGAGGCGCTTTCCAAGGAGAGAAAGCTTCAGGAGGCTATGATTTCCGTCAAGAAGAAATATGGAAAGAATGCCATGCTAAAGGGCATGAATCTTGAGGAGGGGGCCACAACTATTTCAAGGAACAATCAGATTGGCGGACACAAGGCATAGCAGCAACCGCTGTGGTTCTTAATCGGATTTTTCTTAGTGGTTTAAAATAGTTACGAAAAAGTATATAAGGAGCATGGCATGGGAAAATATGATGATATTATAGATTTACCACATCATGTGTCAAAGGTACATCCGCAGATGTCTATATGGGACCGCTCAGCACAGTTTGCACCTTTTGCGGCACTTACAGGTCATGAGGAGGCTATTGCAGAGACAGCGAGGCTGACAAACGAGTGGCATGAGCCTGATGAGGACAAAAAAAGAGAGCTTGATGAGAAAATGAATGAGCTCATGATGCTTTATAGAAAGCGTAATTTCAATTCAGACAGTTTATATGACGAAAATGTCATAAACACCATGGCAGAGAATTATTTTGAGGTGACATATTTTGTGCCGGATGAGCACAAGGAGGGTGGCAGCTATGAGCATGTGACAGGGTATCTTAAAAAGCTTGATAGCATAGGGCACCTGATGATAGTTGTGGATGATAATGGTGCAGAGACGATAATTGATACCAGAAGAATATATGATATCGATTTGTGATGATTTTGTTAGGAATGCATTACTTGTAAATGTGGTATAGAAAGCAGGAAATTATAAAGATGGACAAGCAGATAGAAAGAGCCGGTGATGACAATAAAAATAATATTGGTGTGTTATATGGCATCGGTGTAGGTCCGGGAGATCCCGAGCTTATGACTTTAAAGGCTATTAATACAATAAAAGCATGTGATATAATTGCAATCCCTGCAGTTTCAAAAGAGGAATGCTATGTGTACGGCATAGTGCCGTCGTTTTGTGCAGCTGCAGCGCGGCTTGGCATTTCGCTTGGTGAGATGATGGATGAGATACATATCATACCGGCTTCGTATGATGTGAGGGATACTGTGGGTTACGGTGGAACCTGTGTATACATGAAATCCGGAAAGAAGCTTGCAGAGCTTATAGAGGTGCTTCGCACAGGAGATGCTATCAGAAAAAAGAAAATGACAGTGTATGGTGTGACAAACTGTGGCATGGAGTCTGAGCGTGTGTACAGGGGGCTGGATGAGCTTACCGAAGCAAAAGGATATCTGACAATAGTTATAGTGAAATATAGCTAAAATGGGAGTTTACTTTTTGTGCACAATTGCTATAATAGTATGGTGAACCGAATATTTATATATTTTTGAATATAGAAAAGAGCTGAAATATCACATGAGTATAGTGGATAAATTTGGAGAAAAAGTAGGCGAGATAGCAGAAAACGATCCTGTCAAGGCAAGGAAGCTTTTGCTTGCAGGATATAGATTACAGGAAAAGAGATTAGCATTATTTCCGGACAGAAAGCTTCCAATGTCAGGGCAGTATGTGGCAAAGGTTGTCATGAATAATATCATACAGGCACTTGCAAAGCCTGAAAATGCCGCCATGGTCAGTATTTTTGTACCGGGTGAGCTTTTGACGGCGGCAGGTCTCACACCATATTCGGTTGAGGCATTATCGTGCTTTATTGCAGGAACTAAATGCGAGCAGGCCTTTCTAAGGCAGACCGAGAAGGAAGGCTTTCCGGAAACTATGTGCTCGTATCACAGGGTTTTTCTAGGCGCAGCATTAAATGGTATAGTGCCAAAGCCAAAGTGCATGGTGTATACAAACCTGGCATGCGATGGCAATATGATGACATTTCCGTATCTCAAGGAGAGATATGAAATACCAAGCTTTTATATAGATGTTCCATATGAGAAGAATTATGACTCTGTTATGTATGTAGCAAAGCAGCTTAGAGAGCTTAAGAGTTTTTTGCAGGATGTCACCGGAAGAAAAATCACAGAGGAGTCTGTGAAAAAGGCTGTGGACAAGAGCAAAATTGCATCAAATAATTATTACAGGCAGCTTCACCTGAGAAAAGGACATGATATTGCATCAACTCTCACAAATGAGCTGTATGCGCTTTTCATGTGTCATCTGCTTGCAGGAACTGATGAATCAGTCAGATATACACAGCTTCTGAGAGATGATGTGAGACGTGCACCGGCAGGCGATGGATTTCATGTACTTTGGATGCACACCATGCCGTTTTTGCAGGATGCAGTGAAGGATGTGTTCAATTACAGTGATACAATTCATATCAGCGCAAGCGATTTTATAGCTGATGGCTTCAGAAGCATGGAGTCGGATGACCCTTACGAGGCACTTGCCGAGAAAATGGTTTACTGCATTTATAATGGCAGCGTGAATCAGAGAATAGAGGAGGCAAAGGAGCTTGCCGACACAGTTGGAGCAGACGGGGCAGTGCTTTTTGCACACTGGGGCTGTAAGAATACAATCGGTGCATCAAGCCTTATAAAGCGCTCACTCGAGAGGGAAGGGCTTCCAACTATGGTTTTAGACGGAGACGGCTGCAACCCGGCAAATGCCAGTGACGGACAGATTTCCACAAGGCTTCAGGCATTTGTGGAGATGCTTACAGAGCAGGAACGTAATTAGAAATAATACACCGGTTATTGCGTCTGGTGTGTGGATATTTACTATAAACCAATTTCAGAAAGTGGAAAACAGATGATAAATTATGTTTGTAAATATGCTCCGGTAGAGCTGTTTAAGGGCTTTGGACAGGACTGTGCTGTGCTTGAGGAGATGCCGGAGAATTTCGATAAATCAGATAAGATAGCTCATGCGAATCTCTGCGGATTCGGCAAATCAGTCATACAGGCTGTGCTCGAAGGCAAGGTAGAGGAGCTTGTGCTCGTGAACTGCTGTGATTCAATGCGCAGAGTCTATGATATCATAGAGAATACAAAGAAATGCAAATTCCTGTATATGCTTGATCTGCCTCATGAGGATAACGAGTGTGAGAACATAAAATTTGCACAGTCAATTCTTCGTTTGAAGAATGCGTATGAGAGATATTCGCACAGGACATTCGACAGGGAGCTTTTTATAAAGTCGTTTGCAAAACCTGAATCTGAGCGCAAGCCATACATAGGTCTTATGGGTGTGCATGTGAGCAGTATTCTTGAGAAGACAATACGTGAAAATATGCAGATGGATGTGGAAAATATGACATGCACATCCGGCAGAAATCTCATTATTTTACAGAAGGATCTTAGAAATATGGATGATGAGGCTCTCTTTGTAGCATATGCAGAGAGTCTGCTCGGACAGATGCCATGTGCCAGAATGAACAATAATACAAGAAGAAATCAGCTCTTTTTGGACCCAAGCCTTAAGGGCATCATATATCACACGATAAAGTTCTGCGATTACTATGGCTTTGAGTATGCAAGCATAAAGAATAATATTAAGGTGCCTCTTTTAAAGCTTGAGACGGATTTTACAAGCCAGAGTGCCGGGCAGCTTCTGACAAGAATACAGGCATTTGCAGAGACAATAGAGGGCTCAGATGACATGGACCCTACAAAAGGCATAAGCGAGGAGGCAAGAAGAAGGATGGAATCAGGAGTCTACTATGTAGCAGGAATTGACAGCGGCTCAACAAGCACAGATGTGGTGATACTGGATCAGGACGGAAAAATTAAATCGACAATGATTATTCCGACAGGTGGCGGTGCTATGATGAGCGCCGAAAAGAGTCTGGAGAAGGCTGTCGAAAAGGCCGGTATATCAAAGGATGATATTGTAAGGATTGTAACAACAGGATATGGTCGTGCATACATCAACAGCGGTGATGACAGCATCACAGAGATTACATGCCATGCAAAGGGCGCGCATTATCTGAATCCCAACGTGCGCACAGTTATTGACATAGGTGGACAGGATATAAAGGCAATCAGTATAGATGAAAATGGTGCTGTGAAGAATTTCCTGATGAACGATAAATGTGCGGCAGGAACCGGACGTTTTCTGGAGATGATGGCAAGGACCCTCGGACTTTCACTTGAGGAGATGAGCACCATGGGACTTGAGTGGAAGGAAAACATTGTGATTTCAAGCATGTGTACAGTTTTTGCAGAGTCTGAGGTAGTATCGCTGGTGGCACAGAACAAGGCTGTTTCTGATATTATCCACGGACTAAACATGTCTGTAGCTTCAAAGGTAGGCGCACTTGCAGCAAGGCTTGGGCAGGATAATCCGGGAGAGTATATGATGACCGGCGGAGTGGCAAAGAACAAAGGCATCACAAATGCACTTGAAGAAAAGCTCGGCGCAAAGCTGTATATTTGCGATGAGGCACAGCTTTGCGGAGCGCTTGGTGCAGCACTTTTTGCATATGAGAAGTGCAGGGAGGCTTAATAGAGGGGCTATAGCAAACCACCAGTTGAACTGGTGGTTGCTGACTTTACTCCATGATTTTCCCATCAATACTTATTGTTACAACTTGCCATGGTATGAATTTTCCACTAGCTTGAAGAGCTTTTTTGGCCGCAATCTCCAGGCCGCCACAGCAAGGAACTTCCATTCGGACAATAGTTACACTTTGAATGTTGTTATTTTGAATAATAGCAGTCAGCTTTTCACTATAATCCACCTGATCTAATTTAGGACAACCAATTAAAGTTACCTTGTTTCGAATAAAATCCTGATGAAAGGCGGCATAAGCGTAAGCAGTACAATCAGCTGCGATTAAAAGCTTTGAGCCGTTAAAATATGGTGCATTAACAGGAGCCAGTTTAATCTGTACTGGCCAGTTTTGAAGCTTTGATCCTGAATCCGCGGTTGAAGTGGCTTTTACAGGCTCAGATGTTTCAGTTCGTCTGATCTGCATGATTTTAGATCCAGGACAGCCGGAGTGAGAGGTCATTGCCCGGTTTTTGGCAGCTATTTTTTTCTGTGCTTCTTTTACGGCTTCTTCATCATATGCAGGTGCTTCTCTCTCCTCAAATGAGATGGCTCCTGTAGGGCATTCAGGGAGACAATCTCCTAGTCCGTCGCAGAAATGTTCTCTCACCAATTCTGCTTTTCCGTCAATGATATCAATGGCGCCTTCGTGGCAGGCAGATGCACAGGCACCACAGCCGTTACATTTTTCTTTATCAATCTTTATAATCTTTCTTATCATTTTTAACCTCCGTCAATAGTATTTAGCGTTTGTTTATGCTAGAATTATAGTATTATAAATACAACTAGTATGTTTGATTTCCAACAGGGAGGAACTATTTTGCAAAAATATTTATCAATCCTAAGAAACAGTCCATTTTTTAAAGGTCTAACTGATAACGAGATATTATCCATATTGCATTGTGTAAACGCAACAACAATTTCTAAAAAGCGAGATTCTTATATTTTCAGAGCAGGTGATATTACCGAAGTAATGGGGATTGTGGTGTCCGGCTGCGTCCTCATTATTCAAGAAGACATCTGGGGACATCGGAATATTCTCTCAAAATGTCACGCAGGAGATTTTTTTGGTGAGCCGTATGCAGCAAGCCAGAGAGCTGTCTTAAATATCAGTGTGGTAGCAGATGAGGATTGTGAGATTATTCTATTAAATGTCAAAAGACTTCTGATTACCTGTCCAACTGCATGTGAGCATCATCAGAAGCTGATCCGTAATCTGGTCAGTGTCCTGGCAAATAAGATACTGATTCTGAACGATAAGATCACACATGTTGGGAAGCGAACGACGAGAGATAAACTATTATCATATCTGTCGTCAGAATCTATCAGACATTCGTCGTTATCTTTTGATATTCCTTTTGATAGGCAGCAGCTAGCAGATTATCTTTGTATTGATCGTGCAGCAATGTCTACAGAGATATCAAAGTTACAAAAAGAGGGCTTTATAAAAACAAATCGAAATCATTTTGAATTGCAATTGAGTATAATCAAAAAGAAGAACTATACAATTTAGGCAAGCTGTAGAAATGAAGCCAGGTGACTGCATCAATATTCCTACAGGTGTTAAGCACTGGCATGGAGCCGCACCGGATGAATGGTTTTCACATCTGGCAATAGAAGTGCCGGGCGAAAATAGTTCCAATGAATGGCTTGAACCGGTAAGTGATGAAGAATATAGAAAACTAAAATAGGAATCGTTGGAATCTGTGGCTGGGGTGGAATGGCTTTTAATGCAGATGCACTGGATACAAGAATAAAAGCAACCGTTGCATCTACCATGTATGCCAAACATTACTCCACATGTATGCCGACACACCTATCGCTCGAATATGGCAAAATCGGGAATGAATCCTAAGACGTTGCAGTACCTCATGGGGCATTCGGATATATCGGTCACAATGAATGTGTACACGCATATCGGATTCGATGACGCTGAGGAAGAATTGAAACGGATGGAAGAGTTTAGAAAAGCGCAGGCGGAGGTTGAACAGAAGAAAGAGAAACCGATGTCGCAGAAAATGTTTAAGGTAGTTTAATATGGAAGTGGAATGACGCTCTGGCTTAGGCTGGGGCGTTTTTTGAGTGGAAAAGAAGTGAAAATGACGATATAATAATAAATAAAGAAAATGAGTCTTTGATGGAGGTGCAATTATGAAAATTAGAATTCCCGATATAAATGATAACGAAAGTTTCATTGAAGGTAAGCAGTCAATAGTTTTATTAGGAGCTAATGGAGCGGGAAAAACTAGAATGAGTGTGTGGATTGATGAAAATAACCCAGAATTAAATGTACATAGAATTTCAGCACAAAAATCGCTTGATATGCCAGAATATGTAAGCCCAACTGAACTAAAAAAGGCGGAGGATCGTTTTTTATATGGAACTACTGATGATGATAGAAGATGGCTTGAAAAGGATGGAAAAAGATATAGTCGATGGGGAAATAATCCTGAAACTCATATGTTGAATGATTATCAGCCCCTCATGGAATTTTTGATGACAGAAAATTTTGAAAAAAGTATTGAATACCGAGAAAAACACAAGGAAGGTAATCAAGAATTTGATAATGAAACGAAATTGGAAAAGATAAAGAAAATATGGGAAAAGGTGATAACACACAGAAGGTTACAAATTTCTGCTGGAAAGATTGAGGTTGAAAGTGTAGATGGTAATTCGGATAAATATAATGGTAATGCTATGAGTGATGGCGAAAGAGCAATTTTTCATTACATTGCTGAAGTAGTTTCAGCAAAAGATAATTCTTTAATTATTATAGATGAACCAGAAAATCATTTGCATAATTCAATATTAGAAAGACTTTGGAATGAGATAGAGGCTGAAAGACAGGATTGTGTATACTTATATATAACACATAATTTGGATTTTGCCAGAACTAGGAATAATACACAAATTGTTTGGATAAAAAATATGATTGATAAACAAAAGTGGGATTATGAATTATTAGATTCAAATGATTTTTCAGATGATTTATTACTTGAGATATTAGGTAATAGGCATGGAGTATTGTTTGTGGAAGGAACACCGGATAAAAGTATTGATCGAAAATTGTATTCTAGGTTATTCCCTAAATATAACATTATTCCCTTAGAGGGGTGTGCGTCAGTTATACAAGCTACAAAAGCATATAACAAATTGCCAATGTTACATTACAAGACAATAAAAGGAATTGTTGATAGAGATAGAAGAACTGAAGGTGAGATAAACTCGCTATTGCAGGATAAAATATATGTACCTTCTGTTGCGGAGATTGAAAATTTATTTTTGATTCCACAAGTTATTGAACTGGTTGCTAGAAAGCAAAGTATTGAGAATGTAGATGTTTTGTTAGAACAAACGAAAGAAAAAACAATAAAATTTTTGAAGTTACATTTAGAAGAACAAGCGTTGTTGTTTACAAAGAAAAGGTGTCAAAATACAATTAATAATGTTTGTAACCAATCAACACAAACAATTGATGATTATAAAACATCTTTAGATGAAATAGTAGATAAGGTAAAACCGCAAGAAGAGTACAGTAAGGCATGTAAGGAATTACAGAAAATTGTAGATGATAAAGATTATCTTGCAGCGCTTAGAGTGATAAATAATAAAGGCCTTTTGCCTTTTACAAATGTGTCAAATGCGTTTGGATGGAAAAAGCAAAATTATATTGATTATGTAATTAGGTTGCTTGGAATCAAAGATAGTACTTCAGAGGAGTTGTGTAATATATTTGGAAATTATGTTACAGTGGGAGACTAAAAATGCCTTAGTAGTAAGAATCTTCATTTTACTACTAATTTTACTACTAACGGGTAGTAATAACATGCTCAATTCTGCTCTGATTTGCCATAATCTGTAATTTCAGAGCATATCACAATAACCTCGGAAACCCTTGCAAAGCAGGGCATTTCAGGGCAAAAAGGAGTAAATCAAAACTATGATAAAAGTGCTTTTTATTTGCCACGGCAGAATCAGTACTTTTGTCTGAAGTGGCTTAAAATCAAGGCTTTTGGGGAATGAGAATGGTATTTGTCCCCCAATTGTACCCCTCCTTATTTTGCGCGAGTGTACCGCGACAACCTAAAATCAAAGCTTTCGGGTTGGAATTTGTTAACCGGACTGTCCTCGATAAAAATGAATATGATTTGTGGTGAAAGAAGTTCCTGCGGGGAGCAGATGGACCGATTTTGAAAAACTCTGTATCAATTTTCTTTACAGATAAACTTTGTTCATAGATTTATGGTATAATCAGTTTAAGCGCTTGAATAAAGGAGATTATCCGGGAAGAAAATGAGAAGGCGCAGACGGAATGATTCTGTAATTCCGTCACTTCATGGGAGATAAATGTTATAGTGAATTTATAGTGAATAGAGAAACGCGATAGCGTAGTAAGCAATAATTTCAGATGATCCGGGTTTGATCAGAGAGGAGAAGAATATGAACAACTATTGTATGATCCAGAACTCCAAAACGTTTGCATTTTCCGCAGAGAATCCAACCGGTGTACGCGCAGGTGGTTCCCAGGGCGGTGACTGCACCAAGCTTCGTCCGACCGTGACGATTCCTGCAGGGGAAACCGTAACTCTGGTAGATGCTGCAGGACCGGGTGTGATCCAGCATATGTGGTTTACCGGATATGTCGGGCACCATTTTATCATCCGTATGTATTGGGATGATCAGGAATATCCGTCTGTGGAAGCTCCGCTCTCTGCATTCTTCGGATGTGCCTATGATGAAAATTTCGTGGACCGGGATGGCAAATATCCGGTGTTGAATTCTGCCATGATGCTGGTAGCTCCTGGTCGCGGCTATAACAGCTATTTTGAGATGCCGTTCCATAAGAGAGCTCGGATCACGATGGAAAACCGTGGTGACAAGGATGAAAATCTCTATTATATTATCACCGGAGCTTATCAGGAGATTCCGGCGGAGGCTGGTTATTTCCATGCCACCTATCGCCAAGAGCACCCGGTTCAGAAGGGTCGTACCTACACAATCGTTGACGGAATCGAAGGCAGGGGACAATTTGTTGGTGTGACTCTGGCAACTGGTATGAATGGCAACAATACCTGTTGGGTAGAAGGCGAAGCCCGCATGTATCTGGACGATGATCCGTATCCGTCTATCCACTATACCGGAACTGAAGACTACTTCGGCGGTTCCTATGGATTTGGAAATGACATCATCATCAAGAGCTATCAGACCTTCAGCGGCTTATATACCGGCATGTATGCAATCTATGGAGACAACCGGGAATTCTATAACGGACAGCAGAGATTCCTGCTGTATCATTTCCATATTGCAGACCCGATCCGTTTTGAGAATAAGTTTCGTATGACACTCGACAACATGGGCTGGACCGGACCGCGTTACGATGATTACACCAGTGTTGCTTATTGGTATCAGACCCTGCCGTCCGCACCGCTGATGCCACTGCCGACAGATGCAGAGATGTGTATGAGATAATAGAACCAGATTGGAGATGTCAGATAGATTGGTTTTAACCTTGCGACACGTCGCATCGGTTATATCGGACTGACATCAGAGATTTGCCGGAAAGATAGAGGTATTATGTTACTGGAAGAGAAGTTTTTGGAATTTCATCGTTATGCCAGCAGCCACAATCTGCCGCTGGAAGCTATCAGTGTCGGAGATGAGAACAAGGTACTCTGTGAGATGCACTACGCAGCAAATGCACCGAGAAATATTTATTCACATACCAAGAGTTTTACGGTAACAGCAGTTGGACTCGCAATAGAAGAGGGAAAACTAAGCCTGGAAGATCATGTGGCGGAAGTGTTTAAAGATAAACTTCCTTCAAATCCGGATCCAAATCTGGAGAAGATTCAGTTGAAACATCTGCTCTGCATGTCCAGTGGCTTTGGTAAGGCACTTCTGATGAATGCGGACAGACGTCCGGGCGTCGGCGCACCGGATTATGAGAAATATATGATGGCACAGCCGGTTCCTGTGGAGCCAGGCAGTGCATTCTGCTATTCCTCTGCCGACAGTATTCTGGCTGCTCATATGGTAGAACGGGCCGTTGGCAAGCGGATGGGAGAGTATCTGTATGAGAAGGTATTCCAGCCCCTTGATATGGGATGGCCGCTCTGGGAGCATGATCCACAGGGACATCCGAATGGCGGCGGAGGTATGTATCTGACTTGTACCGAGATGATGAAACTGGGACAGCTCTATCTGGCTGAGGGTAACTGGAAGGGCGAGCAGATTGTCAGCAGGGACTGGGTGCAGGAGGTGTCCACCCCGAAATTTACCTTCGAGCCATCTGCAGATCTCTGGCATGTAGGATATGGCTATCAGTTCTGGATCAGTCCATATCCAGGATCCTATCGTGCTGATGGCGCATTCGGACAGATTACAACGATTCTCCCAGAGAAGGGATTGGTTGTTTCCATCCAATGTCCGGAGCGAGGTAATTTCGATCAGGTGAAACGTGCGCTGCATGAACATTTTCTGATGGAATTGTAAGAATAGACTTGCAACAATATGCTATAATTTGCCCAGAAACCGTACTTTTGGCTGCAAAGTAAAAATAGCAGAATATAAGAATAAATTACAATTGCCGATTTTTATGACTATGCGTGACATTATGATGGTTGAAATATAGGGTGTTAACTTTGCAATAATTGATGTAGTGAAGGGAATGGAACTAAGTGTTGCTGCAATGAAAAAGCAGAAAGCAAAGTATGAGGAAGCATTGCAGTGTCCTGCAGCATATGAAGTAGCGTTAAACAGCGTTTCCATGAGAAATGCGCTGGTGAAAAGCGGAGTTCCGTTTGTGGATTTGCCGGGAAATGTATTTTTGCCATTTATGGGAATTGTATTGCAGGATGTGTATCTCAAGCAGCTTGTCAAGGCAGATAAGATGATGCCTGCAACACAGATGGTGTTCCTTGAATTGTTATATATGGAAAATGAGGAATCTGTGCTAAAAAGTGAGGTTGCGAACAAGCTGAATCTTACCAAAACGTCCATTACAAGAGCAACAGCCCAATTAGAGGGAATGGGACTTATCCGCCCGATGAAATCTGGAACAGAGATTGCTATTAAGAGAAATTACACACGCAAAGAGTATTATGAAAATGCAAAAGCATATTTGATTAATCCGGTCCAGAAAGAGATTACAATTATGCGATGTGAAGCAACCTTTGAATCATTTAGCGCAGGAGAAACCGCTCTTAGTCAGGAGTCAGAATTGAATCCGCCTAGAATTGAGGAACGGGCAATCTACAAGGGCGAGGAAGTTGTTGACCAGTTGGAAATTGTGGATGCCAGATCTGAAGAACCGGACGACTGCTTGAAGGTACAATTATGGAAATACAATCCTTCTTATTTTGCAACTCTTAGATTTGTTCAGGAGTGTTTGATACGTTTCGGTAATCCAGGAGATTCCTTCAAATTGGTTTATCGTGAGAAGGAAAATGCACAGGAAGAGGCAACAGTTGTAGAGGAAGTAAAACCAGCAGAATTTAATGGCTATCTGAATCCATATTCGACTATGCTTGTGGAATCTAAGAACATTATATTCCGAGGCGCTCCAGGAACTGGAAAGACTTATCTTGCAAAAGAAATTGCTACTGACATTATTAGCAATGGCTATTTTGATGATTATACGATGCTCACAGATGAGCAAAAGCAACAGGTAGAGTTTGTCCAATTTCACCCAAGTTATGACTATTCGGATTTTGTAGAAGGACTCCGTCCAAAGACGAATGAAGATGGTTCTATGGGTTTTGAATTGCAGGATGGTGTGTTTAAGAAATTCGTGGATAAAGCTAGAAGAAACTATGAGAATTCTAAAAAGTCCACAGAGGTCATTGCAAATGAATTATCTGTTCAAGAAGCAATGAAAGAGTTCTTTGATGATGTGGACACAGGAAATAACACATTCAAGACCAAAACGGGTACAGAATTTACAATCACAGATGTCGATGATGAGCATATCTATCTTTCAATACCACAAAATGCATCCATCAACAGTATCCGATTGAATATTTCTGAAATTAGACAGATGTTAGAGTCTGGAAGAGAATTTAACAAATTAAAAGATATTACGGAATTTTTCAATATCAATTTTACACAGCAGAGATATTCCTACAACCTTGTTATTTTTAACGAGATCCAGAAAAAGAAAAAGACTGCAAAGATTATAAGACAGGAAGAGTTGAAGAAATATGTATTCATCATTGATGAGATAAATCGTGGTGAGATATCTAAGATTTTCGGAGAGTTGTTCTTTGCTGTTAATCCAGGATACAGAGGTGTGGCAGGAGAGGTTTCCACCCAGTATGCAAACCTTCATGCTGATTGCAATGAAAAATTCTATATTCCAGATAATGTTTATATCATTGGTACGATGAATGATATTGACAGATCTGTAGACAGCTTTGATTTCGCTATGAGACGAAGATTCCGTTTTGTGGAGCTTCGTGCAGATGAGCGCCTTGAGATGCTTGCTAACTTGAACAACGAAGAGAAAGAGTCTGAGGCAATTGCCAGAATGTCAGCTTTGAATGTGGAAATTGTAGCAACAGAAGGTTTGAATGAAAACTATTGAAGCTGAAGAATATTGACTTTGACCAGTTATGGTCAGATTATCTACATTCGTTGTTAATACATAAACGGTATGTATGATGAAGAAGGTATTATGGAGCGATTTAAGAAAGCATATAACCAAGGAAAGTCGGATGGAGCTGATGTAGATGAGTCGAATTAAAATAAAAGATAATTCGAGAATACCTAAGGAGTCATTGTCTGGCATATCACTTCTGACAAGCAAAATTGCAGATAAAACTTTGGAGCAGTTGGAGAATGAAGGGATATTTGTATTCCCGGAAATTCTTAGAGAGGCAGATGATATCACAAAAGACCAGATGATTTTACAGAGTGTAAACAATTATTATTTGTCGAGCAATGTCATGGGCTTTATGGGACTTGGAGATGAGAAACTCATAGTTGAATCAAGATTTAGTGGTAATGGGCGGGATTTCATGTTTCAATATTTGCTTGAGAGAGTATTTGATGTCCCGAATATTGTAGATTTGGAAACAGATGCGAACAATGATGATCGTGTTTTCAATCTGCTTGTTTTTATCTTCCCACATTACTTAAAGAGTGCCATGCGTAAGGGTGTCTTTAAGACTTATGCCTTTGTGATGTCTGACAGATATATCATGGCTTTATATACATACTGTCTGTCAGCAAGAAAAGCAGTGGCTTTGGAAAATATAGCTAACTTGAAAAAGTAAATTCCAGTGCAGAAGTAAATTCCACACTCATTTAAAA
>OOAQ01000897.1_pt1 | contig 23258 bp, 20 predicted proteins | sample 1671051 | NCBI WGS metagenome assembly OOAQ01 (sample SAMN06348117, study PRJEB24527) | human gut metagenome | biome: human gut; feature: ankylosing spondylitis patient; material: feces | host: Homo sapiens | place: China | collected 2015-10
CACAATAAAAAGCAAAAGCTGTTAAAATATTGTTATTAATATTGGAAAATTTTGTTAATTGTGAGGTGTCTGTTTTGTTTTTAAAGAAACATTTTACGATAATAGGGTTGGCCTGTGTTTTGTCTGTGCCGGTTGTCGATGCTGGGGCCGAAGGCTTTGCGATCAACGAGTGGTCAGCTGAAGGCGTGGCTATGGGCGGAGCGCGAATGTTTGCTGAGAATGACGCCGCCAATATTGCCTACAATCCGGCGTCGATCACCAAAGTGCGGGGCGAAGCTTTTAAACAGAGTGCGGTTTATATCAGCCCGCATGGCAAATATACGGCTTATGACGCTACAGGAAAGTCTATTGACGAAGGTAAAAATGTCGTACATGCCGGTTGGGCTCCCGGCAATTACTATGTCAAACAGCTCAACGACAAAGACTGGATTGGTATAGGGTTGTTCAGCCGTTTCGGCATGATCTCAGAATTTGAACGGGATTCTAAAGTTGCATCTAATGCCTTTTTCTCTCGCTTGAACGGCGCCAGCCTGACGCCGACCTATGCCCGCAAGTTTGATAACAAGTGGAGTGCGGCCGTGGGGGCGGAAGTCAATTATGTGGGTCTGGAACTGCAAAAAAACGCGTTGGGCATTATTCCTACACAAACAAAAGGAGAAAGCTGGGCCCTGGGCTGGAATGCGGCTGCCAATTATGCTTTTGATTCTAAAAATGAGATCGGACTGGTTTACCGCAGCAAAGTGACCCATACTATGGATGCAGATTTTAGAGGTTACAGCAGCGGCATTACAGGAAGTGATCATTTTACCAAAGCGCATGGAAAAGTTACTTTGCCGGACAGCTGGGCTATTGGTTACAACCATAAATTCGATGATCGGACCCGGGTAGAACTGAACGGTACTTATACCAAATGGAGTACCTATGATGCTTTGAATATCAGTTTTGATGATCCTATGGGTATACCTGGTGGGACTATTCCAGGCAGTTATAGTCAGAAAAACTGGAGCAACGGCTGGCGTTATGCTTTGGGCGTAGAACATAAACTGAGTGACAAATATACCATCATGGGCGGTTATGCTTATGATGAATCGGTAATACCTTTTGACGGCGCCGATTTTATCGTGCCGACCGGTGCCCGCCGCACCTACAGTCTGGGCTTCCAGTACCACGATAAAAAACAGACACTTGCCATGACCTTGGGCTTTATCGATATTGATGGGTTGAGCATCAAAGGACATATAGCAGCTGGTGATACTTATGATACCGCCCGCAGCCATGATAACTATGCTAAAGTTGTCGGTATCAGCTATCAGCGTAATTTCTGATATAAACAGCTAAGCAAAAACTCTGCGTTGACAGAGCTTTTTGTAACAGCAGTTCAGAAAATAAAAGAAGTTGCATTGTAAATTTGATTTAATGTAAAATTTCAGCATTGTATAATCAAGCTGAAAGGGTGAGAGAAATGACAAAACGTTTGCTGATTTTAATTATGGCATTGCTTTTGGTCTGCGCTTCTTGTTTAGCTGATGAGCAGGTTGTAGTGGATTCTTTTAAAGTGCATGTGCAGGATATTATGCAGCCTGTTCTCGCTACCTATAAAAAAGATGCTGTCCACATACGTTATTTTGATCCCTCTAAACATGGACTGCAGGGTTCAGGACATTGGTTCAAGGTGCGGAATCTGGAACCTGTTTATTCTTTGGATGTTAAAAAAAATGATTCTGTCATGTACCCTTATATAGGCATACTTGATGTTGAGCGATACACTGAAATATTTACAGGCAGTTATCCTACCAAAGAAGAAGCCTCCAAAGCAGAGAAATCATATCTTTCTAATGCTATGCAGCACTGGCGCTTTTACTATGGCTATCAGAAGGGTAAATGGGAGAAAACAAAAGTTGAATTTTACAGAGATACTGAAAAAAGATTTATGAGTGATAAAATAACGATAACAGAATATGATGTTTTTGCAAATCGTTAGAATAAAGGTGTGTATTTGCTCTTTATAGCTAATGGAGCTGGTACGGATAGTTGATGATAATAGCAGGAATGAAAAGACGCTCTTACGAGTGTCTTTTTTTATTAGCAGATAAATTTGGATCATATGTCGTTTTTGACTATCCAACTTCATTTGGTATATAATGGAAGCGGTTATTTATCTGCCGTTTGACGGATTATCAAAGAAGCGAGGCGAACCTCATGGCAGTGATTTTTTATTTGAGTGGCACAGGTAACAGCCTGTATGCCGCTAAAAGTATCGCGCAGGAACTGGAGCAGTGCCGGCTGGAAGGCATTACCGGTTATTTAAAAGCGCCTTATGAGGTGCAGGACGAAGTTGTCGGTATCGTCTGCCCTGTTTATTGTATGGCGCTGCCGCCTGTAGTGGAGGCTTTTCTGCAGCAGGTGAAAATGGTGCCTCAGTATATCTTTTTAGTAGTGACTATGGGCGCGATGTCCGGACAGGCACTGGGTCAGGGGAAAGAGCTTTTAAAGCAGCGTGAGCTGCGGTTATCATATGGCGCTCAGGTGGCGCTGCCTGATAACAGTATCGTCTTTCCTTCGCCGCAGGCACGTCAGGAGAAGCTGTTGCGCAACGCTCCGGCTGAATTGGGACTGATCGCCCGTAATATCAAAAATAAGTATGATAATTATCAGCATCTGGATCGTGGTTTTTTGTGGAAGTATGGCGGTACAGCTGCCGGTATGTGGGTGCTGGATAAGATCAAGCAGTTCGGTAAGCTGAGCTGCGCTGATGATAAATGTGTCGGCTGCGGCATTTGTGCCGAGGTCTGCCCCGCGGGCAATATAACTATGGCAGCTGGTAAGCCTGCTTTTGGCAGCGAGTGTGTGCATTGCTTCGGCTGTGCGCACTGGTGTCCGCAGAATGCTATCAGCCTGGGACGTTTAAAACCCGATCAGAAAACTCGGTATAAGCACCCGGAGATTACGCCTGCCGAGCTGGCAGTACAGAAGGAAAGGAAAGATGAAATATGAAAATTTACGCTCCCGTAACGGAAGCAGTGCTGGACGCTTTAAAGACTATCGTCGGCGCTGAATACGTTTTGACCGAGCCTGAAAAATTAGAGCAGTATCAGACTGACGAAGAAACTGATCCGCGCAAGTTCCATCTGCCGGAGGCGGTTGTTCTGCCGAAGGACGCGCAGGAGATCGCGGCTGTTATCAAGCTGGCCAATACATATGATGTGCCGGTCACTGTCCGCAGCGGCGGTACCAGTCTGGCTGGCGGCGCTATTCCTGTATGCGGCGGTATTGTCCTTTTAATGGAACGGTTGAACAAGATCATCGAGCTGAATGCCGAAGGCATGTATATGGAGGTTGAAGCCGGTGTGCGTACTGTCGATATTCAAAAATATGCCAATGAGGCTGGTTTTCTGTATGCAGGCGACCCCTGCAGCGCTGAAAGCTGTCTGATCGGCGGCAACATCGCCACTAATGCCGGCGGCAATAAAGCGGTGCGTTACGGTGTGACCCGTGACCAGGTTTACGCTGTCGAGGTCGTAACACCGACTGGTGAGATCGTAGAGCTGGGAGCACGTTTAAAGAAAAAATCGACCGGGTACTGCCTGGAACAGCTGATCATGGGCAGTGAGGGCACGCTGGGCATTATCACTAAGGCGACGCTTAAGCTGCAGCCGATCCCGCCTTACAGATTTGATCTGCTGGCTGTGTTCAGCGATCCGGAGCAGGCCTTGGACGTAGTGCCGAAAATCATGCAGGCCGGCATTAATCCGACCAGTGTGGAGTATATGGATAATTCCTATGTGCGCGGTACGGCCGACTATCTGGAGTTTAAGGGAGCCCCTCATTATGAGAACGGCATTTATGTTATCATCACAGTGGAGACTTTCAGCGAGGACGAGCTGGATCTGAAAATGGAGCAGCTGGATGAGTTGTGCAGTGTTGCCGGCGCTGTCGATGTGCTGGAAGCCGATGAACGTATTTGGGATATGCGCCGCAACTGTCAGGAGTCTGTACGTCTGATCAGTCTGGTTTCCCTGACGGACGACGTGGTAGTTCCTGTTAATGAGATCGCCGGTACGATCAAGTTTATTATGAAAATAGGCGAAAAATATCCTTTCCCGGTCAAAATCAACGCGCATATCGGCGACGGGAATCTGCATATCGTTTTATGCAAATGCGAATTGAGCGACGAAGAATGGGAAAACAAAGTGGAAGCTTTCCATAAAGAGGTTTATACTTATGCTTACAGCATCGGCGGGCGTCTGGCCGGCGAGCATGGTATCGGCGCAAAAAAACTCAGAGAAATGGAAACATATACCCCGGCCGGCGAGCTGGCGATCATGCGCACGATCAAGGCGGCGATGGACCCGCAGCTGATTTTGAACCCGGGCAAGATCTTTGATCTGTAAGTTATTGAACTGCAGCGGCAGTATGCTGCGGAAAAGATAAAATCTTATTTTGTAGGACAGTAGAAAGGAATGGAAGTTATGAGTAAATACGAACCGGTCAGCGCAGAAGTGGTAGCAGCTCTGCAAACGGCTTTGGGCGCGGAGTATGTAAGGACCGATGCCGAAACCCTTGAAAAGTACAAAACTGACGAGGAAACTGATCACCGTTATCATCATCTGCCGGAGGTCGTAGTTTGGCCTGGCAGCACAGAAGAAGTTGCGGCGGTCATGAAAATCGCCAATCAATATAATGTGCCGGTAACGCCACGCAGTGCCGGAACCAGTGTTTCCTGCGGCGCGATCCCTGTTTATGGCGGTATCGTTCTGCTGTTGGAACGGATGGACAAAATCGAAGAGCTGAATACTGAAGGTATGTATATGGTTGTCGAGGCTGGCGCGCGTACAGTAGAAATTCAGGAAAAAGCCAATGCGGCCGGCTTCCTCTATGCAGGCGACCCCTGTAGCGCTGACAGCTGTCTGATCGGCGGTAATATTGCTACTAATGCAGGCGGTAATAAGGCTGTACGTTACGGCACTACTCGCGATCAGGTCTATGCGATTGAAGCAGTTACGCCTACCGGCGATATCGTTAATGTGGGCGCACGGCTGAAGAAAAAATCGACGGGCTATTGCCTGGAACAGCTGATCATGGGCAGTGAAGGTACTTTGGGCATTATTACTAAAGCCACTTTAAAGCTGCTGCCTCTGTGTCCGTATAAACTGGATCTGCTGGCGATCTTTACCGATTTGGATAAAGCTGTCGGTTTGGTGCCGAACCTGATCAAAGCGGGGTTGAATCCGACGAGCGTGGAGTTTATGGATAATGCGTTTGTACGCAGCTCCAGCGATTACTGTGAATTGAAGCTGCCTCATTATGAAGACGGTTTTTATGTTATTGTGACGGTAGAGAGCTTTAATGAAGATGAGCTGGAAAGCAAAATGGAACAGCTGGACGAGATCTGCAGTGCCAGCGGCGCTACTGATGTTTTAGAGGCTGATGACCGTGTGTGGAAGCTCCGTCGCAACTGTCTGGAATCTACGCGCGTTTTGAGTCTGGTCAGCACTTCTGATGATCTTGTCGTACCAGTCGATCAAATCGCTAACTGTATCCGCCATCTGACCAAGGTTGCGGAAAATTACAACTTTAAACTCTTTACGCTGGCTCATGCCGGAGACGGCAATCTGCATTTCCAGATTTTGAAAGGCGAGATGAGCGACGAGCAGTGGGAAGATGAAGTAAGCCGTTTCCATGCTGAAGCTTATCCTTATGTTTACAGTTTGGGCGGTCGCCTTTCCGGCGAGCATGGCATCGGAGCTAAGAAGGTCGAAGCCATGGAAAAATATACGGAACCGGTAGAAATGAAAATGATGAAGGAAATCAAGCGTGCGCTTGATCCTAAAAATATTCTTAACCCGGGTAAGGTATTCAACGCCTGAAAACTAATAAAACCATCTGTACTTAAAGTACAGATGGTTTTTGCGTATTTGAGGTTCAATATAATTTTAAAATATTAATACCATTTTTTACGTTGTAATTTTTTAAGCGTAAAGATAGCAATCAATGCCATAACGCCAAGGCAGAGCGGATAGCCCCATTGGGATTTCAGTTCCGGCATATACTGGAAATTCATGGCAAAAATACTGCTGATACAAATCAGCGGCAGGAAAATGACTGCCACTGTAGTCAGCGTAGCCTGAATATCAGCGCTGCGTTCAGCCGCGGCATTGACGCAGAGCCGCTCCAGAGAAGTCAGTAATTCTTCGGCGACCGATAAGGTAAGTACGGCGCCTTCCAGTTTGATCGTCAAAAGTTCGGGGGCATTATCGCTGCCGATAACTAAAGGCGGGTCCTGACGCAAGGCGCGGCTGACGATGCGGCGCATCGGATAGACCGCCTGTTTGGCAGTGACCAGGCTGCGGCGCAGACGCAGCAGTTCTTTGGGATCTGGATGTTCATCCTGTTCGCTGTAAGCTGCAGACAGAAGCTGCAGCCGTTCTTCCAGATAATTGATGACCTCGCAGTTGTCGTCAAGGATCTTGCCTAAAATCAGGGTCAAAGCCTGCGGGATCGTATTATTAGGCTTCTGCAGGGTTGTTACCAGCGTACGCGCATTTTTTAAACGGTCACAGCGGCCATGCTGCAGAGAAAGCAGTCTGTTGGCGCTGGCGGCGAAACAAATATTATTATAAACGGCATTGCCGCTTTCGTTTAGCTGCAGGTGGCGGCAGACGAGGATTCTGTTGTTGCCGTCGCGGAATAAACGCGGCTGCTGTTTTTTATTTTCTAAAATGTTTTGAGTAGCGGGACTCAGTTTGAAGGAGCGGGCGACGGTCATTACCTGATCGTGCGAACCGAATAATGACATATCAAGCCAGATAGCACCTTCTTCCGGAATTGCTAAAAGCTCTTCTGTAAGTTCATCGGCAGAAATATAGGCGTTTTCCTGGCCGTCAAGTATCAGCAAAGTGCGCGCGCTGCTTTGAACTTCTGTTTTTTTCTGAGCAAAGAGTGCGGCTGTGTCGATTTTTTGCTTTAACATCGCATTAGCTCCTTTTGTATAAATTCAAATTTCTGTATATATTTTAACCTGTTCAAAGTCAACTTACAATAATAAGGCAGGATTTTTTTTTTAAATGGCGAAATATAACTATTTAAATAGGATGAAAAAAGATTGTCGGCAGGAACTGCCGGCGTTGTCGACGCAAGCTATTTTTAGATAAAGAGGAGCAATGAACGACATGTTTACAAGAGTTTTGTTAGCAATGGATCTTACGCCTAAGTCAGAAATACTGCTGCCGTGCCTGTACAGTCTGTGCCCCGATACAAATACAGAAATTATTCTAGCTTATGTATTCGATGAAGAAGAGGACGCAGATCCTTACAGTAGCAGTTATAAAAAGGTTTACAGCAAGCTGCAGGGGTATGCCAACGAGCTGATGCGCAACGGTTATGAAGCAGTAAGTATCGAAATGCCCTGGGGCGAGGTATTTGAAGAAATAACCCGCGTCGGCGACGATAAAGAAGTAGATCTGACTTTAGTGGCTTCGCATGGAAAGGGCTTTTTTAGAAGTGCCTTGCTGGGCAGTACGACCTTTGATCTTGCCAGATCTTCGAAGCGGCCATTGTTTGTTGCCAAAACCGACGGTGACAGCGACAATATTGCCGATGATGATATGTTGCGTAAATTGATGATACCGACCGATTTTTCTAAGAAATCTTTAGTGGCGCTCAATTTGATCCGCAGCCTGCGTGAGCATGTAGCGGAAGTGGTGTTCGTACATGTAGTGGAACGCAGCCGCAATCAGAGCGATCTTGAGAGCAAGCTGCTGAATGCCGAATCGCGGATGGAAGAACTGGTGGCCGAGATGAAACTTTTTGGGATCAAGGCTTCTTATCTGGTCGATAAAGGGGCGGCGTCTAAAAAAATCTGCCGCTGGGCGGAAGAAGAAAATGTGTCGATGATCGCGATGACTAAAACTGGTGCCGGCCTGGTCAAAGGTCTGGTAATGGGGGCAACAGCTCAGAACGTTACGCTTAATTCCGAGCGCTCACTGCTGCTGCTGCCTGCTGATGAAGTAAGTAATGATTAATAGAGAAGTGAAAAAAATTTTACATAATCTTGATGGAAACTCTTGACATATCTTCCGGAAATCAGTATACTGTTACTTGCGGCTGGATTAAGCCAGCCGCAAGTTTATTTTTAAGCGGTAAACAATAGCATAATCCCTGATTTTTTCAACCTGGAGAGATGACCGAGCGGTTGAAGGTGCACGCCTGGAAAGCGTGTGTACGGGAAACCGTACCGAGGGTTCGAATCCCTCTCTCTCCGCCACTTAAAAAAAGTTTGCCGCGGTCAGCGGCTTTTTGTTTTTCTGTAGGACCGCAGGCGGCGGGTCCTGCGCAATAGGAGTCTGTGAACCGTGTCAGGTCCGGAAGGAAGCAGCACTAAGCGGATCCTCTTATGTGCCGCAGGGGTGCCTGCGTCTGTGGCCCTACAGGGAAACAACTGAGATTAAACCGGCTGTTTATGACAGCCGGTTTTTTGTATTTTTATATTATTGATGCAAAAGTGTCCCTTAAATTTTTCACAAAATTGGATATAAGTGAAGCCATTGCCCGAAGAAGCAAAGCGCCGCATGGGCAATAAAGGGCGAACTTACCCAGAAGCAGCGACGGAAAAAGGAGCTGCGCGGGTTGCCGCTACCGGCGAAGCCGGCAGGCAGTAACTGCAAAAGTGTCCCTTAATTTTTTCACAAAATTGGATATGTACTTATATCCGTAAATTTTATATAATAAGTAGATAAGAAACTCAGAGGCTTAATGACGGGAAAGGAGGCAGAAAATGGCTTATGTAGCACTATACCGGCGCTGGCGGCCGCAGGGCTTCGATGCCCTTGTTGGTCAGGACGCAGTGAGGATCGCATTGAGCAATGCTTTGACGACAGGACGGATTGCGCATGCGTATTTATTTGCCGGCCCAAGAGGTACAGGCAAGACCAGTACGGCGAAGATTCTGGCGAAAGCTCTGAATTGTGAGCAGGGGCCTACTGCTAATCCCTGTAACGAGTGCGCCAACTGCCAGCGGATCAATGACGGCAGCAGTATGGATGTGTTTGAGATCGACGCTGCCTCTAACCGCGGTATCGATGAGATCCGTGACCTGCGTGAAAAAGTCATGTTTGCGCCTGTCAACGGGCGTTATAAAGTATATATTATCGATGAAGTGCATATGCTGACGACAGAAGCTTTTAACGCGCTGCTGAAAACGTTGGAAGAGCCGCCGGCGCATATCGTGTTTATTTTGGCGACGACAGAGCCGCATAAGATACCGGCAACGATCCATTCCCGCTGTCAGCGTTTTGATTTTAAACGTGTGACTAATGAGGATATTGCCAAACGTCTGCGCGAGGTTGCTGACGGCAGCGAAATCAGAGCGGATGACGAAGCCTTGAAACTGATTGCGATTCAGTCGGACGGAGGTATGCGTGATGCGCTGAGCCTGTTGGATCAGTGCGGCGTGATGGCCGATACTGTAACTGCCGAAACGGTACGGAACGTTTTAGGTATCGTGGGGCGTGAAGCGCTGCGTGAGCTGGTGCGTGCGATCGGCAGGCAGGACTTGTCAGCTGCTTTGCAGCTGCTGAACCGTTTGGCTGAGCAGGGCAAGGATGTGCGTCAGATCCTGACAGAGCTGGCCGAGTATCTGCGGGCGGTGCTGCTCTATAAAGCATCGCCCGGATACCACGAAATTTATTTGACGGATACGGAAGAAGCTATTTCCGAGCTGGCTCCGTTATTTGGCAGTGATCGCCTGATGGCGGCTGAAGAACGTCTGCATCAGGCCATGGGTGAATTGCGGTTCAGTGCGCGGGGCAGGATTACTGCGGAATTATGTCTGTTTGATCTGTGCCGTATTGAGGGCAGTACTATTGCCGCACTGATGGCCCGCGTAGAGCAGCTGGAGCATCAGGTACGCAGCGGTGTGCCTTTGGGTGCTGCAAACAGCAGGACTCAGATTAAGCCTGAACCCGAAGAAAAACAGGCAGCGACGGTTGCTGCTCCTGCAGCGTCCCGGGTAAAAAAAGCGCCGGCAGTAAGTGCCGTTCAGGCACCAGCGGCGGAACCCGAGCCTGCTGCTGCGGTAAAAGCTGAAACAGAGCCGAAACCTGTTTCTGAGGAAGCAGCTGCTGCGACGACACTGGAATACAGCGGTGACTGGACCGAAGGCGAAGATCTGTGGAACCAGGCTTTGGAGATCCTTAAGAATGAGAAAAAACAGTCTATGGTGGCCTGTGCCGCCGGCGGCTATGTTACAGGGTATGAAAACGGCGTTTTGACCGTTGGTTTCAAAAATAAATTCATGTGCGTCAGGATGAACGATCCTGATTATAAGAAAGCTTTTGAAGAAGTGCTGCTGAGGCTGGCACGGCAAAGTGTACGGTTGGAATGCATCACTGCCGCCAAGCCTGCCGCTGCCAAACCTAAAGCTGCTCCAAAACAGCCGCCGGCGGAAGATGTTGAACCGGCTGTGAAGGCTGCGCTGGACGCTTTTGGCGGCACACTGCAAAAATTATAAATCAAATTTCTGCCGCAAGGCATCATTACGAGGAGGAACAATAATGTTTAACGGTGGTATGGGAAATATGCAGGGCATGATGAAAAAAGTACAGAAATTACAGGCTGATATGGCAAAAATGCAGGAAGAATTAAAGCTGCGTACAATCGAAACTACAGTAGGCGGCGGTGCTGTCACCGTAGTTGTCAGCGGTAAAAAAGAAGTTGTCAGCGTTAAGATCGATCCCAGCGCAGTAGATCCGGAAGATGTAGAAATGCTGGAAGACCTTTTGGTAGCGGCAGTTAACGAAGGTATGCGCAAGATCGACGAAATGACTGAAGCTGAAATGGGCAAACTGACCGGCGGGATGAAAATGCCGGGCATGTTCTGAAAATGGCCAGAATGATCCGGCCGCTGGCCAATGTGCATGAACAGCTGCGGCGCCTGCCCGGTATTGGTTCCAAAACCGCTCTGCGCCTGGCGTATCATATTATCGATATGCCGGAAGAAGAGGTGCGCCGTCTGGCAGAAACACTGCTGGAGGCCAAGCGGCAGATCCGTTTGTGTGATATTTGTTATAATCTTACTGATGCCGAGACCTGTGAGGTTTGCGGCAATGCAGGACGCGACCACAGTGTAGTCTGCGTTGTGGAACAGCCGCAGGATGTAATGGCGATGGAACGCAGCCGCGGTTATAACGGTGTTTACCATGTGCTGCACGGCGTTTTGTCACCGCTTGACGGTATCGGCCCTGATAATCTGCGTGTAAAAGAGCTGCTGCGGCGTCTGCAGGGTGATACGGTCAGGGAAGTTATCATCGCTACCAATTCTGACGTGGAAGGCGAGGCTACTGCTGCCTATCTGGCGCAGCTGCTGAAGCCTGTCGGTATCGTTATCAGCCGTATTGCCCATGGCCTGCCTGTTGGCGGTGATTTGGAATATGCTGACGAGCTGACTTTATCACGTGCTTTGGAAAACAGGCATAGAATGTAAGAAAGAAGGAGCTATAGCATGCAGGAAATAGAAAGTGCTGTCCGCGATCTGGGCGGTTCGGCCATGCAGGGCATTGACCATGCTGTAAAAGGGCTCAACTCGGGTACTCTGGAAGGAACGCTGCCGTTTATTATCGGCGTCCTGATTTTAGTCGTCGTCGTAAAATGTTTTTCACTGCCGTTTCGTCTCATCTGGAATGGTATCTGTGGTGCGGTAGCTTTGTGGTTTATCAATCTTATAGGTGGATTTTTGGGTTTCGGACTCAAAATCACCGTTATCAAAGCGCTGATTGCGGGGTTCTTTGGAATACCTGGCTGTTTGGCGGTTATTTTATGGGAGCTTTACGCCAGGTAAAGCTTCAGGCAGGAGGTAAGTTATGAATATGCTGCATAAAGCCATGACCATTGCCGGCAGCGACGCCAGCGGCGGTGCAGGTATGGAGGCTGATTTAAAAACATTCCAGGAGCTGGATGTTTACGGAATGACGGCGCTGACCGTTATCGTAGCCCAAAATCCTCATAAAGACTGGGATCACGAAATTTTCCCGATCGGTTTGGACGTTGTGGAAAAACAAATCGAAACGATTGTCGCCGGTATCGGTATCGATGCTATGAAAACGGGGATGCTGGGCAGTTCCGAGCTGGTTGAGCTGGTGGCCCGTACTATAGACCGTTTCAAGCTGTGCAATGTCGTTATTGATCCGGTCATGGTCTGCAAGGGTGTGGATGTGATCATGGTACCGGAAGCAGCCGCCGCTATCAAAACTGTTTTGATGCAGCGGGCTGACGTAGTAACGCCTAATACGATCGAAGCAGCCTATCTTGCCGATATGGAAAAGGTGGAAACACTGGACGAGATCAAGGAAGCTGCCGGACGGATCAAGGAGCTGGGAGCAGGCTATGTCGTAATCAAAAGCGGTTCCCGCAATGACAGCAGGGAAGCTGTTGACGTGCTTTATGACGGCAGGGAATTTACGATTGCCAGTGCTCCTAAAATCGAGCCCTGCTATAATCATGGAGCTGGCTGTACTTATTCGGCAGCGATTACAGCGGGACTGGCCAATGGACTGAGCGTGCGCGAAGCTGTGGAACTGGCGAAAAAATTTGTAGCGGCCGCACTGCGCGGTTCTTTCAAGCTGAATGAATATTCAGGTGCGACAAACCATTGTGCATACCGTTTGGAGAATAATAAATAATTTCAGGATATGCTAAAGTTTTTGGATAAAACTAAAAACTTTAGCATATTTTTTTTGAAAAAACTGCGGTTTGGGCAACGATTTTGCAGAAATACTGTATACATGAAGAAAGAAGGCAGGATTTTTATTATTTTTGCCTAATTATTGTAGACGTAATTTTAATATTTTATTATGCGCAAGGGGGATATTTTGATGAATTTGTCAACAAAAATTCTGATCGGTCTTGGTCTTGGTATCATTGCCGGTCTGGAACTGGGTGCGGAAGGTGTAGATTTCGCCAAAACATGGATCGGACCTTTTGGTACTATCTTTATGAATATGATCAAAATGATCATCGTTCCTTTGGTCTTCTCGTCTCTCGTCATTGGTGTCTGCAGTTTGGGGGATATCAAAAAGATCGGCCGTATCGGCGGCAAAACTATGGCTTATTATTTGGGAACTACGGCATTTGCGATTGTACTTGGTATATTTTTAGGTACGGTTTTAGAACCGGGCGCCGGCGTGAATATGCCTGGTGAAGGCGTTAAAGCTGCGGCTAAAGCCGCGCCGCCTATCATGCAGGTAATTATTGACATTTTCCCGACTAATGCGATGGAAGCGATGCTTAAAGCCAACATGCTGCAGATCATCGTTTTCAGTCTGTTCATGGGTATCGGCATCACTGCAGTCGGTGATCGGGCCAAGACTCTGTACAATGTTTTTGACGGTCTGGCAGAGGTCAGCTATAAAATCGTCGGTTTTATCATGAATGTGGCGCCGATCGGTGTTTTCGGTTTGATCACTCCGGTCGTTGCAGCTAACGGCCCGGCTGTACTGCTGCCGCTTTTGAAGGTTGTTATCGCTGTTTATCTCGGCTGCTTCCTGCATGCGGTCATCGTTTATGGCGGTTTGCTTAAATTCGTCGGCAAGATCAGCCCGGTCAAGTTCTTCAAAGCAATTTTACCGGCACAGGTGCTTTCGTTTACCAGCTGTTCCTCTGGCGGCACATTGCCTGTCAGCATGCAATGCATCCAAAAGCTGGGTGTTTCGAAAGACATTTCCAGTTTTGTACTGCCTTTGGGCGCTACGATCAATATGGATGGCACTGCTGTTTATCAGGGAGTCTGCGCACTCTTCATTGCGCAGATCTATGGGGTCGATCTTACGACCGGGCAGTATCTGACTATTGTTCTTACTGGTACGCTGGCTTCGATCGGCACTGCCGGTGTTCCGGGGGCAGGCTTTATCATGCTGACGATGATATTGACGGCGATCGGCTTGCCGCTTGAGGGTTCCGCTCTGATCGCAGGTATCGACCGTATCCTTGATATGCCGCGGACCTGCGTTAATGTTACTGGTGACGCTACCGTTGCTTATCTGGTTGATAAAAGCGAAAAGTCGAACATCGAAGAACCGCTTTATTAAAATAAGACAAGACTCTTTGACGGATGGGTTTAGACCCGTCCGTCTTTTATATTTCAAGAATAATTCACAACAGGCGGCAGGAAATTTGCTGTGGACGCAGAAGGGATATAGGAGAAATGGGGTTATTGTATGGAAAAAACAGCTGAACTTATAAAACAGATCACAGAACGACTCAACCGCCGTCCTGCCCGGATCGATAAAGCTGACCGTTTGTGGGATGCTGCCGTTTTAGTGCCGTTGATAGACACCAAGCAGGGTCCGGCAGTTCTTTTTGAAGTACGGGCCGCCGGTTTGGGCTGGCAGCCGGGCGATGTATGTTTTCCGGGCGGACGCTATGAGTGCGGCGATGATAGCTTTGCCAAAACTGCTGTGCGCGAAACCTGTGAAGAGCTGGGTATTACTGAAGACAAAATAGAATTGTGCGGTGAACTGGATTACTTGGTGACACATATGGGACCTATTATTCATCCTTTTGTTGGCAGGCTGGCCAACGAAGTAAAGCTGGACTGCAACAGCGATGAGGTAGCTGAGATTTTTACGGTGCCGCTGAATTTTTTATTGGTTTCTGAGCCGCGCGTTGCTCATATGGAACTGGCAAACCGCGCAACTGCAGATTTTCCTTTTGATCTGCTGCCGCGCCATCCGCACGACTGGTATAAGCGGAAGGGGTATAATATCTATTTTTACGAATATCAGGGGCATGTTATCTGGGGGCTTACAGCTCGGATACTGCATGGATTTATTAAACGGTTTCATAAAGAACTGCAGGCTAATATTTTGTAATTGGGTGTGGGAAAGGAAGAAAAGGATTGAAAAAATTAATTTTGCTGATCGTAGCGGCAATCGCTGCCGCCAGTTATTTGGTATATGCTTATATGAACGGCGATCCGATGTTTGGGACGCTGGCTAAAACTATGGATGACCTGCCGCGCAATGAACGGCTGGGCTCTAAACGCAATATCGTAGTATTAGGCGTAGACGGCAGGGAAAAGGACGATGATCCTGGTCGCAGCGACACATTATTTGTCGTAATGTTCGACCCTAAAAGTAAAAATGTTTCGCTGCTGTCGATTCCGCGTGATACCAGGGTGCGGATCCCCGGGCATGGCTGGGATAAAATCAACCATGCTTATGCGTTCGGCGGACACAAGCTGACGCAGCAGACAACGGAAGAGCTTTTGGGCATTCAGGTCAATAATTATGTAATGGTCGATTTCAGTGGTTTTGAAAGTTTGGTCGATGCGATCGGCGGCATTGATATTGATGTGGAAAAGGATATGTATTATTATGATGACTGGGATGATTTTCTGATCGATCTTCCGGCAGGGCAACAGCATCTGGATGGCAAAAAAGCGATCCAGTATGTGCGCTATCGTGATGAGGAAGGCGACATTGGCCGTATTAAGCGTCAGCAGAAGTTTATGATGGCGGTTTACGAAAAGATTGCTTCGGCACAGATTTTAACTAAGATGCCGGGGCTGGTTTCGGAAATTATGAAAATGGTCAAAACTGACCTGCCCGTTTCAGATATGCTGGCGATGGGCGGCGCTTTACACGGAATGATGAAAGAACAGGGCGGTCTGCAGATGGCTACAGTTCCAGGTACGCCTGAATATATTGATGAGATCAGCTACTGGATTCCCGATATTACTGACCTGCGCGAGCAGATGGTAGATATGCAGGGCGCGCAGATGACGGAACGTTATCGTCAGGGTGCTGAAAAAATGGAAGCAGAGTATAAACGCAACCTGATTACAGCGCAGGAAAAAGAAAAACAGAAAGCTGCAGAAGAGAAAATCAAAGCAGATGAACAAACAGAAAAGAAAATAAAAGAGGATACGAAAGAGAAGAATAAAGAAAAAGCTGATGCCGAAAAGAAAGCTAAGGCTAAAAAATCTAATTCAGGCGAAGAACTGGGACCGGCAGAGAAAGACGGGCAGCAGTTAACAGAGCCGCCTAAGGCTGTGAAACCGCCTGCTAAGGAAAGCAGCCGCAATACGGTATCTGTCAAGGTCGTTGACTGCAGCGGCAAAGGAGCAGGCAGTGATGCCGCAGCAAGACTGGCAGCAATGGGCTTTGAGGTTATCGACGGCGGCAGTGATCCTGAACGTGATCAGACTACGGTAGTATCTACGACCAGCAACGGACGTGTGGTCAGCAGGCTGTCGGCTGTACCGTTCCCGTACACTCTGAGGATTCTGCGGGCCGATGATGCGTCTTATGACGCGGTGATTTTTATCGGTAAAGATTATCAATAAACCTTTGTCCAATGCAGGTAAATTCTCTTTGCACAAATTTTCTGAAAAAGGCAGAAAACTGCTATTGCATATTGTATACAAAAATGCTATACTAGGAGTATCAAAACAGCCCCTCATTTGGCCCTTCTCGTAAGGGCTTTTTTTTTTACCCTTTTTTAAGTCTGCTAAAAAATTGAAGTCGTTTACAGTATTTGCAATGCTGTTTTGAAGTTGAGCTTCAACAAAAGTGCAGGCAGTGGTGGAAAAAGCAGGATTATACTTTATTTTTTTACAAAAATGGCTAAAAAGGCCTGCTAATTGTGCTATAAGTGGAAATAGAGCTGGAAATATGATAAAATATATACATATTGTAAAGGCGTCTGCCTGGAATAAGAGCATGTACGTTAATTTGATTAAGGGAGGATGCGCAGTGAGAAATGATATCCATATCGTTTTGGACAGTATTGCTGTTGCAGAAGAAACACCCTTGCGGGACGATCCCCGTTGCCATGTGGTCCCCCTGCTGGTAAGACATGGAGATACCGAATGGGTGGACGGAGAAAAAAGCTTGCAGGAAATGTTTGCCATGGTGGAAGCAAGCGGGCAGCTGCCTAAAACTTCGCAGCCGGCCATCGGCAGATTTCTTGATGTATTTACAGAATTAGCTGCAGACGGTAAAAAAGTGATTGCGATCATGTTAGACGGTGTTTTGAGCGGTACTGTTCAGACAGCACGCTTAGCAGCCCGGCAGGTCATGAGTGAAATTCCCGGGTCTGATATCCGTGTCTTTGACAGTCTTACAGCAGCCTGTCCAATCAGCGGAATGGCAATGGAAGTACTCGCTTATGCTGAAACCGGCGCAACGATGGACGAGCTGGAGGAGTATCTGAAGGGCCTGATCGAGCGGACGGAAACGTATTTTTCCGTCAATACTTTAGATTATCTGCAGAAAGGCGGCCGCATAGGCGCCGTAGGCGCTTTAGTAGGTAATATTCTGGGCATACGTCCGATTGTGCACATCGATACCGCCGGCGAACTGGTCGTTGTCGATAAATGCCGTACCCGCAAGAAGGTATTGCAGCGCATGGTCGAGCTTGCCGCTGCGAATGCTCCTATAGAAGCGGTGTATGTGGCGAATGCTGAAGCTGAGGAAGACGCTGAAACTTTGCGCAAGGCAATGCTTGAATTGTTTCCCGGACTGCCTGTTCTGGTAACAGGGATCGGAACTGTTCTGGCAGCACATTTAGGACCCGGTGTTATTGGCCTTTTTGTGCGGCGGCAGCGCTGAAGAAAGGTGCAGACTTGATATGACAAGTAAACAAGAGGCGATTATCAGCGGCGAACAAATAAAAAATATGCTGTTGGGCGCTTATAAAAGTTTTGAAAAAAACTATCAATATATTAATGATTTGAATGTTTTCCCGGTACCGGACGGCGATACCGGCACTAATATGATGCATACGATGGCAGCAGTGGCCCGTGAGATCAGTCAGCTGCAGAATGCGACTGTTTCCGAAGTAGGGACTATGGCAGCCCGCAGTGCGATCATGGGGGCGCGCGGTAATTCCGGCGTGATCCTGTCGCAGTTGCTGCGTGGCCTGGGAAAAGGCCTGGCCGGCAAAAAACGAGCTACCAGCAACGAGGTGGGCAAAGCTTTTCAGTTTGGTATTTTGTATGCTTACCGGGCGGTATCAAAGCCTGTTGAAGGAACGATCCTTACTGTGGCGCGTGCTATTGCCAAAGGTGCGTATCATGCTGTGCGTCAGGGTGAAGATTTTGAAGATGTTTTATGCGAGGCGTTGGAGAGCGGGAAAAAAGAACTGGCTCGTACGCCGGAACTGCTGCCGGCGCTGAAAGCGGCTGGAGTAGTGGATGCCGGCGGTCAGGGCTTGATCGTTTTCCTGGAAGGCTGTCTGGCAGGTTTCCGAGGCGAAGACGCAGGTGAGCTGCATCTGCCGCCGTCAAAGCCATCCTTCGCCAATTTTATCGAGATGGAAGTAGATTTGGAAAATCCTTATTGTACAGAATTTATCGTTAAGGAAGCTGAAGTCAAAGAGGACGTTGTACGCAGTACTCTTCAGCCTTTGGGTAATTCGTTGATCGTAGCTGTTGTCGGCGATATAGTCAAAGTGCATATCCATACCAAAGCTCCCGGGCTGGTTCTGCAGCACGGCTTGAGCTGGGGCTCCCTGCACGATATCAAGATCGACAATATGGCCGAGCAGCATCAGCATCGCGTTGTCGGTGCGCAGACGGAGAAGCACGGTCTGGCTGTACTGTCGGTGGCGGCCGGGAACGGTATTGCCAGCATCATGCATCAGCTCGGTGCAGCTGAGATCATCAGCGGCGGGCAGAGCATGAATCCGCCGGTAGAGGCGTTTATTAAAGTTATTGAAAAGGGCTCGGCGGAGCAGTACATTATTTTACCGAATAATAAAAATATTATTCTGGCGGCGGAGCAGGTCAAAAAATTATTGGGAGCAGCGCAGGTAGATTATGTGCCGACAACAAATCTGGCGCAGGGTCTGGCGGCACTGCTGCATTTTGACGCAGCTAAAACACTGCAGGAAAACAGCGCTGTGATGCGACGTGAGGCTAAGGAAGCCCACAGTGCTGCTGTCAGTATTGCTGTGCGTGACAGCGTTGTTAACGGGATAACTGTAAAAAAAGGGCAGTATATTGGTTTGCTGGAAGATAAGATCGTTTATGCCGGAGCAACTCTGGAAGAAGTCACGGCGGAAACTGTCAAGCTGGCCGGCAGCGACTGGGAATTGATCAGCCTTTATTATGGCAGTGATCTGACACAGTCTGAAGCTGATAAAATCGCCGCAGAGCTTGAAGCTCTGGACGGCGGTTGGGAAGTTACAGTTTTTGACGGAGGTCAGCCGCTTTATCCGCTGCTGCTGTCGTTAGAATAAAAAATAGTGATCAGCAGGCCCTGCCGTGCGCGGGGCTTGTTTTATATTATGGGAATGAGGGGAAGCAATGCAGGAGATCATGATCGCGATCGTTTTGGGGATCGCCGTAGGTTGCAGTGACCTTTTAAATTATAATGTGAAAAAATGGCTCAGCCGGTTTTCTACAGTCAGTCTGTTTATCATGCTGTTGTGTCTGGGTGCTAAGATCGGCTGTGATGCAGAGCTTTTGGGCAAACTAGACCAGTTGGGCGGCAAATCTCTGGTCATGGCAGTTTTTATCATTGGCGGCAGCGTGCTGATGCTGTGGCTGGTGCTGAAGCTTTTTGCAAAAACGGCAGCCCGGGCGGAAGGGAGCGATGAATAATGGTTTATGCTATTTTTACATTTATCGCTTTAGGAATCGCCGGCGGATATTTCTTTTTGGGATTGGAACATAAAGACCTGCTGGACGAGATTTTGATGTCGGCTTTGTATTTTATGGTTTTTGTTGCCGGTATCGAAATCGGCGGAAACAGGCATATTATAAAAAAAATCTGCAATCCGCAGAGTATTCTGCTGGCAGTTGCCATTCCAACGGCTGTAACTATCGGCAGTTTAGGCGGTGCGGCTCTTTCAGCCTTCGTGACCGGGATGGAAATGCGGGACGCGCTGCTTGTCGGCAGTGCTTTAGGCTGGTACAGCCTTTCCTCTGTAGTTATCAGTACGCTGTATAGTGTTGAGATCGGGACGATCGCCTTTTTAGCTAATATGCTGCGTGAAGTCCTGGCATTTTTAGCCATACCGCTGTTGGTAAAAATCAATAAATTCCTGGCTTTGGCGCCATCAGGAGCTGCGACTATGGATTCCGGTCTGCCGGTGGTTATCAAATATACCAATATCCATGTCGGGCTATTCGCCTTTATCAACGGCCTGCTGCTGACGCTGCTGGTACCGGTGCTGCTTTCAGTACTGATGCCTGGTCAGTAAAAAAGAAATCCCGCGCTTGTTTAAAACAAGCGCGGGATTATTGTTTTTAGCAGAAAAATTCGTTGTTTTTGTAAATGTCTTTTATCGGCGCCAGCTTCTGGGCGATCAGGGCCTGAGCCTGCTGAGGCAGTGAGCGGGCCTGCTGAGGGCAGATAGTAGTGCAGCGCAGGCACAGGATACATTTTTGGGGGTCAGTTGTGTGCGGTTGCCCGCTGGGGATAGCCTGAGTTGGGCAGGTGGCCGAACAAATACCACAGCGGATACAGGAATCGCTGACCTGAGGTACGACGGGCATAGGCTGCCAGTCTTTATAAGGACGATTGCCGGGGATATTTGTCAGCGCTGGCGCCTCTGTTAACGGCTTAGCGGAGATTTTTTTGGCAAAGTCAGTTAATTGTGCCAGATCGTCAGCATCAGGCCGGCCGGCGGCGACACTGCGCAGCATCGAATGTTCGGACAGTACGGCTGCTGCGGCGATCACACGGAAGGATTGACTGGTCAGACTATCGCTCAGCTCCAGCAAGGCATCTTCGTAGGCGCGGTTGCCATAAGCTGCTACAGCAATGGCGCTGGTATTCTGACCGTGCAGAGCGGTCAGCTGCTGCAGTGCAAAAGCTGGAACTCTGCCGCCGAAAACCGGTACGGCGACAACGATGATATCATCAGCAGCGAAAGTATACTGTGCCAAAGCAGGTAAAGACAAATCTATTTCTGTAAATCCGTCTGTATCAGCCAGAGCACTGGTAAGTGCCAGGGCTGCTTTTTTGGTACCGCCTGTAGGACTGAAATAAGCTGTATATATTTTTGCTGGTTTGCCGGTTATTGCTGTCATAAGACCGCCTCCTTCAGGGTTATGCTTCTGATTTTATTATGAGGCTTACAGTCTGGGCTGTCAACAAGCCGTCTTACCGCAGGATCTGGAGATATTTGTTTTCAAAGTCATTTAAAGGCAGAGGTTTACTGAATAAATAACCCTGCACCTCATTGCAGCGCAATTCCTTTAAAATATCCAACTGTTCCAGTGTTTCCACGCCTTCGGCAATCAATTTGATACCGAGATCAGAACAAATGACAGCCAGAGAACGGATAAGGATACGTGCCTTTTGGTTTTGTGCCAGTGTTTTTACCAAACTGCGGTCTAATTTTAAAATATCGAAATTGATAGTAGTGAACAGCGAAAGACTGGCGTTGCGAACGCCGAAATCATCAATGGAAATAGAGAAACCATATTCCTTCAGTTTTTCCAAAGCCTGGCTGAAAACAAGCTGATTATCGACTTCGGCAGTTTCGGTGACTTCCAGTTCCAGCAGGCTGATGTCGATATTATGCTTGGTGATAAGAGCTAATAGCTGATCGGCCAGGAAATGGTAAGACAGAGTGCTGCGTGAAAGATTGATAGAAACGGGTTTGACCCGTAGTTTTCTTTCTTTCCAGATATTGATCTGCTTACAGACTTCTTCAAAAACATAAAGATCCAGCATTTTTATCAGTCTTGCTTCTTCCAGAATTGGAATAAAATTATTGGGGGCAATGATTTCTCCGGCCTGATTTATATAACGGATCAAAGCTTCAGAACCGATAAATTCCTCGGTATCCAAAGAAATTTTAGGCTGGAAATAAATGCAGAACTGTCCGGCTGTCAGTGCTTCCTGCAGAGCGCTGTAATTGGCCAGATTGAGGATATCATCTAAATTATGCCGATAGCGGCTTGTTTTTTCTTTGCCATAATAAAATTTTTTCTTATCCGTATACATAGCGCTGTCAGCCTGCTGCAGCAGGCTGTTTAAATCGCTGGGGGATTTGACCCAGCAGCTGCCTGTAGCGATGGAGAAGGGCAAGTTAGTTTTTTCACAGAAAATATTACGCAGCAGGTTAAATTTTTCATAAAAATCGGTTTCTGTCAGATCATAGGTAATGATAACAAACTCATCACCGCCGATGCGGAAAAGTTCGTCGGGTTTAAAAAGGTTGAAGACTTTGGCTACAGTTGTTATAAGGATTTTATCACCCTGGTGATGGCCGTAAAAATCATTGATTTCCTTCATACCGTTGATATCGATATAAATAATGCCGGCAGAAGCATATTGTCCCGGCCTGAACTGACTGAGCACGTCCATAAAAGCGTTTCTGTTCAGCGCGTTCGTCAGCAGATCGTGGTAGCTGAGGCGATGCAGCATATCGACATGATTCCGATGTCTGATCGCATAGGAAAGAAAAATGGACATGGAAAGCAGCAAATAAGAAGAATTTTTGATTTTTTCACTGTCGTAATTATCGATGCCGATATAGCCTGCCAGCTTGTTATCCAAAAAAATAGGCGCAGCGATCAAAGAGGTGATTTCCTGGGCGTGCAGCGTGGCATAAGCCGCCGGATTAGTCTTTTGCAGCTGTTCGACATCGTCGATGATGATACAGTCGTTTTTTTCAAAAAACGGCAGCCAGTCGGAAATCAATGACAGATCGAGCTGCTGCAGCTTCTCCAGCTGCGGCGAGATCCCGGGAGCTGTCCATTCATGTGTGTTGTTCATCAACTCGTCTTTGATTTCAAAAACATAAGCACGGTCAGAAACTAGAAATTCGCCGATCTGGGTCAAGACAGCATTGATCGTCTGATCGAGGTCATCGACGGCGTAAAGCATTCGGACACAGTTGGTAATTAAGGTCTGGACATCAAGCATATTTTTCAGTTCCTGCTTTTGCAGTTCGCGTTCTGTTATATCAAAAGCTATTTCCATGCGTGCAGTTTTGCCGTGCCATTGGATTATTTTATCCTTGAGTAAAAAGTGTCTGCCGATAGAGGGATTTGTGAATTCCCAGGTATAAAAATTATCATCGCACAGTCTGTCGTTGGTACAGAATTCGCAGGGTGAAGTTTTACCCTGTAAAATTTCATAGCATTTTTTGTGCTTGTAGTTTTCCAGATGCAGTGTCTGGCAGCCGGTCTGATTGACAAACAGCAGCTCGTAGGTTTCTGGATCGGAAACATAAACAAGTTCCGATATTTCATTTAACAGACTGAGGGTATTGATATCTCTTTTCATGTTTATCACCTAAATATT
>OOAQ01000911.1_pt1 | contig 23031 bp, 24 predicted proteins | sample 1671051 | NCBI WGS metagenome assembly OOAQ01 (sample SAMN06348117, study PRJEB24527) | human gut metagenome | biome: human gut; feature: ankylosing spondylitis patient; material: feces | host: Homo sapiens | place: China | collected 2015-10
CGAACAGGAACCCCAGCACGATTTTTTGGACTTTATTCAGCCGCAGCGCACCTTCCGTGTCCAGCCCTTCCGTATCCAGCGAGATCAGTTTCTTCATGTCGGGCTTGAACACGTACTTGGCCATGACGATGAACAGCAGGGAGCACAGCGCGCAGCATGTTATCGCAATGATCATGTACTTCGCGTAATCGATGGTCATGCCGGACATGTTTTCATACGCGCCGAGTACGGTAAACGGAACCTGCTTGAACGGGATGATCGACATGCCGATTTGCGCCGCGTACACGATGCCGAAAACCATCATCGTCGGATAGCCTTCGCCCTTTTGGTAGCCGCACTTGTCACAGATGCCGTACAGGATGCTCCAGCCGATAACGACCGCCGGGGATGCGCTGGTCAGTGCCCCCAGCAGCATGATGGACAGGAAAAACGTATAGGTGAACAGCCAGGGCTTCCCCGCGACGCATTTGCGGGTGATGAACCACAGCGAGATGAATTTGGACAAGCCGTAATAGTTGATGGTCGCGCAGAAGACGAAAATGAAGAACATCATCATAACGAGCGGATCGCCGAAACTTGTCTGGAACAGCTCGTTGGGCTTCATGCCGCCGATGAGCATGAGCGCCAGCAGGCCCGCCATGCTCGGCCAGATGATGTCTATGAAAATCCAGCCGTACAGCACGCCGAGAAAGATGCCGATCAGATTCATCCCCAGCGGGGTCAAAGGGGTTATGGGCGTGAGCTGGCCGCAGCCGAACATGATCAGGAGGCTTATCAGGGAGTGGGCGTAGTAGGCGATTTCTTTGTCTTTGCAAGAGGGAAGAAGTGGCATGACCGGTTCTCCTTGCGGGGTGCCTCTGTAACAGGGCTGTTATTGCCTGTTGGCAAAAAGGGGGGAGGCCGTTTCCCGTCCTCTTGCGAAGACGGGAAACGGAGGGTCTCAAAGCCGGGTGGAAGGGGAGGGGGGGGGGCGGAATCAGACGGCCTTGGGAGGCGTCGGCCAGCTGAAGTTGTCCATGTAGTAGCGGTATGGCTTGATGGGGTAGTCGTTCAAGGGAACGGGGACCGTATGGACTTCCCGCTTGCCGTCGACCTGCTTCTGCTCGATCCACTTGAGCCAGTGTTCGTTGTCCCGTTCGGGGTAATCTTCGCGGTAATGTCCGGCGCGGGATTCCTTGCGCATCAGGGCCGCATTGAGGCACAGCTCGGTAAGGAGCACCGTGGACGTGGCCTCGAACAGCTTGGCGAGTTCGTGCGGATCTCGCGCTCCCAGGTGCGGCAGCACTTCCGCACGGATTTCCTCCACACGGTCGAGCCCGCGCGAAAGCCCCTTGCCCGTCTTCATCAGCGCGATGTCGGGGGCGCTCATGACCTCGCGCATGTCGGAGATGACATCCTTGGGCGCGATGCCGTCCCTGCCGAGGTATCCGGTGAACGCTTCAAGCCGGGAGGCGGCGTACGCTTCATCAAAGGCCACTGCATCGTGCCCCTGTACGAACTGCGCGGCGGCTTCCCCGGCCGAATAGCCCGTCGTCGCCGTGATGCATGTGGCCCAGCCGCCCATGTAGACGCCCGGATCGGGATTGCGGGCAAGCCCGGCGGCGTACAGCCCCTTTATGGCGGTGGAGCCGTCGAGATCGGCCACAATGCCGCCGTAGGTATGGCGCACCTGCGGCATCCATTCCAGTTCCTGCCCGAAGAAGTCGATGCCGAGTTCGCGCAGCTTCTTGTCGTTGAGGCCCATCCAGCCCGCTCTGGGGCGCATGGTTTCCACATCCTCGGGCTTCATCTGGCTGCAATCGAAACGGATGGGGCCGTTTCCGGCTCTCACTTCGTGCACCATGCCCCGGGTATTGTAATGGGGATCGGCCTTGGCTCCGAATTTTGGGGAGTATTTCTTCATGAAATCCTCTCCCTTGGCGTTCAGGAACCGGGCTCCCTTGGGAAGAAGGCCCGTTTGCCCTTCCCACGCGAAATCGACAGGCACGTTCCACACCTTCCAGAATTCGAAATTCCGCATGGCGCAACCCGCGTTCCAGGCGATGCTGACGCCTTCGCTGGCTGGCGTGTTCTGATGGTAGGAGGGCTTCCAGCCGCCCGTATTGGTGGCGAGCAGGACGGCGCGGGCCTTGATGAAGACGGGCACCCCGCTCTGGCTGTGGAAGCCCACGGCCCCGGTCACGCGTTCGCCGTCGGTGATGACGTCGGTGATGACCGTGCGCCCAAGCCGCCGCACGCCCCGCTTTTCGCATTCCTGCTTGAGCAGGCGGGCTTTTTCGATGCCGCCCATCCCGTAGGGGGGGTAGTAATAATAGCGCATGTAATCAAGGGCTCGCTGGGGGATGAAGCACAGTTCGCCCTTATCGTTGCGGACGAATTTGTGCCCCAGATTCTCAAAATCCATGAACCGGTCATAGGATTGCGTCAGAATCTGCCCGAGAAGCTTCTGGTCGGCGAGGCCGTCGTAATAATACACGAGATCGTCGAGCAGATCGTCCAGCTTCATATCGGGCTGCTTGACGATCATGTCCCCGCCGGAAAGCCCGCCCAGCCCGCCCCAGTCTCGGGGGCCCTTGTCCACGACCAGCACGTCGCCCAGAAAGTCCCTGGCGCGCATGGCAGCCCACATCCCGCTGAAACCGCAGCCGATAACCAGCAGGTCCGTCGTATATTGATAGCCTTGTTCTTTCATATGCGCCTCGCTTACCGGTTGTCGGCTTCGATTTGATCAAGGGTACGGGCAAAACGTTCCTTGAAGGGATGCACATAGATGGCCCCGGAGGGGCAGTTCAGCTCGCAGTTGAAACAGGTCATACAGTCGTCGGTATAGGTGATGCGGGACTTGCTGCCGCAGGTCATGCAGCGCAGCGCCTCGGCGAAGCAGGCTTCCATATCCAGAGGCCGCAGGGTTTCCGCAAAAGGATCATCGGCCGGGGCGGAGAGGCTGGCACGCTCCTGTCTCGGTTCGTGGCGGATGCCTTCGCGGGGCCATTGTTCTTCGGGAAGCTCGGGACGCTTGCGTTCGCGTTCGCCCCGGATGTCCGCGCCCTTGAGCATCCGATCGATGGAAAAGGCGCATTCGCGTCCGCCGGCAATGGCGCTGACGACGGAAGAGGGGCCCGTGGCGGCGTCGCCTGCGGCGAAGATCCCCCATGCCGATGTGGAGAAGGTGACGTCTTCAATCACGATGCGTCCCTGTTCAGTACACACGTCCTTGGCGAACCCGTCCAGCTCGGATGCTTGGCCGATGGCGAAGATAATATGATCGGCCCGGATGCGCATGGTGGCGTTTTCATCGAACAGGGGCGCGAAACGTCCCTGCTCGTCGACGACCCGGATGCACGTTTTCAGTTCCATGCCCGCGACGTGCCCGTTTTCTTGAAGGATGGTGCCGGGGCCGAACCCGCAATGGCATTCGATGCCCTCCCTCAGGGCGTCCGCCTGATTGTGCGGATACGCGGGCATGGTTTCGCGCGACTCAAGGCAGGCCATGCTGACCTTGGCGGCACCGAGCCTTTTGGCGGTGATGGCGGCATCCACGGCGACGTCTCCGCCTCCGATGACGAGCACGTCTCCGGACAGGCGGGGTTGTTCGTCGCCCCGGTTGGCGCGCAGGAACTCAAGGCCCCAGTGGACGCCGGGAAGCTCGACGCCTTCCATGCGTACCTTGCGGCTGACCGTCGTTCCGGGGGCCAGCATGACGGCTTTGAATCCCAACCGTTTCAGGTCGGAAAGGCTCAGGTCCGCACCTTCGCCGATCTTCGTATTGCAGCGGAAGGCGATGCCCATCGCTTCAAGCCGGGCGATGTGGGCCGCAACGATCGCGTCGGGAAGCCGATACGCGGGGATGCCGTACCGCAACATGCCGCCGGGAAGCGGCATCGCCTCGAAAACCGTCACCGGATACCCCATCTGTGCGAGGAACCACGCGCAGGAAAGCCCCGCCGGGCCGGAACCGATTACCGCGACCTTTGTGATGTGCCTTCGGGCGGGCTTTTCGAGAGGAGCCTTCAGATCCCAGTCGCCCATGATCTGCTCGACGGCATTGATGTTTACCGCCTCGTCCACATGGTTCCGGGCGCACTTTTTCTCGCAGGGATGGAAACATACCCGGCCCGTGATGGCCGGAAACGGCTGGACGCTGCGGTAGCGCCGGGCCGCTTCGCCAAGGTGCCCCTGCTGGATCAGGTAATGGTTACCGCGAATGTCGACCCCGGCGGGGCAAGCCGCCATGCAAGGGGAAAGGGCCTCTTGCGCGGGTTCGAGCCTGAAAACATCCAGTGGGCATGTTTTGGTGCAGGTTCCGCAGCCGGTACAGGCCGCAGGATCGATGCTGTGGATCATATGAACTCCTTTTACGCATCTGATTGGGAAGGTGACTGCCCCTGTGGGGACAGTGTGTCCGAAACATGGCTGCCGCCGTGGTGTTTTTCTTTGGTCGGGAAAGCAATATGAAAGGGACCCTCCTCTAGGCTGCATGGGGACGGACGTCACGGCAGCGAAATGTTGTGCGTCGTTGATAAAGAGTAAGCAAAGGGTGTTCCAGCTCGTTATTGTATCGTTTTTATTGTTTTTGGCTCTGTCACAACAAATGGTTGATTTTTGACGAGAAATAGCGTATAATAATAGTAAGAAACAGTACCACCGAAGGAGGTAATTGGATATGCCTACTATCAAAGACGCATTAGATATTATCGGTAAGTTGACTGTCGCAGAGCAGGAAAGCCTTAAAACAATGCTTTTAAGTCCTGCCTTTGTAAAGTCTTTGAATATTGAAGATTTCGTAGCAAAGGAACGCTTTGCAAATGGTCGTGTATGCCCTCTTTGTGGCTGTATCCATGTGGTTCGCAATGGTCATCGTAAAGATGGCACACAGCGATATGTATGTAAGGATTGTGGCAAGTCCTTCGTGATTGCTACGAACTCCATTGTGTCTGGTACAAGAAAAGACTTGTCCGTGTGGGAGCAGTACATTGATTGTATGATGAATGGCTTATCCATTCGTAAGACTGCTGTTGCTTGTGGGATTCACAGAAACACCGCATTCCTTTGGAGACACAAGATTTTGGATGCACTTCAGAATATGGCAGACGATGTTACCCTTGACGGCATTATTGAGGCTGACGAAACTTTTTTCGCCATCTCGTACAAGGGCAATCATAGCAAGAGTAAGACATTTGCTATGCCACGCAAGGCTCATAAGCGTGGTCATTCTACACATATCAGAGGCTTGTCCCAAGAAAAGGTATGTGTTCCTTGTGCGGTTAATAGGAATGGCTTGTCTATCTCCAAGATTACGAATACTGGTAGAGTTTCTACAAGAGATTTACATCATATTTATGATGGTAGGATTAAGACCAATTCCACTCTTGTTACGGACAAGATGAACTCCTATGTGAGATTTACAAATGCCAATGGCATTGACCTTGTGCAGTTAAAGACTGGCAAAGCCAAGAAAGGCATTTATAATATCCAACATATCAATAGCTACCATAGCCAGCTAAAGAGGTTTATGCGTGGCTTTAACGGTGTTTCTACCAAGTATCTGAACAACTATCTTGTGTGGAATAACCTTGTAAATTACGCCAAAGAAAGCGACATGGAGAAAAGGAACATCTTCTTAACTTTCGTTTTGGCAACATTGAAAACTGCTAAATGCAGAGATTTATCAAACAGACCAGCAGTTCCTCTGGTCGCCTAATTAGAATTTGTGGAGATGATAAGATGGTCAATATAACAGATGTAAAACAGATTCTTCAATTTGCAATAGATGCGGAGATTAAAGTCTTTCTTGATGGTGGCTGGGGTGTAGATGCTCTTCTTGGATATCAGTCAAGAGCCCATAATGATATTGACATTTTTGTAGAAAAGAACGATTATCAGAACTTTATAGAAATAATGAAAGCTAATGGCTTTTATGAGATTAAGATGGAATATACAACATTGAACCATACTGTATGGGAAGATTTGAAAAACAGAATTATTGATTTGCATTGTTTTGAATATACGGACGAAGGTGAAATTCTTTATGATGGGGATTGTTTTCCGGTAGAAACTTTTTCGGGTAAAGGAAGAATTGAGGAAATAGAGGTTTCCTGTATTGAACCATATAGTCAAGTAATGTTCCATCTGGGATACGAGTTTGATGAAAATGATGCACATGATGTGAAGTTATTGTGTGAGACACTTCATATCGAAATTCCAAATGAGTATAGATAACTGCAAATAACAGTTTGTAGGGGAGTTCTGATACTCCCCTATAAAAATGGCTATTTATCAACTGTTTGTTGTGACATAGCCTTTTTAAAAATGCAGCTTCTACCTGTTCTCCAATCGTACATTATAACCACATGCTAGATTGACAAAGTTTAAGTAAGTGTAATAATTTCAGGTGTAAATAGCAAATAAACGGACATCATGTTAACTGGCATCAAGCTACGCGCTAACCCGACATCTCACCAAAAACTGATCTTGAGTCAGTGGATGGGGTGCGCTCGTAGTATCTGGAATGCCAAGGTAGAAGAAGAGCGTTATTACCGAACCTATGCCCGTAAATATTGCACCATCGGAACTTACGCGCCCATCGACCAGACCACTTCACAATTCAAATCCAAAGAGCTTTCTCCGTGGCTAAGTGAATGCCCTAGTCAAATCTTGCGTAATAGCGCGGTTAACTGGTATCAAACTTATCAGAAATTCATGAGCGGGAAATGCGGCAGGCCAAAGCGAAAACCTAAAACGGACAAAGGAAGCATTTATCTTACCCGTGAAGTGTTCCGTTTCGACCATTGCGATGACGGCAACGTGCGCCTGTTTATTGGGACAAAGACCAACAATATCGGTTATCTGTCCTTTAAGGCACATGGCAAATTTGAGATCCCAAACTCGCTTTATGTGAGAAAAGAGCGCGGCCACTATTATGTGTCATTCTGCTATGAGCAAGGACAGCCTGATCGCAAACTAAGTACCAATGAAGAGCACTTAGCTTTTCTGCAAGGGGCGACCAGAGAATATCTGGAAGAGCACACCATGGGTGTTGACCGAGGCGTGGCGATCCCCGTTACTGCGTGGCATGAACACCGACAACGCCCGCAAAGTGCCTGCCGATGCCCCGACCGACTTCATCAAGCCGCGCTGGCAGAAGCTGGTGATGACTGACGCGGGTATCGACCGGCGCTACTACGAGCTGTGCGCGCTGTCCGAGCTGAAGAACTCGCTGCGCTCGGGCGACATCTGGGTGCAGGGATCGCGCCAGTTCAAGGACTTCGAGGACTACCTGGTGCCGCCCGCGAAGTTCGCCAGCCTCAAGCAGTCCAGCGCATTGCCGCTGGCCGTGGCCACCGACTGCGACCAGTACCTGCACGACCGCCTGACGCTGCTTGAAGCGCAGCTTGCCACGGTCAACCGCATGGCAGCGGCCAACGACCTGCCGAATGCGATCATCACCGAGTCGGGCCTGAAGATCACGCCGCTGGATGCGGCGGTACCCGACACCGCGCAGGCGCTGATCGACCAGACAGCCATGATCCTGCCACACGTCAAGATCACCGAACTGCTGCTCGAAGTCGATGAGTGGACGGGCTTCACCCGCCACTTCACGCACCTGAAATCGGGCGATCTGGCCAAGGACAAAAATCTGCTGTTGACCACCATCCTGGCCGACGCGATCAACCTGGGCCTGACCAAGATGGCCGAGTCCTGCCCCGGCACGACCTACGCCAAGCTCGCCTGGCTACAAGCCTGGCATACCCGCGACGAAACCTATTCGACAGCGCTGGCCGAGTTGGTGAACGCCCAATTCCGGCATCCCTTCGCCGAACACTGGGGCGACGGCACCACGTCATCGTCGGACGGCCAGAACTTCCGAACCGGGAGCAAGGCCGAGAGTACCGGTCACATCAACCCGAAATATGGCAGCAGCCCTGGGCGAACCTTCTACACCCATATATCCGACCAGTACGCGCCGTTCCACACCAAGGTGGTCAATGTCGGCGTGCGCGACTCGACCTATGTACTTGACGGCCTGCTGTACCACGAGTCCGACCTGCGCATCGAGGAACACTACACCGACACGGCAGGCTTCACCGATCACGTCTTTGCCCTGATGCATCTCCTGGGCTTCCGCTTTGCGCCGCGCATCCGTGACCTGGGCGACACCAAGCTGTTCATCCCCAAGGGGGATACCGCCTATGACGCGCTCAAACCGATGATTAGCAGCGACAGGCTGAACATCAAGGCTATTCGTGCCCACTGGGATGAAATTCTGCGGCTGGCGACCTCGATCAAGCAGGGCACGGTGACAGCCTCGCTGATGCTTCGGAAACTCGGCAGCTATCCGCGCCAGAACGGCTTAGCCATCGCCCTGCGCGAGCTGGGGCGCATCGAACGCACGCTGTTCATCCTGGACTGGTTGCAAAGCGTGGAGCTGCGCCGCCGCGTCCACGCTGGACTGAACAAGGGCGAAGCGCGCAACGCGCTGGCCCGCGCCGTATTCTTCAACCGTCTGGGCGAAATCCGCGACCGCAGCTTCGAGCAGCAGCGCTACCGGGCCAGCGGCCTCAACCTGGTGACGGCGGCCGTCGTGTTGTGGAACACGGTCTATCTGGAGCGCGCAGCACATGCGTTGCGTGGCAACGGGCATGCTGTCGATGACGCGCTATTGCAATACCTGTCGCCGCTCGGCTGGGAACACATCAACCTGACCGGCGATTACCTCTGGCGCAGCAGCGCCAAGATCGGCGCGGGCAAGTTCAGGCCGCTACGACCGTTGCAACCGGCTTAGCGTGCTTTATTTTCCGTTTTCTGAGGCGACCCCAAGGTCGCGATAGCTGATCGGATAGCGACAATACCAGCGCACCGCCCACAGGATCACATCACCCTGGAAATGGCGCCACTTGAAATCCGTCATCGTTCCGTCCGTCCAATCTCCGCCAAGCATGCTCAAGCTTCACGATTTTTGCAACAGAGCCCACACGAGTATTGAGCATAGTCGAGATTGGTGCAGATCACTTCTGATATTGAACTGTCAGGAGCTGGCTGCACAACAGCCATTACGCCCAATCAACTGGTGCAGTCGTCTTCTGAAAATGACATTTGGTATCTCTCATAAACGGATGTTTTTGAGAGAACTATCTTCGGCCTTCACACGCACGAAAGGCGGCGAAGCTCCGCCGTTAATCCGTCCGCCGGAGATCTCGCCCAGGCAGGCTGAAGGCCGAGCAAGCCTGACAGGCCCGAAAAGCCCGGCACGGGCGTCGGCGGCGATGACGGCGGCGGCATTATCCAGGGTTGATGATGGAAGTGGAGGATATCGACAACCTCTCGCGCAACCAAGACATCGCGGTCGGACTGCAAGTGATCTTGAAGCCACGGGCCCGTCCCACCCCGACATGGACCTCGATGCCCGAACGGACGTTAGATTTCGAGTTCTAGGCGTTCTGCGATGAAGGTTGGATCCCAGCCGGGATTGAAAGTGTCGACGTGGGTGAATCCGAGCCGCTCGTATAGGCCACGCAGGTTCGGGTGGCAGTCGAGCCGCAGCTTGGCGCACCCCTGCGTTCGCGCGGCATGGCGGCAAGCCTCGATCAGCGCGGAGCTGACACCCCGGCCCGCATGTGTCCGTCGCACCGCGAGCTTGTGCAGATATGCGGCCTCCCCCTTGAGGGCGTCGGGCCAGAACTCGGGATCCTCGGCCGACAAGGTGCAACAGCCGACGATGCCGTCGCTGCAACTCGCGACTAGGAGCTCGGATCTCAGGACGAAGGTCTCCGCGAATGTCCGGTCGATCCGCGCGACGTCCCAGGCGGGCGTTCCCTTGGCGGACATCCACGCCGCAGCGTCGTGCATCAGCCGCACAACCTCGTCGATATCACCCGAGCAGGCGATCCGAACGTTCGGAGGCTCCTCGCTGTCCATTCGCTCCCCTGGCGCGGTATGAACCGCCGCCTCATAGTGCAGTTTGATCCTGACGAGCCCAGCATGTCTGCGCCCACCTTCGCGGAACCTGACCAGGGTCCGCTAGCGGGCGGCCGGAAGGTGAATGCTAGGCATGATCTAACCCTCGGTCTCTGGCGTCGCGACTGCGAAATTTCGCGAGGGTTTCCGAGAAGGTGATTGCGCTTCGCAGATCTCCAGGCGCGTGGGTGCGGACGTAGTCAGCGCCATTGCCGATCGCGTGAAGTTCCGCCGCAAGGCTCGCTGGACCCAGATCCTTTACAGGAAGGCCAACGGTGGCGCCCAAGAAGGATTTCCGCGACACCGAGACCAATAGCGGAAGCCCCAACGCCGACTTCAGCTTTTGAAGGTTCGACAGCACGTGCAGCGATGTTTCCGGTGCGGGGCTCAAGAAAAATCCCATCCCCGGATCGAGGATGAGCCGGTCGGCAGCGACCCCGCTCCGTCGCAAGGCGGAAACCCGCGCCTCGAAGAACCGCACAATCTCGTCGAGCGCGTCTTCGGGTCGAAGGTGACCGGTGCGGGTGGCGATGCCATCCCGCTGCGCTGAGTGCATAACCACCAGCCTGCAGTCCGCCTCAGCAATATCGGGATAGAGCGCAGGGTCAGGAAATCCTTGGATATCGTTCAGGTAGCCCACGCCGCGCTTGAGCGCATAGCGCTGGGTTTCCGGTTGGAAGCTGTCGATTGAAACACGGTGCATCTGATCGGACAGGGCGTCTAAGAGCGGCGCAATACGTCTGATCTCATCGGCCGGCGATACAGGCCTCGCGTCCGGATGGCTGGCGGCCGGTCCGACATCCACGACGTCTGATCCGACTCGCAGCATTTCGATCGCCGCGGTGACAGCGCCGGCGGGGTCTAGCCGCCGGCTCTCATCGAAGAAGGAGTCCTCGGTGAGATTCAGAATGCCGAACACCGTCACCATGGCGTCGGCCTCCGCAGCGACTTCCACGATGGGGATCGGGCGAGCAAAAAGGCAGCAATTATGAGCCCCATACCTACAAAGCCCCACGCATCAAGCTTTTGCCCATGAAGCAACCAGGCAATGGCTGTAATTATGACGACGCCGAGTCCCGACCAGACTGCATAAGCAACACCGACAGGGATGGATTTCAGAACCAGAGAAAGAAAATAAAATGCGATGCCATAACCGATTATGACAACGGCGGAAGGGGCAAGCTTAGTAAAGCCCTCGCTAGATTTTAATGCGGATGTTGCGATTACTTCGCCAACTATTGCGATAACAAGAAAAAGCCAGCCTTTCATGATATATCTCCCAATTTGTGTAGGGCTTATTATGCACGCTTAAAAATAATAAAAGCAGACTTGACCTGATAGTTTGGCTGTGAGCAATTATGTGCTTAGTGCATCTAACGCTTGAGTTAAGCCGCGCCGCGAAGCGGCGTCGGCTTGAACGAATTGTTAGACATTATTTGCCGACTACCTTGGTGATCTCGCCTTTCACGTAGTGAACAAATTCTTCCAACTGATCTGCGCGGGAGGCCAAGCGATCTTCTTCTTGTCCAAGATAAGCCTGTCTAGCTTCAAGTATGACGGGCTGATACTGGGCCGGCAGGCGCTCCATTGCCCAGTCGGCAGCGACATCCTTCGGCGCGATTTTGCCGGTTACTGCGCTGTACCAAATGCGGGACAACGTAAGCACTACATTTCGCTCATCGCCAGCCCAGTCGGGCGGCGAGTTCCATAGCGTTAAGGTTTCATTTAGCGCCTCAAATAGATCCTGTTCAGGAACCGGATCAAAGAGTTCCTCCGCCGCTGGACCTACCAAGGCAACGCTATGTTCTCTTGCTTTTGTCAGCAAGATAGCCAGATCAATGTCGATCGTGGCTGGCTCGAAGATACCTGCAAGAATGTCATTGCGCTGCCATTCTCCAAATTGCAGTTCGCGCTTAGCTGGATAACGCCACGGAATGATGTCGTCGTGCACAACAATGGTGACTTCTACAGCGCGGAGAATCTCGCTCTCTCCAGGGGAAGCCGAAGTTTCCAAAAGGTCGTTGATCAAAGCTCGCCGCGTTGTTTCATCAAGCCTTACGGTCACCGTAACCAGCAAATCAATATCACTGTGTGGCTTCAGGCCGCCATCCACTGCGGAGCCGTACAAATGTACGGCCAGCAACGTCGGTTCGAGATGGCGCTCGATGACGCCAACTACCTCTGATAGTTGAGTCGATACTTCGGCGATCACCGCTTCCCTCATGATGTTTAACTTTGTTTTAGGGCGACTGCCCTGCTGCGTAACATCGTTGCTGCTCCATAACATCAAACATCGACCCACGGCGTAACGCGCTTGCTGCTTGGATGCCCGAGGCATAGACTGTACAAAAAAACAGTCATAACAAGCCATGAAAACCGCCACTGCGCCGTTACCACCGCTGCGTTCGGTCAAGGTTCTGGACCAGTTGCGTGAGCGCATACGCTACTTGCATTACAGTTTACGAACCGAACAGGCTTATGTCCACTGGGTTCGTGCCTTCATCCGTTTCCACGGTGTGCGTCACCCGGCAACCTTGGGCAGCAGCGAAGTCGAGGCATTTCTGTCCTGGCTGGCGAACGAGCGCAAGGTTTCGGTCTCCACGCATCGTCAGGCATTGGCGGCCTTGCTGTTCTTCTACGGCAAGGTGCTGTGCACGGATCTGCCCTGGCTTCAGGAGATCGGAAGACCTCGGCCGTCGCGGCGCTTGCCGGTGGTGCTGACCCCGGATGAAGTGGTTCGCATCCTCGGTTTTCTGGAAGGCGAGCATCGTTTGTTCGCCCAGCTTCTGTATGGAACGGGCATGCGGATCAGTGAGGGTTTGCAACTGCGGGTCAAGGATCTGGATTTCGATCACGGCACGATCATCGTGCGGGAGGGCAAGGGCTCCAAGGATCGGGCCTTGATGTTACCCGAGAGCTTGGCACCCAGCCTGCGCGAGCAGCTGTCGCGTGCACGGGCATGGTGGCTGAAGGACCAGGCCGAGGGCCGCAGCGGCGTTGCGCTTCCCGACGCCCTTGAGCGGAAGTATCCGCGCGCCGGGCATTCCTGGCCGTGGTTCTGGGTTTTTGCGCAGCACACGCATTCGACCGATCCACGGAGCGGTGTCGTGCGTCGCCATCACATGTATGACCAGACCTTTCAGCGCGCCTTCAAACGTGCCGTAGAACAAGCAGGCATCACGAAGCCCGCCACACCGCACACCCTCCGCCACTCGTTCGCGACGGCCTTGCTCCGCAGCGGTTACGACATTCGAACCGTGCAGGATCTGCTCGGCCATTCCGACGTCTCTACGACGATGATTTACACGCATGTGCTGAAAGTTGGCGGTGCCGGAGTGCGCTCACCGCTTGATGCGCTGCCGCCCCTCACTAGTGAGAGGTAGGGCAGCGCAAGTCAATCCTGGCGGATTCACTACCCCTGCGCGAAGGCCATCGGTGCCGCATCGAACGGCCGGTTGCGGAAAGTCCTCCCTGCGTCCGCTGATGGCCGGCAGCAGCCCGTCGTTGCCTGATGGATCCAACCCCTCCGCTGCTATAGTGCAGTCGGCTTCTGACGTTCAGTGCAGCCGTCTTCTGAAAACGACAGAACTACGCCTTAGCGTGCTTTATTTTCCGTTTTCTGAGGCGACTCCAGTTGGGACGTACATCCCTGGACAAACAGCAACCCAGGGCGGAGGCGCGGATAATTTTCTTTTTTGTAAGGCGTATTCTTCGGTTTTAAGCCTCGTTTTTTATCAAGGCGGACCTTGCCCTGTCTTTTGCTTTTCAAAGCCTCTGAGGGGGCAAATTTTGCGATTTTTGGCTATATCCTGAGCGCCAACGCCCTTCTTACCCTTATTGGAAATGCCTTTTCGCTGTCCTGTGCGGCAACGTATAGGGGAATTTGAAGCAAGGGCCTTCGCGTCGGGTGTATTTGCCCCCGGCGGGGGCGCGGCGAAGCCGCATATCTTGGGGGAATCCTTTTAGCTGCCTTTGCGCGAAGCGCTTCTTTTTCTTCTTTTCTTCTTTTCTCTTTTCGGGAGGCTGGAAAGCCTTGTGGGAGTGGGGTTGCTGGGCGTAATTCTGACAAATTCCCCGTCTATCCCTGACAAATTCCCCGTCTATCCCTGACAAATTCCCCCTTGAAAATCGCTGACAGCGAAAAATAATTGTCAGAACATATAAATAGCAAGTTATTTCATTATATTATCGTTTTATCCCTGACAAATTCCCCGCCTATCCCGCGTTATTCTGACAAATTCCCCACCAATTTCACTTGGGACAACTTCCACGGGGTGTCAGTTTTTTCTGACACGGTTGACACGTTGTCAGCTTTTGAATAAGTCAAAAAAAACAGCCCGGCTCAGTGCGCGAACACTGACAACCGGGCCTAACCACAACGTGACCGCTGGAGGGTCTAGCCTGGAGGGTCTTGTCATGGCTAAAAAGCAATTAGTCTTACCTGGAGAGATTGTCAAAAAGAGTAACGCGCTTGCCCGCGCCCGATGGAGCGCGGAAAGCGTATGGGAGCCACGCCTTGTGGCCCTGTTGGCCTCGAAGGTTCGTGCGGATGACACGGATTTTCACGTTTATGAAATCCCTGTTTCCGAAGTCATGCGCGATGGGGAGAGGGGGGGCAGAGACTACAGGGAGGTTGAGGGCGTCGTAGACCGGGTAATGAGCCGGGTATTGACCATCAAGGACGAAAAGGGGCGGGGCTGGACAAAGTACAACGTGTTCAGCCGGTGCCGGTACCGGCCCGATGAGGGCATTCTCGAACTGGGGTTTCACCCGGACTTGCGCCCGCACTATCTGAATCTGCAAAAGCACTTCGCCCAATTCAACCTGATGGAATACTTGGTTCTGCCAAGCATTTACAGTCAAAGAATCTTTGAAATCCTCAAATCATGGTCTGACAGGCCGGACGTGGTGATCTCTCTCCAGGAGCTTCACGAGATGCTCGATACGCCCGCCTCGTTGCGCCAGGACTTTGCCCAATTCCGGCGGCGCGTCCTGGATAAGGCGCATGCCGATATTTGCGACAAGACGAGCCTGCGCTTTGAGTGGGAGCCCGTCAAAAAGGGGAAGGCCGTAACCGCCGTGCTTTTCATCTTCGACGTGAAGCGCCGCATAGAGATGCAGAAAAAGAAGGGTGAAGAGGAACGCACCAAGCAAAGCAAGGCTGCTGTGGCCCTCATGCGGGAGGCTACCGCCTGCGCCCTGACCAAGGACTTTGTGTGTGTGAAGCGGAGTAACAAGGCCCGCGTATGCAAGGCCTGCGACAAGTTTGAGCTTTGCACCCCGAGCGCGAAAAGGGCGCATGAAAACGCCGTAAAACAGGGGCTAATCAAAGAAAAACCCGCCGCCAAGGCATAAGCACCGGCGGCGGGGTGTGTCTGGCCAGGGGCAACCCTGGCCTTTTTCGTTGGCGATTGACCAAAAACCAAAAGGTAGTTATCTTTGCTATCAACAGGAGAAACGGCCATGCAAACACAAACCCCATCAACCGCGCTATCTACCAGCATCAAGATACCCGGTGAGCTGAAAGAGCGGATACAGAACCTTGCGGAGGTGAGGCAACGCACCCCCCACGCACTTATGCTACAAGCCCTGGAAACCTTCGTATCCCGAGAGGAACAGCGCGAATCTTTGCGGCAAGAAGGCATTGCTGCATGGGAAGAGTTTCAGCGCACAGGACTGCATCTGACCGGGGATGAGGTGCGCGGATGGATTGACCAAATTCGCCAGGGCAAAAAGGTGCCCATGCCCAAATGTCACGTCTAATCTGGACGCCGGGCGCTTCGGTAGGCCTTGAGCGGGCGTATCTGTTCCTGGCGGAAAAGGATGAAGAGGCCGCAGTTAAAGCCCTTGACGCCATTGATAGCGGTTCGTTGCTGCTCGAAAAATTCCCCGAAGCCGGGCGTCCGGCTGAGGACCTGGAGCCAGAACACCGGGAATTACTTATTCCCTTTGGCGGGTCTGGCTATGTTCTGCTGTACAGGATAGAAGGCGCACTTGTTTACATCCTGGCCGTGCGCCACCAGAAGGAAGCCGGGTATTAATCTTCCTCGCAATCCGGCCAAAGCCCTTAGCCAAACAGCCTGGCCAAGAACCCTTTTTTCTTTTCTTCCCCGGTAACAGCCTGGGGAGCCACCTCCATAACGACGGGGGGAATGATTTCCACCTCCGGCGGGGGACTCTGTTCGGGCGCGGCTTCCGTGTTCTGGGGAGCATCGGAGCCGGGCGGCAAGAGCCGCCGCTCCAGCTCGCGCCGGGACTCCTGCTCGTGTTCGAGCATGGCCAGGAGCCGCGCCTCACGTTCCTGTGACACTTTCAACTGGTCTTTCAACAGTTCAAGTGTCGCTTCAAGAACATGTTGCGCGTTGCTGTTTTCAACAGGTGTCGCAACTGTTGCGGCCACACCGCTCTTGACGCCGTCACCTTTCAAGGAGCCGAAAACCCGCAGCAGCTCGGATGTTTCAATCACCTTGTTGCCTGCGGCATCTGTGGACACGCTTATCTTGCCGGTTTTTATGTATCTATGCAGTGTTCCCCGGTCTTTTCCCACAGCCCGCGCCGCTGCTGAAATGCTCAACTGTGCCATAGCTTGCAACACTCTGTTTTATGGTTGTCGTTTTATGCCGCATATACCGCAACAGCACCACATGTCAATGAAACACACTCGCCACGGCGCGAAGTGTGGCACGGGCAACAGCGATTCAGCAGTATGTCACATCTAGCGTCGGGGCAGCCTGGCTATAGTTTCTCCATTCTGGAGTTGCAACGTCTTTGCCCCAGGGTCAATAACTACCCACACTCCCGGCGTGCCCTGGATGTTGTCATAGACCTTCGGCAGCCTGGCCAGGTCCACGTTCATTGCGCGGATTTCAGCCCGCAGCGCCGCCGCCTCTTCCGCCTTCCATCCCACGAAAAACCAGGAGAAAGCCCCCAAGCCCAGGGCCACCAGCAGCAGGACAAAGAAGGCATACACGGACACCAGCCGCATGAAGCGACGGCCACCGGACTTTGCAATTTCTGACGCCTCTTTTGCAGCCTGTACGGCCTCTGTAAGCTCTTTTTTTGCATCACCCAGGGTTCGGGTCACATTTTCCCGCATGGCGGCGGAGAAAGCCGTCACGCCGTCCCTCTCCAAGCGTTGCGCCGCCTTTTCAAGGGCCTGCACTTGCTGCTCTACAGCCTTCTGCAGGTCCTGTGCATGGGTCATGAGCAAGAAAATCTGCTCTTCCGTCTTGTCATTCATCGGCTCATGCCTCCCCGGTCCCGCGTCTTATGCGCGATTTGGGCCTTGCTGTGCTCCTGCCGGCGGGATTGTTCCAGCTCGGCCTGGCGCTTCTTCTCGGCCTGTTCCGCCTGCCAGGCCTCCAGCCGCGCCCGTGCGTTTTCCATGCCGCTGTTGATGTATTTTGCCTCGGCCTGTGCCGCTTCGAGCTGCTCTTGCCGTCCTTGCTCCACGCTGGCCCGGTGTTCCTGTCCCCGATCCGTGACCCCGCACTTGCGCTCCATTGCGGCGGCGGCGGGGCCAAGGTGCGTTGTCGGTTCCCGGTCTATCCCTTGGGCCTTCAGAGTGCGGCAATCAATCCTGGAACCGTGCCCGGCCCGCTCAAGCGCCCTGTTCGCGCTCTTTTCCCACTCCTGGCGCACATCCACCAGCCATGACCTGGGACGCAGCGCTATGGATTTTTTCGCGCCGCCGGTGCTCGGCTGAGAACCGGCCCGGCGAAACCATGAGTCCGCCGCCCTGGGGAAGCCGTCATTCACCCGCTCGGAAATCATCATGTGGCAATGGGGATTATCCCGGTCATGGCCTTGATGGATGGCAAAGGAATACGGCAACGGGCCGTCATTCGTCCGCGCAAGCCCCCGAACAAATGAAGTAGCAAGGTCTTTTTGCTGCTCCGCTGTCAGCTCACGAGGAAGGGCAAATTCAAGCTGCTTGAAAAGGCGTCCGTTTGCCCGCTCGTAGAGGTCCGCAGCTTGCCAGTATGAGCCGGGGCACTCTTTTGCCCATTCGGGCATGTTCCCGCTTTCCATGTGCAGGACTTCCGCGCTATCAGCCTTGTACCGTCCTTCACGCTCTATATATTCGTGTCTGGCCTTGGCCGTGGTTCCGCTTCCCCTGGATACGGTTTTTGCTGTCAGGTGGTATATTGCCATCAGTCGGTAAACATAAAATTGACCTTTCCATTCCCGCCAGCAGCCCGCGCGATATCAACGCACTCTGTTTTGGTTTTTTTACTGTCAGGGCCTATCAGCGTCAAAGTTGCCCCTTCGACTAAACATTTTGCGATATCCATTAATTCAGTTTTAGTATACTTCCCAAGATTTAGCGTGAGAGAAGCTCCAGCCTTAGCAATATCCATACATTCAGTTTTTGTTTTCATGACCAACTCCTTGTTTTGTTTGAAAGCCTCGCAGAGCGCACTCTGTTTCTGGAGGAAACTGGTAAGTGCGCCCTCACTCCATTCGGGATAAAACACCATCTCGGCAATAGCACCTGTATCCGGATTTTGCAAAAGCGGGATTCTTGGCGTACAAACTGCCGAAATACCCCAAGGAGGAATGAAAATGGCAAAACTTTCCCTGGAAGATAAAATAGCTAGGCTTGAGGCTGAACTCAAAGAGACAAAAGCCGCCGCCAATCGCGTCAAGAGAAAGGAGCGGAATAAACAGCTCATGGCCCTGGGAATTTACATGGAACGGCTTTACAAAGAACGAAGCGCGGAAGGCCGAAGCAAAATGCGTACACAGCTCGAAAGCGCCGCCCTGGATAACCGGGTCAAGACAATGGCCCTGAGCGGCTTTTCCCGTATAGACGAAGAAGCCCCGGCGGAAAGCCAGGGCAAGCAAGAGGACATGGCCACGGTCATTCCTGGCCAAGATAGCGGTAAAGGGTCTGCCGACTGACGCCAAGCTCCGCCGCCAGTTCCTTTTTGTTTGCGCCCTGGGCAACCCGTTCCCGGAGGGTCTGCTCCTGTTCAGCCGTCAAAGCCTTGGCCCGGCCAAGCTGCCGCCCTTCCTTCTTGGCCAGGGTGATGCCTTCCCGCTGGCGCTCCCGTATCAAGGCCCGCTCGAATTGCGCGAAGGCCCCGAGCATTTGAAACATCAGCGTCTGCATGGGGTTCGCCTCCCCGGCCTCAAAAGTCAGGCTTTCCTTAAGAAAACGTACAGACACGCCCTTTGCTGTCAATTCCCGGACCAGGCGTTGCAGGTCCTCCAGGTTCCGCGCCAGGCGGTCAATGCTGTGGACAACAAGCGTATCCCCGTCCCGCAGATACTCCAGGCAGGCGGCGAGCTGTGGCCGCTTTATGTCCTTGCCGCTGGCCTTGTCTTCAAAAATCTTGTCCAGGCCCATGCCGTCAAGCTGCCGTTCCGTATTCTGGTCCAGGGTACTTACCCGGATATAGCCGATTTGCGAACCCATCTTGCCACCTCCCGTGAGTGTGCGCGTTTCGTGTAACAAAATCTCTATTACCTTTCGATAAAAGTGTCAAGAAAATTATTTTTCAAGTTTTTGTTACACGGGAAAACCGCGATTTCCCGTTACCCCTGCCGTGTATCAAAAGGTGTACCTTTTTTGACGCACAAATCATGGTCACAACTTTCTGCCGGCGACGACAGAAACTCCCGGGCACGAATCATGGCCACAACTTTCTGCCGACGGCGACAGAAACTCCCGGGCACGAATCACCTATCGATTAGATATGGGGTCTGAAGGCCAATAGAACGAAAACGTACGTTAGTGAAGTAACTGTCTGATATATCGAAACATAATGTACATTGGAAAACGCCATCAAAACGGTGTCTTTTTAATCGAAAATTGGCACTTAACGGACTTTCTTGTCTACTAATCGATTTTTCAGACGATAATTTTCCTCTTACCGTACGTTTTCGTACGGTTGGACCTCAAACCCCTTTGAGCGTGGCAAGCTGCACAAAGGGATAGGGCGGCACCAGAGAAAAATCACTCAGGGTCAATGCCAGCGCTTCGTTAATACAGATGTAGGTGTTCCACAGGGTAGCCAGCAGCATCCTGCGATGCAGATCCGGAACATAATGGTGCAGGGCGCTGACTTCCGGTGCCAGCAGATATTTTGGCAGTTTGCCTTGGATCAGAGCCATCTGACGCAGGGCTAGTGCAGCCGGATAGTCAATAGCTACCGGCAGCGGTGCGGACTGTTGTAACTCAGAATAAGAAATGAGGCCGCTCATGGCGTTGACTCTCAGTCATAGTATCGTGGTATCACCGGTTGGTTCCACTCTCTGTTGCGGGCAACTTCAGCAGCACGTAGGGGACTTCCGCGTTTCCAGACTTTACGAAACACGGAAACCGAAGACCATTCATGTTGTTGCTCAGGTCGCAGACGTTTTGCAGCAGCAGTCGCTTCACGTTCGCTCGCGTATCGGTGATTCATTCTGCTAACCAGTAAGGCAACCCCGCCAGCCTAGCCGGGTCCTCAACGACAGGAGCACGATCATGCGCACCCGTGGCCAGGACCCAACGCTGCCCGAGATGCGCCGCGTGCGGCTGCTGGAGATGGCGGACGCGATGGATATGTTCTGCCAAGGGTTGGTTTGCGCATTCACAGTTCTCCGCAAGAATTGATTGGCTCCAATTCTTGGAGTGGTGAATCCGTTAGCGAGGTGCCGCCGGCTTCCATTCAGGTCGAGGTGGCCCGGCTCCATGCACCGCGACGCAACGCGGGGAGGCAGACAAGGTATAGGGCGGCGCCTACAATCCATGCCAACCCGTTCCATGTGCTCGCCGAGGCGGCATAAATCGCCGTGAAGATCAGCGGTCCAATGATCGAAGTTAGGCTGGTAAGAGCCGCGAGCGATCCTTGAAGCTGTCCCTGATGGTCGTCATCTACCTGCCTGGACAGCATGGCCTGCAACGCGGGCATCCCGATGCCGCCGGAAGCGAGAAGAATCATAATGGGGAAGGCCATCCAGCCTCGCGTCGCGAACGCCAGCAAGACGTAGCCCAGCGCGTCGGCCGCCATGCCGGCGATAATGGCCTGCTTCTCGCCGAAACGTTTGGTGGCGGGACCAGTGACGAAGGCTTGAGCGAGGGCGTGCAAGATTCCGAATACCGCAAGCGACAGGCCGATCATCGTCGCGCTCCAGCGAAAGCGGTCCTCGCCGAAAATGACCCAGAGCGCTGCCGGCACCTGTCCTACGAGTTGCATGATAAAGAAGACAGTCATAAGTGCGGCGACGATAGTCATGCCCCGCGCCCACCGGAAGGAGCTGACTGGGTTGAAGGCTCTCAAGGGCATCGGTCGACGCTCTCCCTTATGCGACTCCTGCATTAGGAAGCAGCCCAGTAGTAGGTTGAGGCCGTTGAGCACCGCCGCCGCAAGGAATGGTGCATGCAAGGAGATGGCGCCCAACAGTCCCCCGGCCACGGGGCCTGCCACCATACCCACGCCGAAACAAGCGCTCATGAGCCCGAAGTGGCGAGCCCGATCTTCCCCATCGGTGATGTCGGCGATATAGGCGCCAGCAACCGCACCTGTGGCGCCGGTGATGCCGGCCACGATGCGTCCGGCGTAGAGGATCCACAGGACGGGTGTGGTCGCCATGATCGCGTAGTCGATAGTGGCTCCAAGTAGCGAAGCGAGCAGGACTGGGCGGCGGCCAAAGCGGTCGGACAGTGCTCCGAGAACGGGTGCGCATAGAAATTGCATCAACGCATATAGCGCTAGCAGCACGCCATAGTGACTGGCGATGCTGTCGGAATGGACGATATCCCGCAAGAGGCCCGGCAGTACCGGCATAACCAAGCCTATGCCTACAGCATCCAGGGTGACGGTGCCGAGGATGACGATGAGCGCATTGTTAGATTTCATACACGGTGCCTGACTGCGTTAGCAATTTAACTGTGATAAACTACCGCATTAAAGCTTATCGATGATAAGCTGTCAAACATGAGAATTCGCGAATGAACAAGCTCCAACGCGAGGCCGTGATCCGAACCGCGCTCGAACTGCTTAACGACGTGGGCATGGAAGGTCTAACGACGCGCCGACTGGCTGAGCGCCTCGGGGTGCAACAGCCAGCGCTCTACTGGCATTTCAAGAACAAGCGTGCGTTGCTCGACGCACTTGCCGAAGCCATGCTGACGATAAATCACACGCATTCGACGCCAAGGGATGACGACGACTGGCGTTCGTTCCTGAAGGGCAATGCATGCAGTTTTCGACGGGCGTTGCTCGCTTATCGCGATGGCGCGCGTATTCATGCCGGGACGCGGCCAGCCGCGCCGCAGATGGAAAAAGCCGACGCGCAGCTTCGCTTCCTTTGCGATGCTGGCTTTTCGGCAGGTGACGCGACCTATGCGTTGATGGCAATCAGCTACTTCACCGTCGGCGCTGTTCTTGAGCAGCAAGCTAGCGAGGCAGACGCCGAGGAGCGGGGCGAAGATCAGTTGACCACCTCAGCGTCTACGATGCCGGCGCGCCTACAGAGCGCGATGAAAATCGTCTACGAAGGCGGTCCGGACGCGGCATTCGAGCGAGGCCTGGCTCTCATCATCGGCGGTCTTGAACGGAGTGCTTGCGCAATCTCGCTCCTTTAGGGGCGAGTCAAGCAAGTGGTTTCTACTCTTTTCTTTGCTTCAACGCTTGTGATGTCTTCATGGCTTTTTCGCTGGGCGGTTCGTTCTGGTTGTTGATGTACTCCCGAACAACATCGAGGGCAACCCCTCCGCAAGAAACCACACAGTAGCTTGGCGACCAGAAATGGTTGCCCCAAAGCATTGTTTTTACCCTGTCCCAATACTCTCGCCGGATCATGTAAGACGATTTACCTTTTAACTTGCTGACTAAATTTGAGATTGCCAATTTTGGATGTACGGACACCATCATATGGATGTGATCGTCCTCTCCACCAAACTCCAGTAGCTCACAATCCATCTGCTCACAAGTCTCTTTCATTATTGCCTCAGTCCGTTCAAGCATTTCTTTGGTAAAAACACCACGACGATACTTTGTAACAAAGACTAGATGAACGTTGTTTTTAAAGGCTCTGTCACAACAAATGGTTGATTTTTGACGAGAAATAGCGTATAATAATAGT
>OOAQ01000972.1_pt1 | contig 22134 bp, 20 predicted proteins | sample 1671051 | NCBI WGS metagenome assembly OOAQ01 (sample SAMN06348117, study PRJEB24527) | human gut metagenome | biome: human gut; feature: ankylosing spondylitis patient; material: feces | host: Homo sapiens | place: China | collected 2015-10
TTGATGTTATAGAAGTTAAGTATAATGATCTATAGAAAAGAAAAATAGAAAAAGATTGTTTATTAATGAAGAGCTTGTACCTTTGTAGTAAGATAAAGAATAAGACATTATGGGGAACTTGAAAAGGAATATAAAAAACAGCAGAATCTTAAAGAAGAATGTTGTGAATCTGAATGAGATATCAGGTACTCTTTCTAAAGAAGAAAAAGAAAAATTGATGTCTGGTAACGGATTTGTCAAAGAACTGAAACGCCTTCGTGTTGATGTATATCCTTATGTAATGTAATAATGGAGATTCCCCATTATTCATACCATTTTGTCCAAAGAGTTGAAGAAGTCAATCCGATAACTACTTTTCTAAAATATAAATTACTTTATACTTTTAAATCTCCAAAATCTCACCAGTGGTACTGGGTGTGGGTAGAAGTTTATCAATGTGATTTTTATGCAGTAAAATTTCATCTTAAAGCCCATCGGGATAGCCCTAATAAGTATAGCTTGATGACGGGATTGAATGAAGCTCGTCCAGTAATTAATACCTGTATAGCTATTATGCATGAGATTGGGAATATCAATCCACATTCTTCTTTTGGTTTTATAGGAGCAAATATGCAGGATGAATCCGATGTTAACAAATTATTGAATGATTATTAGGATAATCCAATATTGTAAATTTCCTTTGTAGGAAATATATTGAGATATGGGTAAGTTTAAAGTATATAAGGAACAAGAACCGATACAGCAGAAAGCAAGTGAGTCTTTTGTTGCTTATTCAAAGATTGATCTTGGCATTGCTACGAGAGAACGGGACAATATAAAATCTGCTATTTCTGGTGAAGAATTATTGGATAGACTTCGCCCTCGTATAAAAGCCTTGTTTAAATGAAAGTTGCATTTGCATCATGAAAAAGTTATTTTTAGCAGTAGCATTGGTAATCGGATTGGGTACTTCAGTGGCATTTGCTAACAACATGGTATCAGATGTTGAAATCGCAACGATGATCAACGAGTTTAAACCGATTGATGTAAAAGAACTCCCACAGGCCGTTCAGGATGCCATCAAAGAAAACTACTCGGAAGCCACCATCAAAGAGGCAGCCGTTGAAGTGGCTGAGGATGGAACCAAGACTTACAAGGTAACGTTGGTGGATGCATCCGGTACGGAGAATCCAGTTCTTTTCAATGAAAAAGGAGAGGTTCAGAAGTAATAGGTCTTTATTAATATCATATTAAAAGGGGAGGGGCAGAAATTTGATTTACTCATATCTGCTTCCTCCCTTTTTGCTTTTATTTACTTTTGTGTTTTTTACATCGGTAAATTGGCGATTACGTCTTTTGAACTTACGGGTAATTTATCCTCTTGCCCCATATTTACGAATACTGTGGCGCAGAGTACTGTCCATTGGTCGCCATAAGTCATGGTACTGCTGTGGTTATAACCTAAACAATGTCCATATTCATGGAACATAGCTTGCCGCGCATAGTTGTGCGGATTAGATCCCAGCGGTGTTGCGTCAAAATAGACTCCGGTGTAACAATAGTCTGCCAATCCGTAGGTGGTACCTCCTCCCAGACCACCAACACCTGATACGCGACCTAATACGAGGCCTCCATGACTGCGGATTCTCTGGCGTAATGCATCCAGGTTGATGGCATTTCCTCCGTTGTCCTTCAGTTTGCCTTCGTATTTATTCATCTCTGTGTTAAACTCTTCTGAAGAGAACATGAAAGCCATATTGGTGGCCAAGGCTACCCCGTGACGACATAATAATGGATTCATGTGCCGCCAATAAGCGTGTCCGTTGTCGGCTGAATAAGCTGAGAAACGAATGAACCATCGACTGTCTATCTGCTCTATCTTCTTCATGTATGGATCTTCCGTCCGGATAACAAGCGTAACATCGTCACCGGAAAGTTCCGGTTGTGCAGGTATTACTATCTTTCTGCCGCTACTGGTGGTGAATGTTCGGTCAGAGCTTACGACGGGCAACGGGAAAGTGGCTTCCATGAAAGGGTAAATCAGATCGAAATGTGCCAATTCAAGGAATTCGGTACTGATTTTATTGAATCGACATAAAATCGTCACATCATGAATAGCAACAGGTGAGAAGAATTTAACCAGTAATTGATGTTCATCCGAGATGGACACTTGCAACGGTGCGTTTACATAAAAGGAACGGTGCTTACTATTATAGAAGATGTCTCGTGGCTCGTTGGCTAAAAACATTGTGTCGGTACGGAAGCGGGAGAAATCTTCTTCACGGATATAAAGCAACCCGTCCAGGCTTTCCGGGTGCCGGTAATCAATGCTGATGTGGGAGATACGACCTGCTTCGATTTTGCAGTTGCTGAAGCGGTATTTGTGTACAAAAGATGTACCATCACTGCGGTTTGACTCGATCGTTACGAATCCGGAAAGTGCCTCTTTACTTGGCAATGAGTAAAATGAACGATTTTCCGTGATGTCATAAGATTCAATGCTTTCCGTACCGGAGTATTCACCATTTGCACTGAGACCGGCATATATTCCTTCGGCATCGTCAAATGTGATGTCGATTTTGCGTATAAAGCGCCACATATAATCGGACGAGACGTGCAGGTCTATATCAACTTTGCCTACGCATCTCTCCAATGTCACAGTCTGCGACTCCGCAGTTTGCTCTTTGCCAATGTGTACTTCTATTTTTTTATAGAAATAAACGTCATCAAGAGGGGCTTTTGCAACCTGATTCAATAACCAGATATCTGACAATTGCTCGGGTTCTTTGATAGTCGCATTTGATTCCGGATTCGTGGTGGCTAGGAATACAACCGTATAGTCACCGTATCCCAATCCTTCAATGGTCAGTTTGGAGAAGTCGGCCTCCAGCTTTTGATACAGCGGTTTGAGCATTTCTCCCCGATCATTGGCAATGGCATACCACATGCGGGCGATTTGTTCAGGTTCACCGTTGCGTGTCTGTATGGCAGAAGTGTCATCTTCCTGCAATCCAAGAAGAAATGTTACCTGACCGGGGGCAGGCGGCATGAGCCCGTATTCCTGCTCAAGTTCGCCTGAACAGTTGGTCAGTAGCAATGCCAGAAATAATAGTATGATTTTTGCAATCTTCATAGAATTCCTCCTTTATTTTTTTACACAACGTAAGGATGCAAATGCTTCCATCTGCAATTGTCTCTCGGCAATAGCAGTTGTTTCCTTGCCTTCAAACGGTAACCAGTAAGTCCATGCATAACCACCGGGACAGCCGTTGCGTTCGCTTGTCCATAACACGGCTCTTTTTCCGAAAGACGGATTATTGGTTGTAGACTTGTCACCTTTTCCACCTGCCAAAGGGATAATAAGGTAACGTCCGGTATCTTCAGAAGTAAATTTCACATAGTGTTGCGTTCCTGTTACACCGGTTGGAGTAGTCAGGGTTCCTTCGCCAACGTGGAGTGTAGCGGTTATTTTTTCTCCGTTTCCTGCTATATAAGTGCCGGGAATTTCCTGATTTTTGGGGAGAAGAGAGTTTAGTTCGCTGCGGGTTGGCACACGGTAACCTTCCGGACAAGGCATATGGGTATCGTTTTGCCAAGGTATGTCGGCTGTTTGATTACCCAGATTGTTTGAGGGGTTATATCCTTGCCAGGGGGTGTACATATACTTCCGTCCATACTGGAACAAACCACCGATACTGCTGACCCAGCCATTACGGTACATCTCTTCAACGGTAGCACCGTCTAAGGGATATACTTGGTCTTCCAGATCCCGGCTGCGTGCATTGAATGCCATCCAAATGCTGCCACCCATTTCAACAGTCTCGATCTGCTTGTCGCTCGGAGCCACACGAATCTCTACATAATCATAAGAGCCGCTTAGCAAAGCATTTTTTAAATGTACCAGAATTGTATAGCCCAGTCGGCCACTACCTTGTGCGGCCACTGATACATTGAATGCTGATACTATGCCTTCTGTCTCTTCAGATACCGACATCTCACTGAGATTCACGCCACTGTCAGTGCCTTCAGTGGCTGATATATCAATTCGGGTGTCGGAAACAAATGCCAGTTTCATGTCACTGACTCCTGTGGCGGGTACCTATATTATTCTCATAATCCACAGTTACGCCTTCCGGGATTTTGGATTGGGAAGCATTAAGCAGGATACGATGCTCTGTATCAGGTTTCCCGATAATTGTTTCGCCTTCTTCCCAGGGTTTGATTTCGAAGATTCCTTCTACTGTGGCACCTACGTTGAGTACTGATAGTTCGTAAACCTTATTACGCTCTATACTTGGCAATTGCATCTTGAGACTGATGGGAATTTCATTGTATGTACCACGCAGGATAATATTAACAGGACGTTTGCTTTCGAAAATGCGGAAGATTCCCTGTTGTTCTGGATCAAATTTTTTTAAGTAACTTACTGTTTTATCTGATGCGGAAGCGTTTTCAATGAACGGATATGTTTCAGCCGGAGCATCCTTTACGATTATTTCTTTGATTAATGTTTTGCTGTCTGCTGTAGTATTCAGGTCTATACGGGCTACACCGCGTTTCATGCCAACGTTAATTTCCTGATTGCTGCGTGTTTGGGGAGTACTTTCCAATTCAACAATTGCAGCCATAAAGTCAGGAGCTGAATTATTGTGCAGCCCTTCGCCGATGGTCATATTGCGGAATTCTTCTTCGGTAATACCTTCTTCCTGAACCGGAAGTGTCACTCCGGTGAGGAAGTATAGCCGTGATCCACTGAGTGCGGAAATACTGGACTGGCCATTGGATTCGGGGGTTAATTGTTGCGTCTTGTACAAGTTGCCATCGCTGAACTGGAAAACTGATACATCCCGTAATTCCTCAGAAGAATCTGAACCGGAAGTCGTAATTCCTTTCACTACTAATGAATAAGTTTGTTGTTTGCCTTCTCCCTCAAACGATGCGTCATCTGAGCAGGCGCCTAAAAACAACGTTCCCAGCAAGGCGGGAACAATGATTTTTTTGTAAGAGTGATTCATGTTTTTTGTAAAATGTTATATTGAATATTGATAGTTTCTTCGGACCTTTTTCCGAAAGCGGGTGCAAAAATATATAATTTTTCAATATGAGAATTCCTTAGTACCGGATTTAAGATATTCTTCTTTTTATGAATATCATGTAGAAACATAAAAGTAGTTCGAAGTTTACAACTCGAACTGTGGGAGGGGGAGCAAATATCTATAAAGCGAATGCGGGTACCTTCACAGGCACCCGCATTTGCTTTTATGACTTATTCACTACAAAGCATTGTTTTATTCTTTTGTAGCCATATACTGGAAGTCCGTTTAGTTCTTCTTCGATGCGCAACAGTTGGTTGTACTTAGCCATGCGATCGGAGCGGCTTAACGAACCGGTCTTGATCTGCCCGCTGTTGGTTGCTACGGCGATGTCGGCAATAGTGGCGTCTTCCGTTTCGCCGGAGCGGTGGGAAGTAACCGTGGTATAGCCGTGGCGGTGAGCCATTTCGATAGCATCCAGCGTTTCGCTGAGCGAGCCGATCTGGTTGACTTTAATGAGGATAGAATTGGCACAGCCCATAGCAATGCCTTTGGCAAGGAATTCTACGTTTGTTACAAACAAGTCGTCTCCTACCAGCTGGCAACGATCGCCGATACGTTCGGTCAGCTTCTTCCAGCCGTCCCAGTCGTTTTCGCTCATTCCGTCCTCAATAGAGTCAATCGGGTATTTATTAATCAAATATTCCATGTAATCAATCTGCTCATCTGCAGTACGCTTCTTACCTTTTTCACCTTCGAAGATAGTGTAGTCGTACACTCCATTCTTATAGAATTCAGAGGATGCACAGTCCATACCGATTTTTACATCTTTACCCGGTTCGTAGCCTGCTGCTTTGATAGCTGCCATGATGGAATCCAGTGCATCTTCAGTACCGTCCAATGCAGGGGCAAAACCTCCTTCATCTCCTACGGCAGTGCTCAGACCGCGGTCGTGCAATACTTTCTTCAAGGCGTGGAATACTTCAGTACCCATGCGCAGGCCTTCACGGAAAGAAGGTGCACCTACAGGGCGGATCATGAATTCCTGGAAAGCAATGGGAGCGTCGCTATGTGAACCACCATTGATGATATTCATCATGGGGACAGGCATAACGTAAGTATTTACTCCGCCGATATATCTGTATAAAGGTATGTCGAGGTAATTTGCAGCAGCCTTGGCTACAGCCAAAGAAACGCCCAGAATGGCATTGGCACCCAATTTTGATTTAGTAGGAGTACCGTCCAGTTCCAGCATCTTCTTGTCAATGGCACGTTGTTCCAATGCCGACCAGCCGATGAGGGCCGGAGCGATGACAGTATTTACGTTTTCTACAGCTTTCAAAGTTCCTTTACCACCGTAGCGTTTCGGATCTTTATCGCGTAATTCCAGTGCTTCGTGTTCACCGGTTGAGGCGCCCGATGGTACGGCTGCACGTCCCATAACACCACATTCCAAAACTACGTCCACTTCTACCGTGGGGTTACCGCGTGAATCGAGTATCTCGCGGGCTACAATCTTTTCAATTTTCATAATTATCTTCTTAATTTTTGCTGCAAAGGTCGCACAAATGAGGCGATGGGGCAATACCTACAAATAGTGAATATCCTTTTCGTGAATACTTATATATTGTTATTTGCGAATTATATCATATTGTAATCTATAACCTCGTATTCTCCCTCCTGCAATCTTTATTGCTTTCCTTTTGTAATCTCAAGTCTTTTCGTATCTTTGTTCCCGACCCCAAATCTATTACAAAATGAAAGTACTAACTATCCATGATCTGAAAATTATCAAGAAAAGGGCAGAAGGCACGCTCTTGCTACGCGAAGAAAGCAATGAGACGGTTGCGGCGCAATGCTGTGGGTTGGCATTGGGAACCGAGCATCTGCAAATTCTGATTTGTGGCGGTACAGGTTGCAAGGCATCCGACAGCCACATTATTGCTGAACGTCTTCAGCAAGCACTCGAGAGAAATAATATTGCCGACAAGGTGGACATTATCACTACCGGTTGTTTTGGCTTTTGTGAAAAGGGACCTATCGTAAAGATTATCCCTGATAACACTTTCTATACCCAGGTGGTTCCTGATGATGCCGACGAGATAGTCAGAGAGCATATTATCGGGGGACGGAAGATAGAACGGCTGCTCTACATCGATCCGAAGACGGAGAAGACCGTCAGTGACTCCAAGCACATGGATTTCTATCGGAAGCAGATGCGCATCGCTTTGCGTAACTGTGGTTTTATCGATCCCGAAAACATTGAGGAATATATTGCGCTGGATGGCTATATGGCATTGGCAGATAGTCTGCTCCATAAAAAGCCGGAGGAAGTGATTGACGTGATAAAACGTTCCGGACTTCGCGGACGCGGCGGTGGTGGTTTCCCTACCGGACTGAAGTGGGAGTTTGCCAATAAGCAGAAAGCCGACATGAAATATGTGGTGTGTAATGCCGATGAAGGGGATCCCGGTGCTTTTATGGATCGCTCCATCATGGAAGGTGATCCGCACTCCATTGTTGAGGCTATGGCAGTTTGCGGTTATTCCATTGGTTCTCCGAAAGGATTGGTTTATATCCGGGCAGAATATCCGCTGGCCATACAAAGATTGAAAATTGCTATTGCCCAGGCACGTGAATACGGGTTACTGGGGAAGAATATATTCGGTACGGATTTCAGTTTTGATATTGAAATACGTTACGGAGCGGGAGCATTCGTATGCGGTGAGGAAACTGCGCTTATCCACTCTATGGAAGGAAAGCGCGGTGAGCCTACCTTGAAACCTCCTTTTCCTGCCGAAGCCGGTTATCTGGGCAAGCCGACCAATGTGAATAATGTGGAAACGCTTGCCAATATTCCTATTATCCTGACAAAAGGAGCGGAGTGGTTCTCTTCTATCGGTACGGAACGTTCGAAAGGGACTAAAGTATTTGCCCTGGCCGGTAAGATTAACAACGTCGGCTTGATAGAAGTGCCAATGGGTACGACACTGCGTGAGGTGATTTATGAAATTGGTGGTGGTATTAAGGGAGGAAAGAAATTCAAGGCGGTGCAGACGGGCGGACCTTCGGGGGGATGCCTGACAGAAAAGCACCTGGATACACCGATTGACTTTGACAACTTGCTGGCGGAAGGATCGATGATGGGATCCGGTGGTATGATTGTAATGGATGAAGATGATTGCATGGTTTCTGTATCACGTTTCTATCTTGATTTTACGGTGGAAGAATCATGCGGAAAATGTACGCCTTGCCGTATTGGTAACAAGCGCCTGCTGGAAATGTTGAACAAGATAACCGAAGGACGAGGCACGATGAAAGATCTGGATGCACTCTCTACATTGGGAAAGGTGATAAAGGATACCGCCTTGTGCGGGTTGGGACAGACTTCACCCAATCCGGTACTGTCTACGCTCAATAACTTTTATGATGAATACGTAGAGCATGTGAGGGATAAAACCTGCCGGGCGAAGCAGTGCAAAGCATTGCTGACTTATACCATTAATCCAGAACTATGTATCGGTTGCCATCTTTGCTTTAAACATTGTCCGGCTGATGCCATTCTGGGTGATGTGCGCAAACCGCATGTCATCAATCCGGACAAGTGCATTAAGTGCGGCATGTGCATGGCACGCTGTAAATTCAAAGCAATCAATGTTGTTTAAGGGAACAAGGAAACAAGTTGACGAGGGGACAAGGAGGTTACCTCGAAGACTTGTTACCTTGTTAACTGTAACCTTGTAAACTGAAAGAAAATGGAAGAAAAACAAATAACCCTGCAAATAGACCGCCATTATATTACCGTGCCCGAAGGCTCGACTATCCTGGAAGCCGCACGGAAAATCGGTATAGATATACCTACCCTTTGCCATATTGATTTGAAGGGGACTTGCGTTAAGAATAATCCGGCTTCGTGCCGTATTTGTGTCGTGGAGGTGGAAGGACGCCGTAATCTGGCTCCCGCCTGTGCTACCCGTTGTACAGAAGGAATGGTGGTGCGTACCAGTACCCTGCGTGTGATGAATGCCCGCAAGGTGGTGGCTGAACTGATACTTTCGGACCATCCGAATGATTGCCTTACCTGTCCGAAGTGCGGCAACTGTGAGTTGCAGACTTTGGCATTACGTTTTAATATCCGGCGGATGCCTTATAATGGTGGGGAACTTTCGCCTCGTAAGCGTGAAGTCACTTCGTCCATTGTGCGGAATATGGATAAGTGTATATTCTGCAGACGTTGCGAGAGTGTATGCAATGAAGTGCAGACGGTAGGCGCCTTGGGAGCTATTCGCCGTGGTTTCAATACTACGATTGCTCCGGCTTTCGATAAGATGATGAGCGATAGTGAATGTACTTATTGCGGACAATGTGTAGCTGTTTGTCCGGTAGGGGCATTGACGGAACGCGATCATACTAACCGCTTGTTGCTGGATCTGGAAAATCCGGATAAGGTAGTTATTGTACAGACAGCTCCGGCCGTTCGTGCGGCTCTGGGAGAAGAATTCGGACTGCCTGCCGGGACGTTAGTAACGGGAAAGATGGTGTACGCCCTTCGTGAATTGGGTTTTGATTATGTATTTGATACAGACTTTGCCGCTGACCTTACCATCATGGAAGAAGGTGCCGAGATATTGAATCGCCTGACACGTTATATGAATGGGGATAAATCTGTTCGCCTGCCTATCCTGACTTCCTGTTGTCCGGCATGGGTGAATTTCTTTGAACATCATTTCCCCGATATGCTTGATATTCCTTCTACGGCACGTTCGCCGCAGCAGATGTTCGGTAGCATTGCCAAGACATTCTGGGCGGAGAAGATGGGTATTCCGCGTGAAAAGCTGGTAGTGGTATCTATTATGCCTTGTCTGGCGAAGAAGTATGAGTGCGACCGCAATGAGTTTAAGACAGATGGCAGTCCGGACGTGGATTATTCTATTTCCACCCGTGAGCTGGCACGACTTATCAGACGTGCTAACGTAGGTTTTACGCTACTGACGGATAAGGAATTTGATCATCCGATGGGAGCTTCAACAGGTGCCGGTGTCATCTTTGGAACGACCGGTGGTGTGATGGAAGCGGCATTGCGTTCGGTTTATGAGATTTATACCGGGCGGACATTGGAGAATGTGAACTTCGAACAGGTGCGTGGTCTGGCCGGTGTGCGCCGTGCGACGATTGATCTGGATGGTTTTGAACTGAAGGTGGGTATTGCTCATGGTCTGGGTAATGCGCGTCAATTGTTGGAAGATATTCGCCATGGGCGGAATGAGTATCATGTGATTGAGATTATGGCATGCCCGGGTGGCTGTATCGGTGGAGGCGGACAACCGTTACATCATGGCAACTCGGAGGTGCTGTATGCACGTGCCAATGCACTGTATCGGGAAGATGCACAGAAGCCTTTGCGTAAATCGCACGAGAATCCGTACATCAAGACTCTGTATGAGGAATATCTGGGTAAACCGCTGAGTGAGACTGCGGAGCGGTTGCTGCATACGCATTATTTCAATAAGGCGATTGATTAACTTATTAAAACGGAGAAACTATGTCAGATATCAAATTAGCCTGTGACGTTGTCGAACAAGTGCGTGCTATTTGTGACAAGCATGGCAACCAGCCAGGCGAACTTATCAATATACTTCATGAAGCGCAGCATCTGCACGGCTATCTGCCGGAAGAGATGCAGCGCCTGATTGCTGCAAAGCTGAATGTTCCGGTGTCGCGTGTGTATGGTGTGGTAACATTCTATACATTTTTTACGATGACTCCTAAAGGTAAACATCCTATTTCGGTGTGTATGGGAACAGCGTGCTACGTACGTGGTTCGGAGAAATTACTTGAAGAATTCAAGCGCGTGCTGGGCATCGAAGTCGGAGAAACGACACCGGACGGGAAGTTTTCACTTGATTGTCTGCGTTGCGTAGGAGCGTGCGGACTGGCACCCGTAGTGATGATTGGAGAGAAGGTGTACGGGAGGCTTCAGGCGGTGGATGTAAAGAAGGTGCTGGAGGAACTGGAGTAGCTTCGGTTATAAGGAAGCAGTTGCCGATAGCCTAAGGAAGCAGTTAGCGATAGCCTAAGGAGAGAGTTCATATATCGGGCAGTATAAGCAGTTATACCACCCGATATAATTTATTATATCAGACGGTATATAAACTCTTCCCTTAGTACACGATCTTGTTCAGTATGCCGTTGAGGTGGGCAATGGCTACTCCGTAGTTTGTCATGGGTATTTGTAGTGCACGTGCCTGTTCAATGCGACTCAGTACATACTTTCTATTGAACATACAGGCGCCACAGTGGATAATCAAATTGTATGGGGATAAATCTTCTGGAAAATCATTTCCGGAGACAATATCTATCTGCAATCCTTCACCTGTTCGCTTACGCAGCAGGTGGGGGATTTTTACTCTGCCTATATCTTCTGTCAGTGGAGCATGGGTACAGGCCTCGGCTATCAATACGCGGGATTGTTCCGTTAGTCGGTCGATGGCGGATGTACTTTCTACATAATAGTGTATATCTCCCTTGTATCCGGCAAAGAGCACGGAGAAGGAAGTGAGCCGGCTTTCAGCCGGTTTCTGTTCGTATACGGTGTGGAATACTTGCGAATCTGTGATAATTAATTGGGGGGGATTGGCAAGTGCGCAAAGTGTATCTTTCAGCTTATCTGTGGTACAACTCATAACCAGGCATTTCTTGTCCAGAAGTTCGCGGATTGTCTGTACTTGGGGAAGGATAAGTCGTCCTTTAGGTGCCTGAAGGTCCTGGGGCATGACTAACACTACTACATCACCTTCTGCTACGAGGCTCCCGGTGATGGTTTGTTCTCCGAAATCGGCAGGTAACTTTTCCAGAATGGCGCGGTGGATGGCTTCGATACCTGTGCCGTCTTTGGCACTGACGATGATGGGAGGCTGTCCGCAACTTGCTTTTATCTGTTCTGCCAGCTCTGTAGTATTGGGGCGTGCGTCAGCTTTGTTCAGAAGCAATATGACAGGGATGCCTCGTTCTTTCAATCGTTGAAGCCATTTCTGTTCCTGTGCGTCTCCGGTTTCACAAAGCAACAGGGCGATGTCGGTTTTTTCAATTATTTTCAAGGTGCGTTCTACGCGCATTTCTCCCAGCTCGCCTTCGTCATCGAAGCCCGGAGTGTCAATAAGAAGACATGGACCGAGTGGATGAATTTCCATTGCTTTTGTCACAGGATCAGTAGTAGTGCCGGAAGTGGGGGAGACTATAACGGTATCTTGCCCTGTCAAGGCATTGACAAGGCTGGATTTTCCACTGTTTCGCCGTCCGAAAAGGGCGATGTGTAGGCGGTTGGCATTAGGAGTCTGATTCATTAGTCTCAATATTAAGGGGTTAATAAATGGGGATTTGATCATTTTAGGCGCGGATTACGCGGATTTCACGGATTAAAGGCTGCGCTATAAAAAATCCGCATTCATCCGCGTAATCCGTGCCTAAAATCTGAAATCTCTTTTCCCTTCCTCTATCTCATGCAGGTTTCGCAGAGCTATTTCCCGGATTTTCGGATTCGGGATGCGTTCCATCTCTTCATGAATGAGGCGGATACCTTTCTCCCGGGTTTCGGGTGAAGCGTAATCTTCCAGATATTCTTTCAGAGTCATCAAGGCATTGGGTTGACAGCAATTTGCTATCTGTCCCCGCTTGACAAGAGACATGAAACGGTCACCCGTCCGACCTTCACGATAACAAGCCGTACAGAAACTGGGGATATGTCCCAGATCGAGCAACCAGTTTACAACTTCATCCAGTGTGCGGCGGTCGCTGATATCGAATTGGGCCGAGTTCTCTTCTTTCGTTTCCGGTACGGCATATCCGCCTACGCTGGTACGTGAGCCGCCACTGATTTGTGAAATACCTAATTCCAATACCTTACGTCGTACAGCTTCCGATTCGCGGGTGGAAATGATCATTCCGGTGTAAGGCACTGCAATGCGGATTACCGCAACGAGGCGACAGAACATTTCATCAGAAATGGCATTGGGGAAATCTTTTGTTTCAATATCATCCGCTGGGCAGATACGGGGTACACTGATCGTATGCGGTCCGACACCGAATGCCGCTTCCAGATGTTCGGCATGCATCAATAATCCTACGAAATCGTATCGATAGGTATTCAACCCGAATAATACACCTATACCTACATCGTCGATGCCACCTTCCATGGCACGGTCCATAGCTTCGGTGTGATAGGAATACTTGCTTTTAGGGCCTGTGGGGTGCAGGGTCTCGTAATTCTCCTTGTGATAGGTTTCCTGGAAAAGAATGTAAGTACCGATACCTGCATCTCTCAGCCGACGATAGTTCTCTACTGTTGTAGCGGCAATATTCACGTTTACCCGCCGGATAGCACCATTCTTATGATGAATACCATAGATGGTCTGAATAGATTCCAGAATATAATCGATGGGGTTGCGTAGCGGGTCTTCGCCGGCTTCCAGTGCCAGACGTTTGTGTCCCATATCCTGCAAGGCAATTACTTCCCGGCGTATTTCTTCCTGTGATAATTTCTTGCGGGCGATAGTGCGGTTCTTTGCATGATAGGGGCAGTAAACGCATCCGTTCACACAATAATTGGAAAGGTATAATGGGGCGAACATTACGATGCGATTGCCATATAGTTTTTGCTTAATTTCTCGTGCCAGATGGAAGATACGTTCCGTCAGGTCGGGCTGGTCGCATTCTAACAGTAGAGCGGCTTCACGATGGGACAAACCTTTGCATGAGGCTGCCTTTTCGAGCAGACTCTCAATGAGGGCACGGTTGTCTTTATTAGTACGGGCATAGTCCAGCGTATCCAGTATCTCCTGGTGATCGATGAACTCTTCTGCCTGCTTTGAACTTACATTATACACGTTTTTTAGTGATTAGGGGTGAGTGATTAGTGATTAGTAGTCTCCTCTTTCTTTCGATATCCGGTATCCGATAACCGTCAGTTTTTCTTCTAATTGTTGTAAGCCTTCTGCAGCTTCGGCTCCCAAAGAGGCTTTGTTATCATAAAGTGAGTATTTGTTCCGTTGTTCCGGGGGAGAAAGGTTTGGCATTACTACGTTGGCTCCTGCCAGTATTCCGCGTTCTCGTCCATCCGGTGCAAGCGTTGCTAATGCTGTGGTAGAGGGTAATAACACTTTCGGATGCATTAACCGGAAGATGGAAAGAAGTTTCAGAGTCATCTCTATGCTTCCCGGTGGGCATGCTGCAAACGGGGTATCGTGGTGCGGAATAAAAGGACCGATTCCTATCATTTCAGGATGAAATTGCTCTATGAAAAGAAGGTCTTCCACCAAATGATCGGTGTTCTGTCCCGGGCTACCTACCATAATACCTGTTCCTGTCTGATATCCTATTTCTTTCAGCCATGCCAAACATTGCAAGCGTTGTCTGATAGACATCTTATCGGGGTGCAGATGATGGTAATGCTCTTCATTATGCGTTTCGTGGCGAAGCAAATATCGATTGGCACCCGCCCGGAAGAAATGCTCGTAAGTCTCACGGGACTTTTCGCCTAATGATAGTGTGATGGCGCAATCCGGGAACTCACGATGTATAGCAGTAACAGTTTCAAGGATAAAATCATCTTTTACGGAGGATGTTTCACCACCTTGCAAGACGAAAGTCCGAAAACCGAGGGTATACCCTTCACGACAACATTCCAGAATATCTTCCCGTGTCAACTCATAACGGAGAACAGATTGATTTCCTTTCCGTATACCGCAATAATAGCAATTGTTACGGCAGTGGTTGGTAATCTCAATCAGCCCACGAATAAATACCCGATTGCTAAACTGCTCAAGTGACACCTCCCGTGCCTGCTCCTGCAGATACTTTAAAGTATCAGCGTCTTGGCAAAGGAGTAGTGCTTTATATTCTTCAGTACTTAATCGGTGTTCCTGGCGAAGTTTGTCAATCAGGGGAATTATCATATTCACTTTAAAGCTTGGAAGCTTCAATTAATAGGTTTTTTCCTGTTTAGCTAATTCTTGTACAAACTGACGTTTACCTGCGGCAATCTCATTGTGCGTACAAGGTCCGGTGATACAGCCACCTTCACATGCCATCACTTCTATAAATTGCCCCGGTGCTTTGCCTGATTTGGCATACGCCCGCAATGAACCGATGGTTTTCTTATCCAGATTAGCTACTTGGATGGCATTGATTTTGTCAGCTTCTTCTTTCAGATAGGCTTTTACTGCTCCCATTACGCCACCAGCCTGGGCAAATCCATGTGCCTCGCGCACGGATGCAAACGACATGGCATAAGGTTGCGATTGCTCCAACTGAATATTCAGTCCGTCCAATACAGATGCCACTTCTTCGAAAGTCATAACAAAATCTACAGCTTCATCACGCTGGGCCTCTTTACGTTTGGCTACACACGGGCCGATAAAAACGACTTTAGCATCCGGATGTTTCTCTTTGGCAATGCGTGCTGCATAATACATCGGTGAACCTGTGCCTGAAACATAAGGTTTCATGCCCGGAATATGTTTATTTACGAGTTCTATGTAGGAAGGGCAACAGGAAGTAGTCATAAACTTCTGTCCTTCTTCCAACTTCTCTATCAATTCATGTGCTTCGTTGCTGACCGTATCCATAGCTCCCTGAGCCACTTCGATGACATCAGTGAATCCTACAGCTTTGAGTGCGCCATATACCTGTTCAATAGTAGTCTTGAATTGTCCCAGGATAGAGGGTGCCACAATGGCCACTATTTTTTCTCCTTTGCGTATCTTGTGCAGGATATCGAATACCTGTGACACTTCGAAAATTGCTCCGAACGGACAAGCGTTGAGACACTTTCCGCAATAAATACATTTGCTTTCGTCGATGTGCTCGATACCTTTCTTATCCTTGCTGATAGCTTTCACCGGACAAGCCTCTTCGCAAGGTACTGGGATATAGACGATAGCATGATAGGGACAACTCTTGTGGCAAATACCACAACTGATGCATTCATCATGGTCTATCCATGCCTGTCCGCTTTCCTTTACATGGACAGCTTTCTTCGGACAGTTGGTCTGGCAGCTACGGGCGGTACATCCGCGGCAAAGGTTGGTGATTTCGTAATTGATTTGTACGCAGGCGGAACATGCTTCATCAATCACACACATGATGTTATTTTTCGGCGTTCCGTTTTCTGCACGGTCCAGTGCATGTGCTGCATACTCTGATAATGGGGTTAATTCATCTTTTTCATCTTCCATATCCATCCCCAGCAACGGCAGTGATTTGTATTTCCACACGGCGCGTTCTTTATGTACGCAGCAACGTCCTGCATGTTTTGACCTTCTCGGACTCAATTCAATGGGAAGACGGTCTATTTTCTCTACAAGTTCGTTATCCCTCCACAGTTTTACCAGCTCTGTCAGCAATCTGTGGCGGACAATCATAATGTTGTTGGTAAATGCCATAATATTTATTCTCGGATTAGTTAGTCGGTAATTACGGTGCAAAGATAATGAAAAGTTATAGTTTCTATGAACCTTTCTACCCTCAATATGCTTATCTTTGTATCAGAATAAAAAAACGAAATTGACGATGAAAGACTTTATTTACTATGCACCCACACAGGTTGTGTTTGGAGCATTATCGGAAGATAAAACAGGGAAATTGGTGAAGCAATATGGCGGCGCTAAAGTCCTGGTACATTATGGCGGACAGAGTGCGGAGCGTTCCGGTTTGCTGGATAAAATATGCCGGGCATTGGAGGCGGAAGGCATTGCTTACGTAAAACTGGGCGGGGTGGTTCCTAATCCACGTTTGTCGAAAGTGCACGAGGGTATTGAACTGTGTCGGAAAGAAAAGGTTGATTTCATTCTTGCCGTAGGTGGCGGTAGTGTGATTGATTCTGCGAAGGCGATTGCTTTCGGTGTACCTTATGAGGGTGAAGTCTGGGATTTTTATATGGGACGAGCCCATGCGGAAGCTTGTCTGCCGGTTGCTACCGTGCTGACAATTCCTGCTGCGGGGAGTGAAATGAGTAACAGTACCGTGATAACCAATGAGGACGGTGATTTGAAAAAAGGTTATTCCAATAATCTGTGCCGTTGCAAATTTGCTGTGATGAATCCGGAACGGACTTATACATTGCCCAACTATCAGACAGCTTGTGGTGTAACGGACATTATGATGCATACCATGGAACGTTATTTCTCTCATGATGACGATATGACAGTGACTGATGCCATTGCTGAAAGTATTCTCCGTACGGTAAAAGATAGCGTTTTTGAAGTACTGAAAGAACCGGAGAATTATGTACATCGTGCCCAAATTATGTGGGCAGGTAGCTTGGCACACAATGATTTGACGGGATGTGGAACAACTGGTGACTGGGCAACACACCAGCTTGAACATGAACTGAGTGCACTATTCGATGTAGCACATGGTGCAGGTCTGGCTGCTCTTTGGGGAAGCTGGGCACGGTATGTCTACAAAGAAAATGTAACCCGTTTCGCTCAGTTTGCCGTGAATGTGATGGGTGTAACAAATGATTTCAAATCACCCGAACATACCGCTTTGGCAGGCATTGAAGCCATGGAAGATTTCTATCGCGCAATTGGAATGCCGGTTAGTATTTGCGAGCTGATAGGGCGACAGGCTACTGACGAAGAAATCAAACTCATGGCAGATAAATGCAGTTCCGGTGGTAGTACAACAACCGGAAATTTGAAGGTTTTACATCGCGATGATATGGAAAATATCTATCGCATGGCAAATAGATAACGGATTTTTTATTGTTTTTCTGACAAATACTTGTTATCTTTAGGGGCATATATCAATTGGGGGTAGTAAAAAAGTCCTGACCCACAGGCAAAGAATATGAGAATACATTTTGAAATTAGAGAAAAACTACCTGAAATTATCGAAGAGATCCTGAATTGTGAGAGATGGACAACTTTAGTAAAAGAGGATATTTCAGGCAGAAAGTTGGTTGTCATCCGTGATCCGAATTACAATTCGGAGGCGACAGTAGAAATCTATGCCCGCGAGATTACCATCAAGACGGCATGGTCAAACTACACGTATCGCTTGTTTGTTTTGGGTGATAATGTTTGGTGTGAGTACAATGGTGCTTATCGCGGATTGTTGGAACAAAATCTATTGCCTACCATCACTCCCAGGGAAGGTTTGTTGGAATCTGAGGTATTGGATAGCTCTTTGTACGGGAGTGAAAAGAGGAAACTCAGAGAGTATGCTGAAGACAATTTGAAACTGAAAAAATTCCGACGAGAGAACTTTAATGAAGATCGTACAGGTGTGGCTCATTTTGACCATCCCAAGAGGGTATATGACGAATTCATTAAAGAAGATTACGTGGTCCCATCTTCCGACGAATAGCGAGGCAGGAAGATGATCATCAGTGCCAGTCGCAGGACGGATATACCTGCTTTTTATTCGGAGTGGTTTCTCAATCGGATAAAAGAAAGGTATGTTCTGGTACCTAATCCGTATAATCCTAATATGATCAGCAGGGTCAACCTGGACCCTGTTGTCATTGATTGCATTGTCTTTTGGACGAAGAATCCTGCACCGATGATTGATAAACTGGACAGATTACAGGACTATAAATACTATTTCCAGTTTACACTGAATCCGTACGGAACGGAACTTGAAAGTAAACTGCCACCACTTCAAAAGCGTATAGATACATTCAAACGCTTTTCTGACAAGATAGGAAGGGAGAAAGTGGTGTGGCGATATGATCCTATTCTTACGAATGAACAATACACAGTTACTTTCCACCAAGACAAATTTGCAGAAATGGCATTTGCTTTGCATGACTATACTGAAAAGTGTATGCTGGGCTTTATTGATCATTATCCGCATGTGCGTTCCTTTCTCCGTGAATTTCATATCGAGCCGTTGATAAAGGAAGATATCGATGCCATGACCATTTCATTTAAGAAGGTTGCGGATGAATGTTCTATGGAGTTAGATACTTGTACAACAAAAGTCGACTTATCTCATTTGGGTATTTCGGGTGGAGTGTGCGTTGACAATAGGTTGATTGAACGAATTGTCGGATATCCTATTATTGCCCGTAAAGATAAGAATCAGCGGGACATTTGTCGTTGTGTGGAAAGTATTGACATCGGCACTTATGAAAGCTGCCTCAATGGCTGCATTTATTGCTATGCTATTAAAGGTAATTATAATACGGCGAAATTTAACCGGAGTAAACACGATAAGGATTCTCCGATGCTAATAGGAGAAGTGGATAAGGACGCAGTGATTAAAGAACGGGAAATGAAGAGTCTGCGTACCGATCAGCTTTCTATGTTTTATTAAAAAATCATTCTGACCGGAAACAATTATTGCTTGGATTGTTGTACCTGATAAATAACTTATAATTTAGTGTATCCTTAAAATAAAGAGCATGGAGAAAGAGACTGAGCAAGAATTGATCAAAAAGATGATTGGCTTTCAGAAAGAGGAAATAACGTCGAGTATTATATACCGGAAGTTAGCGGCAAAGGAAAAGGATCCTCATAACCGGGAGATATTGCAACGTATTGCAGAGGATGAAAGTAGGCACTACGCCACACTACGAGGCTATACTCATCAGGATGTCAGTCCTAATCGTTTTGAAATCTGCTTTTATGTATGGTTAGTGCGTCTGCTGGGTGTTACGTTTGCCGTTCGTCGTCTGGAACTGGGAGAGAAAGAAACGAGTGGGGTATATTCCCAATACCCGAGTATGGAACACTTTGCTGAGATGGCGCGAGATGAGCAGCACCATGAAGAAAAGCTTATTGAAATGATAGATGAGGAGCGCTTGCAATATATGGGTTCAGTGGTCCTGGGGCTGAATGATGCCTTGGTGGAGTTTACCGGAGCATTGGCAGGTTTCACACTGGCACTGAATGATACGAAACTGATTGCGCTGACCGGCAGCATTACAGGGATTGCAGCGGCACTTTCTATGGCTTCTTCCGAATACCTTTCCACTAAATCAGAAAAGATTCATAATAAGCGTCCGGTTAAGGCAGCTATTTATACGGGGATAGCTTATATCATAACCGTAGTGGCTTTGGTAGGTCCGTTTATCTTATTGTCAAGTCCCGTTCTGGCTTTATGCATCATGCTGGTGATGGCATTGCTGATTATTGCCTTTTTCAACTATTATTATGCCATTGCCCGTAATGAAAGCTTTAAACGCCGTTTCACGGAGATGGCGGTGTTGAGCTTCTCCGTGGCCGGAATCAGCTTTCTGATAGGTTATTTGCTGAAGACAGTGACGGGAGTAGGGGGATAGGCATATTCGGATCCGGACTCCCTTTAGATATCCTCAGTGTACAACTGAGTGCCCGAACGAAATTTACTTTTCATAAAACGTACCAGTGATGTCGGATGATGGATACTCCTGAAGCCTATAAGGCTTACACCTATGAATGGGTTATGAATAATGCTGCATAAGTAGACTGTTGATAGGAGAATGATTTAAAAAGCCCTGAAGTGCGAAACTTCAGGGCTTTTGTCTTTTGTCAATCGATGAAAAATCAACAGAATTATATTTTGGAACTGTGCAGTTTTTTATAGAGTTCTACACGTTCGGCTATTTCAGCTTGAGATAGATTGGCCGGAAGTTCAATTGTTGTTCGTGGAGTAATTGCTACAAGAATAACTTCTCCAACTTTTTTCTTATGCTCTTTAAGAGCGTTTTCTGCTAACTGACTGGTCTCTGGTCGGACAATACTCTTTTTCATCATATTGAATTGTTTTTAAGTTTTCATTTTTGCTGGAGCTAATTGGCAGGTTGCTAAAAGAAACTCATTGTTCAATGTAGTTATTACTTCTTTTACGCTGCGTATTTTTTCAGAGAGAAAAGCATTACTTCCTGCAAATGCATATCCTCTTTTCATATTTCCTTTGGCCGCATTATACAGTGCTTTGATGATGCAGTAAGGACTCTTCTGATAGTCACACGTCTTGATGCAATGGAATGAGCAATGTTTGGGCTTTTCCTGTCCTTTCTCTACATTACGGATAAATTCCCCATCAATGGCTCGTCCGGGCATTCCTACGGGACTTTCGATAATGAGAACGTCTTCGGGCTTAGAGTGGATATAAACCTCTTTGAAGGTTTGTGAAGCATCGCACTCTTGGGTTGTTACAAAAATGCTTCCCATTTGTACGGCCGAAGCTCCCAATTGCATGAATCGTGCAATATCTTCGCCTGTAGAGATTCCACCTGCGGCAATTACAGGAATATCTTTTCTTTCCTTATAGCTCATTGCAATTGCTACAACTTCGGGTATCAAGGACTCCAAAGCGTATTTCTCATCTTGTATTTGTTCTTTCTTAAAGCCCAAATGTCCTCCGGCTTTAGGGCCTTCTACTACTATGGCATCGGGTAAATAATCAAAGTTCTTCTGCCATTTGTCGCATATAATCTTGGCCGCTCTTGAAGAAGATACAATGGGCACCAACTTCGTTTTGCTTTCCGGTGTCAGGTATAGGGGTAAGTCGAGCGGAAGTCCTGCACCGGCAAAGACTACGTCGATTTTTTCGCTTATGGCAGTGCGTACCATCTCTGCATAATTGGAAAGGGCCACCATGATATTCACTCCGATGATTCCTTTTGTTTTTTGGCGGGCTTTTCTGATTTCCTCTTTGAGTCCGCAAATGCACTTTTCGGTATAGTCGCCTTTGCCTTTAGGGTATAGCAGGCCTAAACCTGCACATGAAATAACACCAATGCCGCCTTCGTTGGCTACGGCTGATGCCAGGCCGGACAATGAAATTCCGACTCCCATTCCACCTTGTATGATAGGTGTTTTTATCTCTATATTTCCAATAAAAAATGGCTTCATAAAACTGATATTGTAATAAGACTGTAAGCGGATAAATATACTTCCGGGTATTCTATTCGTTTAGCGATGTTCTTTTCTTTGTATTGCTGTTTTAGTTGAAAAAAGCAAGAACAGAAGATCTGATCTCCTGTTCTTGTTGTAGGGTAGACATTAATAACGTCTGGAATTATAACCGTTGTTACGGGGTCTTTCTTCACGAGGACGTGCAACGCTTACTGAAATAACCTTCTGGTCGTATTCAACTCCATTCAGTTCATCAATTGCTTTTTGTCCTTCTCCAT
>OOAQ01000982.1_pt1 | contig 21973 bp, 20 predicted proteins | sample 1671051 | NCBI WGS metagenome assembly OOAQ01 (sample SAMN06348117, study PRJEB24527) | human gut metagenome | biome: human gut; feature: ankylosing spondylitis patient; material: feces | host: Homo sapiens | place: China | collected 2015-10
ACCCTTGGGGGCGGGCTGCAGATGCTCGCGGTCCAGCGGCAGCAGACGCACCATGACCGGCTCACTGGTGAGCGCGTTCTGGATCTTGGTGTAGATAAGATAGATCTCATCCAGTTTGCCCGACTTGAAGTCGTCGATGGCGTCCACCGTGATGTCACGGGCGCGCTGCAGCGACGGGGCAGTCGCGCCGTACTGGAACTCCTGCACCAGGCGGGGGTCTTTGCGGAGGGCGCGGTAACCCACCTGACCGATGACATAGAAACGGTCGTTCCTGTCAGCCTTTTCCAGCAGGAGTTTCAGCACGTTCTGGTTGAAAGAGCCTGCCATGCCCTTGTCTGCCGTCAGCACCAGATAGGCGCGGCGGGGATCGCCGTCCTCTCTCTGCCGCTCGTGGAAGAACGGATGCACCGGCTCATCAGGCAGATGGGGGACAACACGGGAGATGGTGTCTCTCATGCGGGTAAAGTAGGGCAGGACGTTCTGGTAGTTCTTGCGTGCCTTGCGCAGCTTGGAGGAAGAGATAAGATACATCGCGTTCGTGATCTTGCGGGTATCCTGAATGCTCTCGATGCGCTCTTTCAGCAGCTTACTGGACGCCATGACTCTCGCCTCCCTCGTAGGCCTTCCATGCGTTCAGGATGGTGTCGGTCTGCTCGGGAGTGAGCTTGCCGGTGGCCGTGATGGCATCCATCGTGCCGGACACATCTGCATGGAACTGGCGAACAAAGGCAGCGGTGCGCGCCCGCTGCTCAGCGAGAGGCACTTCGTCCAGCATCCCGTGGGAAGCCAGCACAAGGATGACCACCTGCTCGGCGTCGGTCTTGGGCTGATAGAGCGGCTGCTTGAGCATCTCGGTCAGAGCCTTGCCGTGCTCGAGCTGATGGCGGGTCTCGGCGTCCAGATCGGAGCTGAACTGCGCGAAGGACTCCATGTCCTTGTACTGAGCCAGCTCGATACGCAGGTTGGCGTTGGCCTTCTTCATGGCCTTGGTCTGGGCTGCGCCGCCGACACGGGAGACGGACAGGCCCACGTTGACAGCCGGGCGGTTGCCGGCGTTGAACAGAGCGCTCTCGAGGAAGATCTGACCGTCAGTGATGGAGATGACGTTGGTGGGGATGTAAGCGGACACGTCGCCTGCCTGAGTCTCAACGATGGGCAGCGCGGTGATGGAGCCGCCGCCCAGTGCGTCGCTCATGCGGCAGGAGCGCTCCAGCAGACGGGAGTGCAGATAGAAGACATCGCCGGGGTAAGCCTCACGGCCCGGAGAGCGGCGGAGCAGCAGGGAGATGGCACGGTAGGCCACCGCGTGCTTGGAGAGGTCATCGTAGACGATGAGGACGCTCTTGCCCTGAGCCATGAAATACTCGGCCAGAGCCGTACCGGCGTAGGGTGCGATGTACTGCAGCGGGGCGCTGTCGGAAGCGGTAGCCGCCACGATGGTGGTATAGCTCATCGCGCCGTGCTTCTTCAGATCTTCGGCCACGCGGGCGATAGAAGAAGCCTTCTGACCGATGGCGACGTAGATACAGAGCACACCGGTGTCCTTCTGGTTCAGGATGGCATCGGTGGCGATAGAGGTCTTGCCGGTCTGGCGGTCGCCGATGATCAGCTCACGCTGACCGCGGCCAATGGGGAACATGGAGTCGATGGCGAGGATGCCGGTGTGGAGCGGCGTGTCCACGCTCTGGCGCTCGAGGATGCCGGGAGCCTGCTTCTCGATGGGGTTGTAGCCCACAGCCTCGATGGGGCCTTTGCCGTCGATGGGCTCGCCCAGCGGGTCGATGACCCGGCCAAGGAAGCCGTCGCCCACCGGGATGCCGGCACGCTTGCCGCTGCGGGTGACCATGGTGCCGACGCCGACGGTCTCAGCGCCGTCGAAGAGCATGATGCCCAGACGGCCCGGCTCGACGCTCTCCACCATGCCCTTGGCGCCATTCTCGAAGGTGACGATCTCGCCGTAGACGGCGCGGTCCATGCCTTCCACTTCCACGATGCCGTCGGCGGAGGAGATGACCACGCCGCCCTCTTCGCTGGTGGCGGCGGGCTTGTAGTCCTCGATGCGGGTCTTGAGGGTGGCCAGAGAGGGTTTGTCGGCCATCATCTGGTCGATGGCGTGGCGGCCGGAGTTATCGAAGACGCGGTCGCCGATCTGCAGCACATAGCCGGAGATGAGGCTGTCGTCCACTGTGACGTTCAGGATGACCTCGGTGGCGTCGTACAGCTTCCCGACCTCTTTCTTGATGCGCTCCAGGTCCTCCTCGCGGGGGGTGCGGGCGGCACGGAGGTCAGCTTTGACGATGCGGTTGGCCGAGAAGAACTCGGTGCTGAATTCACTTGCCATTTTCAGCCCCCGCTTTCTCCAACAGGTCATCCAGCAGGCGGGCGTCGTCCTGCTCGTTCAGGCTGCGGGCCAGCAGCTTCTCGCACATGGCGCGGGCCAGTGCAGTGGTCTGGTCGTCAGCCTGGCGCAGCTTGTGCTGGCGCTCGGCCTCGGCGGCAGCTTTGCCCTCGGCCAGGATGGCGTCGGCCTGCTTCTGGGCGTCAGCCAGCAGCTGCTGCTTGTCCTTTTCGGCCTGCTGCTCGTAGGCAGCGCGGCGGGCAGCAGCCTCGGCGTCCACATTGCGCAGCTTTGCCTGCGCGTCGTTCAGGGCCGCAGTGGCCTCCTGCCTGGAGGTCTCGGCGGCGTTCAGTGCGTCATCCACCTGCTTCTGACGCTGTGCGATGATGTTCATGACAGGCTTGTACAGGAACTTGCGCAGCAGCAAAAACAGAACCAGAATGTTGACGACTGTATACAGAAGGTTCAGATTCAGAGTCAGCATTCGTCATGCCTCCGTTATCAACCCAGGAACAGGATGATGAGCAGAGCAACGACGAAGCCGAAAATTGCAGTACCTTCGGCCAGAGCTGCACCCAGCAGCAGGTTGGTCTGGATCTTACCGGAAGCTTCCGGCTGGCGGCTGATGGCCTCCGTTGCCTTGCCGGTGGCAATGCCGATGCCGATGCCGCCGCCGATACCAGTCAGCGCTGCGATGCCAGCGCCCAGAGCTACGAGTCCGTTCATAATTATTTCTCCTTTTAATTTTTTAATCAATTTCCTCTTTGCCTCCCCTGATAGGGGAGGTGTCGCGCCGCAGGCGTGACGGAGAGGTTTACTCTTCTCCACCAATACTCTCTTTCATGAACAGCGAGGTGAGGAAGACAAAGACATAGGTCTGGATGAGACCATCGAACAAATCAAAGTACAGGCTGAAGATGGCCGGCACGAACACCGGGACCACCAGCTTGATGAGCTCCATGATGACGAAAGCGCCCAGCACGTTGCCGAACAGTCGCATACACAGGCTGGTGGGGCGGATGGCGATCTCGAGGATGTTCATGGGGGTCATGATGGGGGTGGGGGCGGTGAGGCTCTTGAGGAAGCCCTTGCCGCCCCGGGCATGGATGCCGGAATACTCGATGAGGCAGATACTCATGAGCGCCAGCGCAGCGGTGACATTCAGATCCTTCGTGGGGGGCTTGATGCCGAATACACCGATGAGGTTCGCACAGGCGATGTAGAGAGCCACCGTCATGAGGTAAGGCACATACCGTCTGCCCTGCTCGCCCAGCAGGCCCGTGAAGAAGTTGTCGATCGTGGTGACGACCAGCTCAAGGATGGCCTGCCGCCTGGAGATGTGGTCCACCTTGAGGTTCCGGGTGAGCAGGATGGAGACGATGACCAGAAACAGCATGATGCCCCAGCTGACCACCACGGATTCCGGCACCTGCAGGCCGCCGAGGGAGATCATCTCCACATTCAGCTCTTCTTTCAGGGCCGCAGTCAATGCGTTCATCGCTTTGCCTCCTTTCTGAGCAGAGTCTTATCCTGAAGCGTAAAGGTATCGTTCGTTTTCACTCTATCTCCTTTCGTTTCTTTTATTAAAGCAGCCGCGCTAAAAATCAAAGAAGGTGCGTTTGTTTTCATGGAAACACACCCTCTTTCCGCGCTCAGCGCAGCCCTTTTGCGTCTGGTATCATAGCACGATTGGTGCCGTTTGATAAGACCTTTGGTCGATATTCTACTTTTTGTTATATCTTATTTCACACCTTGGCCGGGAACGTTGTGCATCTTGCTTAATAATTCGCAGTCAAACTGTCCATTTTGACCAAATTCTTCGTCACTCCTTAGTGATTCGTTTCATTTTTGAGGTAAAACAAAATCCTTCCGGCAGAATTATACACTCTATGTATATCTGGTATATAAAATTCATATAGCTGTCAAGTGTGTGATAGATGAAATTTTCTTAATTAGAAGCTTATTTTTATTAAGTAATATTACCTGTTTATAATACAGGATACAGGCTCACCGGGCGTTCTGCTCACCGCGGCGGAAGATAGCACGGAAGATGAAGCGGGACAGCGGGCCGCAGTAGAACATCTGCCAGCACAGAGCCATCGGGAAATTGCAGCCGAACGTATGCACCCACGTACCGAAGCTGGGCTCCTTGAACAGCACCGTTGCCACAAGGCTCATGACAGGGCACATGATGCAGACGATCATCAGAGAGATGGCATAGGTGATGAACTGCGGCCGGTCGGTGGGGCGTATGAAGGTGAAGGCCAGCGCAGTCGCCAGCTTTTCCACCACGAAGAACTCCAGCACGAAGGCCACCGGCACCATAATGGGCATCTCATGCAGGGCCATGCCAAAGGTGGCGTTGGTCACGCCGCCGGTGGCGAGGGCGACATTGTAGACGATCATTCCATAGACCATGATAGCGGCCATAACGACAGTAAAGACGATTTTTTCAAGCAGAGTCTTAGGCATTTTTGATTTTCTCCTCATTTGTGTTGTGGGGTAAAGTCTTTCGGAACTTTCGCCGCACAAAAAAAGACAGACGAGGGCGGAACCTTCGTCTGTCTTTGCACGACTACCATTCATTGCCCGCTATGATAGCACAAACTCCCGCCCCGCGTAAGAGTTTTCTGCCGTTTTCTCCCGTTTTGCGCAAATCCTTCCACGAACGACCCGAAATTTTCGGGCAGTTTATCGCATTCCCGCCGTCCCGTCAATCACCCGGAACGAAGTTTGGCAGTTCTTGTGCAGAGGTTTTCCACAAAAGGCACTGCGGGCCGCTCAGACTGCATAGGGAAGCTGTTCCTGCCGTCTGTTTGTGCGAATAATACATTTTTTTAGTTGTTTCTTGAAAAATAATATCTATTTTATTGTGCATTCTGCGAATGGACAAACCGCGCCCGCGCGTGTATAATAAAGCCAGAAACCAGAGAAGTACAGCAGAAGCTCAAATGAGAGCTAATCCCGCTGACTTGAAGCAGAAAGGAGCGAGACCGATGGTCGATATGGAACCCGCACAGCAGGGACAGGCTGTCGGGATTCGCTGAGAAGCAAAACAGAGGCTCACCACAAACGGGATGTTTCCCCCGTATAAAAACACAACAACAAGAGCCGTTCTTGAGCATCAATAAAGCGAATAACAGAACAGTCTGTGAAATAAAATCCCTCGCGTTCAAATAGATCCGCCGAAGGTGATCCCAATGAAGAAAGCTTTTGTACGGAACGTCTTATTTGAATAACTCTAAAGGAGAAACTCCAATGTACTAAGTAATGACACTCCCTTCGCAAATCTAACTCGAAAGAATGTGGTAATATGAAATTCATCTCTGTGATTCGTATCCCGCACTCCAACGGTTAAGAAAAGGGTCATTCCAATGTACTAAGAAATTCATTCCCCTGCTGATCGTTCTTCACCGTTTCAAAGGAGAATCTTCTATGAAACGTCCGGTACAGACCGAAAAATGAAGAAATCGAGGTCAAGAGGCTATGACTCCGAAGAAGTAAGCATCCTGCCGACTGAGGGCTTGCAACCGCCTCGAGTCGGCAGGTTTTTTGTCTGATGTTTTCCAATGAAGCCTGCATCCTCCCGTTTTCCTGCCGGGAGGATGTGGGTTTTGTTTTGTCCCGGACATTTTGGCGCGGGGCGTGTAGATTTTCGAATCTATTTCGTGTATACTTTTGCTCAGAAAGCAGCACTTACAAGGAGGAATACCACTATGGCAAGCAATTTCGAGTTCTACTCCCCCACCCGGGTCATCTTCGGCAAAGGCACCGAACAGCGCGTAGGCGCGCTGGTGCGCGAATACGGCGGCACCCGTGTCCTCATCGTCTACGGCGGCAAGAGCGCCGTCCGCTCCGGTGTGCTGGACCGGGCCGAAAATTCTCTGGCCGAGGCTGGCATTTCCAGCTGGACGCTGGGCGGCGTCGTGCCGAACCCCCACCTCGACAAGGTCTACGAGGGCATCTGCATCGGCAAAGAGAACAGCATCGACTTCCTGCTGGCCGTGGGCGGCGGCAGCGTCATCGACACGGCCAAGGCCATCGCCTACGGCCTGGCCGAGCCGGAAAAGGACGTCTGGGAGCTGTACGAACACACCCGCACGGCCAGGAAGTGCCTGCCGGTGGCCAGCATCCTGACCATCGCGGCGGCGGGCAGCGAAACATCCAACAGCAGCGTCATCACCCGGGTGGACACCCACCAGAAGCGGGCCTACAACGACGACATCAGCCGCCCGAAATTCGCCATCATGGACCCCGAGCTCACCAAGACCCTGCCCGACTATCAGACCGAGTCCGGCTGCGCCGACATCATGATGCACACCATGGAGCGCTATTTCACCAATGGCGGCAATATGGAGTTGACCGACGCGCTGGCCGAAGGCCTGCTGCGCACCGTGATGAAGAACGCGGTCATCCTCCACACCGACCCGGCCAACTACGAAGCCCGGGCCGAGGTGATGTGGGCGGGCAGTCTCTCTCACAACGGCCTGACCGGCTGCGGCATCGCCAGCGGCGACTTTATGTCCCACAAACTCGAGCACGAGATGGGCGGTATGTTCGACGTGACCCACGGCGCGGGCCTCGCCGCCCTCTGGCCCAGCTGGGCGCGGTACGTCTACAAGGACTGCCTGCCCCGCTTCGTCCGCTTTGCCCGGAACGTCATGGGCGTGACCACCGACGGCACCGACGAGGAGATCGCCCTGAAAGGCATCGACGCCATGGTGGACTTCTACCACAGCATCGGGATGCCCGCCAGCTTCCACGAGCTGGGCATCGACCCCACCGATGCGCAGATCGACGAGATGGCCCGCCGCTGCCTCGAAGCTTCCGGCTCCGCCCTCGGCTCGGCCAAAAAACTCAGCCTCGACGACATGATCGCCATCTACCGCGCCGCCAACCACTAAGAAAACTTTTTCCCCTTCGCCCGGCACAGGATATTTTGCTTACTCTGTGCCGGGCATTTCGTTGTCTCTTGTGTGCTTCATCTCACTTTTTTGGCAAAGAAGTGGAAAAGAGATGGGAAAAATAAGAGCATTTGCCTGAACTCGAAGTATAAACGAAGCGCAGCCCTTCTCCACACAGAAGCAGAAGGGGTGCGCTTTTTCTATGTCTGCCGAAAGTTTTCAACAACACAAAACTTCATTCTCCTATCACAAATTTCCATCTCCCTTTTGGGAGGAGCTGTCTGCGAAGCAGACTGAGAGGGCTATCCATTCTTATAAAGAATAGATGTCTATAAAATTTCTATATTTTACAAAGGTTTCGTTTTGTGGTTTGATGGAGCCAGAACGATTTGTTTTGCTGCATCGGGGCTGTCAAACCTGCGTGAATGGGGTCGTTTCCTGCGTGAATCGCTGTGTCTAAGCCCCGATGGTTATGTTATAATATAGTCATGAGGGAGGAAATGAGGATGGAGCTTCGATTTGCGGTCGTAGAAGACCGCCTGCCCGACGCTCAGCGGTTGGAGAGCCTTTTGCGGCTGGCCTTCGGCGGCGGGCAACCATTGGTCTGTGACCATTATGAGAGCGGCGACGCTTTTCTGGCGGCGTTCCCCTCAAAAGAATATCAGGTCATTTTTCTCGACATCTGCATGGAAGGCACCAACGGCATCGAGACGGCGCGCATCCTGCGCCGGGCCGATCCCGACCTGCTGCTAGTGTTCGTGACTTCGTCCCCGGAATACGTATGGGACGCGTTCCCCGTCCATCCCTTCGACTACCTGCTCAAGCCCTACCGGGAAGAAAAGCTTTTCCAGCTGGCCGACGAGCTGCGGCGGGTGCTCTTCCGGGCCGAACCGGAGCTGGAAGTCCGCATCGCACGGCAGCAGGTACATCTCCCCCTGCGGAAGATACAGTACGCCATGGCCCAGAATCACTACGTCCGCATCGTCAGCGACGACGGCGAGTGCCGGGCAGTCTCCACCTTCTCCCAGGTGGAGCAGCTGCTGCGGGCGCAGGAGAACTTCATCGTCTGCAACCGGGGCGTCATCCTGAACATGGACAAGGTGCTCCGGCTGGACTGTGACTGCTTCGAGATGCTGGACGGCACCTGCCTGCCCGTGCGTCAGAAGGACAAGAACTCCCTGTTCGCCCAGTTCACACAATATCAGTTCCGCCATATGCGGCGGGAGCTATGACGCCGAGAGGAGGCCCGACCTTGGACTTTTCTTTATTTGGACGCTATTTTCTGGATCTCGCCATCTTCTACCCAGGGGCATTCCTCTGCCTCGCGCCCCTGTGGGAGCATGTGAAGGCCCCCCGGCGCACCGCTGTGCTGACAGCCGCTCTCGTCACGGTCATCTGCCTTGCAGCGGCGGCCCTCTGCGCCATCTTCGAACTCGACAGCAACATCCTGCTTCTGCCCACCCTGCTGGCGGCGTTCTGGCTGCTGCGCTGGCGGATGGGTCCGGAAGTTTCCGTGAGCCAGACCGCCTTTCTCTTCGCCGTCGCCGGCGTCATGACGGCAGTCTGCTCCCTGCTTTCCGTGGTGCTCAACGCCCGGGCTGAGGTGGGCAACGACGCCCCGGCCTGTCTCGTCTCCACTTCCCTGCTCAAGCTGGGACTCTCGGCAGTGCTCTGCATCATCTTCTGGTTCACCGCCGTCCAGTGGAGCCGCTGGCTGCTGCGGGAGTACCGGGGCGAAGCCTTCTGGCAGTCGGCCTGGCCGCTGCCCACCATCTACGCGGCTTTCCTCGTCTTCTGTATGCCGCTGGACCCGGCCGTCGTGCTCATCAACCGTCTGATGATCATTTCTGTTCTGGCCGTCACCATCTCTCTGCTGGGCATCTTTTTGCTGCTGTACGAGATGTATCAGGTGGCTCGGGAATACACCCGCAGCGCCCAGCTCGACCGGGAAAACCAGCTTCTGGCCGTGGAATCCCGCCGCTACACCGAGCTGCGGGCCTATATGGAGCAGACGCGGCATCTCCGCCACGACTTCCGCCAGCATCTCCACGTCATCGCCGGACTCACCGAGGCCGGGCAGGTGGATGAGCTGAAAAACTACCTGCATCAGTACGAATCCGAGCTGAGCGAGGAGCGCCCCACCCTCTGCGCGAATCCTGCCGTGGATGCTCTGGCCGGTCACTACGACCACGAGGCCCACAGCCTCGGCGTGCCGGTGGACTGGCGGCTGGAACTGCCCCGCCAGCTGGCCATCCCGGAGGCCGACTTCTGCATGATGCTGGGCAATCTGTTGGAAAATGCTTTCCACGCCAGCCAGAAGCTGCCGCCCGAACAGCGGCAGGTGAAGGTGCTGGCCCGGATGCTGAGCCCCGCCATGCTGGGCCTGCTGGTGGAGAACCGCTATGACGGTGTGCTCAAGCGCCAGCAGGGCATCCTCCACTCCACGAAACACGACGGAATGGGCATCGGCCTCGTCTCCATCCAGACGGCTGTTTCCAGATATGGCGGTTCTATGACCGTCGAGACCGAGAACGGTTTGTTCCGGGTGAATATTTTATTGAACCTTTAACCTCTCAGTCTCGCATTCGCTCGATATCTCCCCTACCGAGGGGAGATGGCATTGCGAAGCAATGACGGAGAGGTTGACACAACTAATTAAAGGAGGACTCCACCATGAAAATGACCCGACGCAGCTTCCTCAGCGCTTCCGCTCTCACACTGCTGTCCTGCCAGCTGGCCCCCGCCGCCAGGGCAGACTGCCTTCTGTCCGACCTTTTCCACGGCGCAGACACCGCCCTGCCGCCGAAGCCTCTGACGGCAAAAGTCGTGGACGCCAACCCCTTTATGGGCCGCAGCGAGTCAAACATCCACCACGACTGCTACAACACTGACTCCACCGACGCCATCCTCCCCGTGGGCATCTGCCCCGAGGTCAACGTGGCAATGGAAAAGACGAATCCCAACGCCTCCCCGGCCATCTTCTTCGACAACTTCGATAACCCCGTCAGCCCGTTCCTGGGCGGTCTGGCCATCCGTGACCTCGACGCAGAAGAAGTCCGCACCATCGGCTTTTTCTCTCCTGCCAAGCACGACGGCGGCGGCTATCTCATCCAAAGCTCCTATTCCTTTGTGGACGGGCGCAACCTCATCGTCTGCCCCACCAGCCACAACCATGTGCTGATGCTTCGCGCCACCGACGAGAACGGTACACCTCTGCCGGTTTTTGAAAAGGTACTGGACATCAACATCAAAGAGGCCGCCGAGCGGGTGCTTGGCCGCAGCCTCGAGCAGAATCTGCTCTCCATCGTCTTCGACTACGACGGCAACCTCTGGTTCGTCACCGGCGGCTTCCGCATCTACCCCAGCCGCGGCCAGCAGGGCGCGATGGGCTACATCTCCCACAATGCCATCGACGCCATCCTTGCCGGCGGCACCGCCGACCTCGACCACGAAGTCCATGTCTATGCTCCCGCTCCGGGCGAGGGTGCTGAAAACGGCATTGCCTCCTGCCGGGAGGGTGCGGTCATCCTGACGAACCTTGCCTGCTACCTGCTGCGTGCCAACGGCGGCGTTGAAGTCGTCTGGCGCACCCCCTACGACAGCGTGGGCGCAAAAGACAGCCGCGAAGGCGCTGCCACCACCGGCGGCGGTCTGGCATGGGGCGGCGGCTGCTCGCCCTCTCTGAGCCGGGAGCTGGTCTTCTTCACCGACAACCTCGAGACCGTCAGCCTGATGGCTGTGGACATCCACACCGGCGAAGTCGCCGCCAGCCACCCGGTCATCGACGAGCTGCCCGCCAACATGCCGGTGTCGGTGGAGAATTCGGCCATCGTCTACGACCACGGCAATGGCAGGGTCAGCACCATCGTCTGCAACTGGTTCGGCGCAGGCAGCCCCAACCTCGCAAAACCCGACAGTGACTCTTCCATCCAGAGCTACGAGAACATCTACGACCGCAACTGGCTGCTCAAGGGCAACTGCATGATCATGCCCGGCGTCGAACGGGTGGACACCATCCGCACCGCCGACGGCTGGACCATGAAGAGCGTCTGGTGCCGCGACGACCTCAGCGACACCTCCATGATGAAGCTCTCCACCGCCACCGGCTATATCTACGGCTTCGTGCAGGACGTGGACAGCGGCATGTGGCAGTACATCGTGCTGGACTTCGACACCGGAAAGACCGTCCTCACCGTGGACGTTGCCTCCCTCTACGGCTACAACAACATGGCCATCGGTATGTACGCGGGCCGTGACGGCAACAAGCTCTACTGCCCCACCGGCTACAAAGAGCTTCTCCGCCTGCAGGACCGCTTCGTCTTCCTGCCCGAGATGCCCTACCGGAAGGTCGATCTGGACAAGACCTCCCGCCGGGTGCTCTCGGCGGCAGAGTTCCAGGCCGCAGGCGGCGCCGGCACCCCCGCAAGCTGGCTCCACACCGCCACCCTCGACAACCTCCACCCCGCGACTACTGTTTCTTTCCGCATCAACGGCTTGACCGGAAATGCCGCCGACTATAAACTCTTCGCCCTCGGCACGGATGGCCGCTACCATGAGGTGTCCGACTGGCACTTCGACGATGCCCCGGCCCGTCTCAGCGCGAAGAAGGTCTACACCATCTGCCTCACCGCACAAGACGGCGGCAGCTTCGACCTCTCGCCCGACGCCAAGGAAATCACCCTCTCGGTGGTGCTGGCACGATGAATCTCTAAACCAAAAGCCCATCTGTACCACGGTGCAGATGGGCTTTTTATCACACTATCGTATTTTACAGGGTACTCAGCAGGCGGTGGCCGCCGTTCTGGTCGGCGGCATAGCGGGTGGTGCGGTTGACCTGATTGTCCAGCGGCAGGCCCTCAGCGTAGCGCTTGAGGTTGTGGATGAAGATGTCCACGATGTTGTCCAGCGTCTTGGGCAGGCTGAACTTGCCGGAGTTGTGGGGCGTGATGATTGCGCCCGGCTCACCCCACAGCGGGTGGTCGGCAGGCAGAGGCTCCGGGTCGGTGACGTCGAGGCCCGCGCCAAAAATTTTGCCGCTGCGCAGGGCCTCCACGAGGGCGTCGCTGTCCACGGTGGTGCCGCGGCCCACGTTGATGAGGATGGCACCGTCCTTGCAGCGGGCGAAGCGCTCGGCGTTGAACAGCTTGTTGGTCTCAGGGGTGCCGGGCAGGCTCAGAGCGATGAGGTCGGCCTCGGGCAGCTCCTCGTCCAGCTGGCTCTGGGCCACCACACGCAGGCAGTAGTCCGGGCAGGGCGTGTCGGGGTGGACCGTGCGGCGGACGCCCACCACCTCAGCGCCCAGCACATGGGCGCGGCGGGCGAAGTTGGAGCCGATGTCGCCCATGCCCACGCAGAGCACCCGCGCCCCGGTGATGCCCCTCACGGGGCGGTCGATGGGAGCCCACTGGCGCTGGTTCTGGCGGTCGCGGTAGAGGAACATATCCTTCTGGATGCCCAGCCACATGGCCAGCATCCACTCGCTGATGGCCAGACCGTAGGCACCGGTGGCGTTGGTCACCATGCAGTTTTCGGGCAGGACGCCGGGCTTCAGATAGGCGTCGGGGCCGGCGGAGTTGGACTGGAACCACTCGATGTGCTTGTTCTGGCTGATCATCGACACCGGTGCGTTGCCCAGCACGATGTCGGCCCAAAGCACATCTTCGGCGTGGACATCGTCCAGTGCGTTGAAACGGAATTCAAATTCCGGCACGGATGCCTCCAGCGCGGCGCGGTGGGCGTCGTTCAGGGGCAGACATACCAAAACTTTTTTGTGCATAGGGATACCCTCACTTCCTGTGTATTCTTCTATAAGAATACTCTCCTCCGCCCCGCTCCGCAAGAGGCAAAATGGCCGCCTTCTTAAGAACTCCTTAGGATTTCATCCCACAAATCCCAAGAAGTATGTGATAAGCTGTCCACAATGCAGAAAATCTGCTATACTGATACTATGCAATACAGGAAAGGAATCATAGACTATGCAGACCATCATGATCGTAGAGGATGACCCGGACATCCGGGACGGCGTGCGCATCCTTCTGTCCGGGGAGGGCTACCGCATCCTCGAAGCCGAAAATGGCCCCCGCGCCCTCAGCCTGCTCACACCGGAAGTCGATCTGGTCATCCTCGACATCATGATGCCCGGCATGAGCGGCCTGCGGGTCTGCGAGGAGATCCGGAAGACCTCCACCGTCCCCATCCTCTTTCTCACCGCAAAATCGCAGGAGTCGGACAAGCTGCTGGGCCTGACGGCAGGCGGCGACGACTACCTGGCCAAGCCCTTCTCCTTCGCGGAGCTGAGCGCCCGGGTCAAGGCCCTGCTGCGCCGCTACTGCATCTATCAGGGTAAGGCTCCGGCCGAACCTCACCACCCCAAGCCCGACGACCAGATGCTGGAGCTCCACGGCGTGCGCATCGCGCTGGACTGCAACCGGGTCTGGGTGGACGAGCAGGAGGCCGACCTGACCGAGACCGAGTACAAGATCCTCAAGCTGCTGATGCAGAGCCCCCAGCGCATCTTCCCGGTGCAGGTCATCTACGAGACCGTGTGGGGCGAGCCGTATTTCTACGTCTCCAACGGCACCGTCATGGTGCATATCCGCAATCTGCGGATGAAAGTAGAGCATAACCCTCAGAATCCTCAGCGCATCTGCACTGTCTGGGGCAAAGGCTACCGCTTTGCGGCGCAGGAGGACGGCAATGGCAACACCTGAAAAGCACGGTCTGGCGAAACAGTTCACCCAGCTCATCATCCTGTCGGGACTGGCAAGCTTTCTGCTGCTGGGCTTTCTGCAGGTGGTGCTGAACAAGGGCCTCCGCCTTTATTTCGACCAGCCCGAGGTTCAGACCAAAGCTTCCCAGTATCAGGTCAACGAGCTACAGAACTATATCACCGAAAATTCCCTTTCCAGCACAGACATCAAAAAAGCTCACCGACTGGACGCGGAGCCATCGCTATAACCTGTTGGAGCTTTACCGCGACCAGAAGCTCATCTATTCGTCCTATGCCCCCCGCCACTACTACAAGAACAACGACCCGGAGGCCCCTGAGCTGACCGACAGTCACCAGCACGGCCCCTTCTACGACTGGTCGCCCGTCTACACCCTGAACTTCTCGGACGGTGAGATCACGGCCCTGCTCTACTACAACGGTTTCGACGCATGTTACAGCATCTGCTGTGATCTCCTGCTCATCATCTGCCTCGCATCCTTCCCCCTCTTTTTCCTCTGGGGGAGCCGGGGCATCGTGAAGTACATCGTCCAGCTCAGTGAAGAGATCCAGGCCATGGAGGGCGGCGACCTCGACCACCCTATCACGGTGCAGGGCAGCGACGAGCTGACGACGTTGGCGTCCAGCCTCGACTCCATGCGTCTCACCCTCCGCCAGCAGCACGAGGACGAGGCGGCCGCCGCCGCCAAGGTGAAGAACCTTATCACCGAGATGAGCCACGACCTCCGTACGCCCCTGACCACCCTGCTGCTCTACACCGAGATCCTTCGCCACCGCAAATATGAGACGACGGCGCAGGCCGAAGATTACCTTGCCAAGATAGATACCAAGGCCCGCCAGCTCAAGCAGCTGTCGGACAACCTCTTCGAATACGCCCTCGTCACCCGGGACACCGTGGCCGTCCTCGACCCGCCGACCCGCTTTTCCCAGATATTCGAGGAGCCGCTGACCGAAATGGTGGGCGAGCTGCAGGAGCGGAGCTTTGCCTGCGCCCTCGATCTGGGCGAGGAGGACGACACCCTAACCGTAAAAGAGCAGTACGTCCACCGCATCCTTGACAACATCACCTCGAACCTGCTCAAATACGCCGACCCGCGCAGGACATTTCCGTCCGCTTCGTCAAAGAGAACGGCAAAGCCGGGCTTGCCTTTGAAAATGCCGTCCTCCCCGGCCAGCACCGCACCGACAGCACCAAGGTCGGCCTCACCAGCATCGAGACCATGATGGAAAAGATGCACGCAGTATGCCGCATCGAGCAGAGCGGCGAACGCTTTTGCATCACGCTGCTGTTTCCCATAGCCCTCTCAGTCACGCCGCAGGCGTGACAGCTCCCCCAGAGGGGGAGCCTCTGGCGTGTCGGCAAGGTTCATACTGTACGAACAAGGCTCAATTTATCGTAACATATAGTGCTCCGCTGTAGAGATTAGCAGCAGCTTGACAAGGAACATCGTTCCGAAGCCGCTGCCCTCTGCAGCGGAGCACTCTTTTTTGCGCCATATTACACCTTCAGCAGTCAGACGAAAGCTGCCCGGCCTGCCAAAGGCTCTCCCCTTGGGAGAGCTGGCGCGAAGCGCCTGAGAGGGTTTCATGAAAAATTCAAACCTCTTAAGTCCTTCTTAATAAATTTCTCGGGCATTTCCTAAGATTTGGAATGTATACTTTTCCCTGTCAGATGGGGAGAAGTGCTCCCCGAGAAATCTCTTAGGAGGGGCAAATCACCATGCTATCAAAAAAGAAACCACAGGACAAGGTCGATCCGGAATATCTCGTCGGTCTTGACACGGCCTCTGCCCAGCCGGCTCCGGCGGGCGTGAAGCCCTTTATCAAAAAGCACTGGAAGCCCATCACCGCCGCCATCTGCGCGGCAGCGGTGGCCGCAGCCGTGCTTGTCCCGAAGAACAGTGCAAAACCCGCTGCCGCCAACGCCCAGTATGTCGAGACGAGACCCGAAAAGCTGGACATCGTCAACAGCTACAGCGCCGACGGCACCATCACCGCCGCCGACACCTACACCGTCAAACCCATGGTCAAAGGTACCGTCCTGACCGCTGACTTCGAGGTAGGTGACACTGTCAACAAGGGCGATGTGCTCTACACCATCGACAGCTCCGACATGGCCAGCAGCGTGGAGAAAGCCCAGCTTTCTCTCGAGCAGGCCCAGAGCAGCTACGACGACGCCGTGGATGCCCAGTACATCCACAGCTCTGTCCGTGGCACAGTCTCTTCCCTGAAGGTCAAGGCGGGCGACGTCATCTCTGCCGGGCAGGAAGTGGCCGTCGTCCGCGATGATTCCACCCTGCTGCTGACCCTAGACTTCCCCGCCGCCGACGCCATCACTTATTTTGTCGGCCAGAGCGTGGATGTAATCATCGACGGCACCTTTGAGACGACAACCGGCACCATCCAGTCCATCTCCGGTGCCGACAGCCTTTCCAGCGGCAACCTCGCCGTCCGCTCGGTGGTCATCGCCGTGTCGAACCCCGGCCCCCTGAACACCACCATGTCCGGCACGGCCTCCATCAACGGCGTCAGCGCCATGAGCTCGGCACACTTCACCTGCCAGTATGAGCAGATCATCACTGCCGCTGCCAGCGGCACTGTGGCCGCCCTCTGCGTGAGGGAAGGCAGCACTGTCGGCGTGGACACCGCCCTCGTCCAGCTTTCCAGCTCTTCCCTCACCAAACAGGTGAAGTCGGCTTCCAACAGCCTGCGCAGCGCCGAGATCTCTCTTGACGACACCCAGCGCTCTATGGAGGACTATATGCCACCTCCCTCTCGCAGGTCAACGCCGAAGATTACCACCTCATCGGCTGGTACGACAGCCTCGGCTGCGCAGCAGGCGGCAAGATCCGCGTGCTCATCGCCGTGAAGAACGGCTAAAAAAGCAGAAGACGCCCTTTCCATCGGGGAAGAGTGTCTTCTGCTTTTATCTTACGGTTTACTGCATCAGGCTGTACCTGTTTCTTCCACCATGCGCGGTGGGGATGGAGGATGATCCGCCCTGCAGCGCTCCTGCTGGGATCCATTGCATACGAATGGTCTGCGAGACGGATTTGGACCTGCCGGCACACAGAACCGGGAACTGCTCTTTCTTTTTGACGCAGAAACGGGTATAATGGAAAAACAGGATGTCTACGCACCCTGAGGAGATGAAAATCGTGCAGAAAAAATATATTTCGGTGATATCGGGCGGCAAAAAGATCGTGCTGAATCGGGATGCTGTCCTGTATGTTTTGATGGTCGGCAGAAATGCAGAAATTCACCTGACGGATAAGCAGATCTATGAAACGCGGATGAGTCTTTCGCAGTTGGAGGAGCAACTGGGAGAGGCATTTCTGGAGATCCACCGGGGCTGTATCGTGGCAACGAGAGCGATCCATAGTATCACGGATAAGGTCTACCTCAGCAACGGGGAGGCTTTGATCTACACCCTCCGAAAAAAGAAACAGATCGTCGAACAGCTTCAGGAAAAGCAGAGGGATATTATCCGGAAATTCCCGAAAGAGGAAACGCCTGATACCGAAGAAGAATACCGCAGCCATTACAGCAGCTTTGAGAAATTTCCGTTCGCGTTCACCGATATCGAGATGATCTTCAATGAGGAGCATCATGCTGTAGACTGGGTCTTCCGCTATGGAAACCCGGCACTGGCAGAACTGGAAAAGAAGCCATTGGAACAGCTGCTGGATCACTCGTTCGGCAGCCTGTTCAGCAATATGGATTCCAAATGGCTTCGTGCGTATGAGCGTGCAACACTCTATGGGGAGACCCTCGAAATCATTGATTACAGCCCAGAGATCGACACATATCTGAAAGTCATCTGCTTCCCGACATTTCCCGGACACTGCGGCTGTATCCTGTTCGACATCGCCAGGATCCGCTTCACCCGGAACAGCTCCGATGCAGAAAAGGCGCTGATGCTTTACTTTGGAAGGCTCCCGGAGTAAATAGAAAATAGACCAATGCCCGCGTATCATCCAGAACCGGATGCAAACGCGGGCATTGCTGCGTCAAGAGAAGTATGCTGTCGATTTGCACCCGTTTTGGGTCGATTCGCACCATAATAGTTGAAAATAGTTGAGAAAATCAGTATAATTTAGACAAGAGCAGTCTTTCTGTTATTGAGAAATAAGGAGAATGACCATGAAAATGATGACCCGAAGAAGTTTTCTCAGCCTTTCAGCCGCCACAGCGGCGGCTCTTGGAATATCTTTTCTGCCGGTAGAGACCGCCGAAGCGTGTTTTGCCATTCCGGACGCGCAAAATCTGCTGGAAGAAGCCTATCTCTACGCATTTCCGCTCGTGATCATGAATGCAACGAAGATCTATTCGACGAATACAGAGACAGCCAACAATATCAGAGCTCCGATCAACCAGTTCAACCATGCAAGGAAGCTGGCAGATGCATCTTTCCGCACGGTGGTGACGCCCAATGTGGATACCATCTACACACAGGCATGGCTGGATCTTTCGGAGGAACCGATGATTTATGTCGTTCCGGCGACCGACCGCTTCTTCAATGTTCAGGTTCTGGATGCGTGGACGAATACAGCAGCCGTTCTGGAAGAACCGGGCATCTATGCGATCGTCCGCTCCGGCTGGCAGGGAACGCTTCCAGAAGGTGTCCGGAAGATCGAAGTTCCTACAACGACCGTCTGGACGATCGCCCGTATCGTTCTCTCTGGAACAGAAGACCTGCCGAATGTCTATGCGATCCAGGAGCAGATGCAGCTGACGCCGCTATCGATGTATATATCGGGCAGTTATGTACCTCCGAAGGGCAGCTATGTACCGGAAAATGACTTTATTCCGGTGAACAAAGTTCTGGCAATGACTCCGAAAGAATTTTTTGACACGGCGAATGATCTGATGGTGCTGAACCCGCCCGCCCCAGAAGATGCCGCGCTGCTCCGCAGGCTCGCAGCGCTCCATGTAGGGCCGGGAGAGACCTTCGATGAAAGCCTGCTTGGTCTGGGCGGGACGCTGCGCTGGAAAATGATGCTGTTGCAGCTCAAGAGCAAGCTGACCGAACAAGCCACACAATATGCCCGGCAGATGGGACAGTGGATCTACTATGGAGACCCCATTGGCGATTTTGGCACCGAATATACCTACCGGACGATGGTAGCTCTGATCGGACTGGGCGCGAACACAACGGATATCGCCATCTACCCCAAGACTGAGGTGGACAGCAGCGGCAATACCCTGACCGGAAAAAGAACCTACAAGTTGCATTTTACCAGTTTTCCGCCGACGGTGGACAACGGATTCTGGTCGGTAACGGCTTACGGCGATGACGATTTCCTGATCGATAATCCCATCGGCCGCTACTGCGTGAATGACCGCTCGGGTCTCACGCCCAATGCCGACGGCTCTGTGGATGTGATCCTCTCTGCGGATGCCCCGGAGGATACAACAAACTGGCTCCCCATCGCAAAGGGCGGCTTCCATCTCTTCCTGCGCATCTATAAACCGGACTGGAACACGCTAAACAACTGGCAGGCACCTACGGTCGATGTAAGATGATCTGAGATCCTATGTGAAAGTAAAAGGAGGAACCCCGCAATGAAGATGACCCGCAGAAATTTTATTTCCACCTCAGCCGCCACAATGCTGGCGTGCGGAGTATCCTTGTCTGCTCATGCAGCCGGAAGTGAGTCTGAAAACGGTCTGAATTTTATTACCGATATTTTCAGCGACCCGGCGAAACCGGGAACAACACAGGATGCAACGCCCCTGACTGCCGAGAAGAATGCGGAATGGTACAGCAAGCTGGATTTTTCCGACCGGCGGGAATTTGGCAATGCTGAGCGCGGAATGCTGGACAACGCAGAAGAAACGATCATCTACAACGATGACGGAACGACGGCATGGGATCTGCCAAGCTACGGCGACCTGAGCGGCGATGCGCCGGATACGGTCAACCCAAGCCTGTGGCGGAATACGCAGCTCAACGCAAAAGCCGGACTGTATGAGGTTTGCAACGGCATATATCAGGTACGCGGGTTTGATATGTCCAATGCGACCTTCATCCGCACTGACAACGGCTGGATCATCTTTGACGTGCTGATGTGCAGGGAAAATATGCAGGCAGCCAAAACTCTGATGGAAAAACGCTTCGGCACGCTGGATGTCAAGGCTGTGTTGTACAGCCACTCCCATGTGGATCACTTCGGCGGTGCAGAAGGTGCGATCGACCGGAACAATGTGGCAGATTCCAGCCTTTCCATCGAGCAGCAGCTTGCCTCTGGAAAGACGGTCGTTCTTGCTCCGGAAGGTTTCCTGAAACACGCCATCAGCGAAAATGTCTATGCAGGCATCGCCATGGCGCGCCGCGCGCAATATCAGTATGGTACGGTGCTGGAAAAAGGCTCGAAGGGCGCGCTCTCGATCGGCATCGGCATGGGGCAATCCACCGGTCAGGTGGCACTCATTCCGCCGACCTTTGAAATCGGTTCGGATACGCCTGCACTGACCATCGATGGGCTAAAGATCGAATTTCAGCTCACACCGGGTACAGAAGCGCCCGCAGAGATGAACGCTTATTTCCCGAAGTACCGCGCCCTCTGGATGGCAGAAAACTGCACCGGTACGCTGCACAACCTGTATACTCTCCGCGGTGCGCAGGTCCGGGATGCGAACGACTGGGCAAAATACATCATCGAGGCAGATCAGAAGTTCTGCGACAAGACCGATGTGGTCTTTCAGAGCCACAACTGGCCGCACTGGGGCGAGGAGATCCACGAGTATCTGCTCAACACGGCGGCAATTTATAAGTTCATCCACGACCAGACCCTGCACTACATGAATCTGGGTTACACTTCCACTGAGATCTCTTCCATGATCTCTCTGCCGGACGCACTCGAAAAGGTCTGGTATACCCGCCAGTATTACGGTACATTGTCGCATAATTCCAAGGCGGTCTATCAGAAATATCTGGGCTGGTACGATGCGAACCCCGTCGATCTGGACCCGCTCCCTCCCAGCGAAACAGCGAAAAAGTTGGTGGAGTATCTTGGCAGCACCAATGCCGTTCTGCTCAGGGCGAAAAAGGACTACAACAAGGGCGAATATCAGTGGGTCGCCCAGATCACGAAGGAGCTGGTGTTTGCCGACCCCACCAACCAGAAGGCGCGCAATCTTTGCGCAGACGCGCTCGAACAGCTGGGCTATCAGGCGGAGTCCGGCACCTGGCGCAATGTCTACCTGATGGGTGCAGCCGAATTGCGGAGTGGCAATCTGTCCGGCCGCGCCCGCACAGCGAACGGCCTCACCAACAGTATGCGGGCGATGACGGTTTCCATGCTGCTGGATTATATCGCGATCCTGTCGGATGGCAATGCTGCACAGAACGATGACCTTACTTTGAATCTGAACGTGACAGATGAGAACGAACAGTTCTACGTCACCCGTAAAAACGGCGTACTGCTGGCTTATCCGGGCGAAAACCGTACAGATGCGCAGGCGTCTGTCACCTGCAAGCGGCTCCAGCTGTTTGCCCTGATGACCGGTCAGCAGGCAGGACAAGTTCAGATCACAGGCGATGCCACCGTCCTGAAACGCCTGCTGGCGTACGCCTCGAAGTTTGAAAAGACCTTCAATATTATTGAGCCGTAATAATGTCTTGGTCTCCGTCCAGCGGATGCAGTTCACGGGTTTTTGGGTGTTCCCAACAAGCCTTTTGCAGCGCAAAATAGTGTCTGTATCATCACAGTCGTCAGCTTCAAAGATGTCTTTGAAGCTGGCGGCTATTTTTTTTTGCATCCCGAAAGAACCGCTTATCATGAAACGCTATCAGATCAGCATCTCGTTCAACTTCGGCTTCACCCCATACATCGAGGGGGAGTAATCTGTCCGCCTGCAAAATCAGGCATTTGGCTGATTCTCGATGCAGCCTCTAAGAAAGCAAAAAGAAAAGCACCGTACTTCAAACGAAGTACAGTGCCTTTTTGGTGGAGAATAGCGGGATCGAACCGCTGACCTCTTGCATGCCATGCAAGCGCT
>OOAQ01001001.1_pt1 | contig 21571 bp, 10 predicted proteins | sample 1671051 | NCBI WGS metagenome assembly OOAQ01 (sample SAMN06348117, study PRJEB24527) | human gut metagenome | biome: human gut; feature: ankylosing spondylitis patient; material: feces | host: Homo sapiens | place: China | collected 2015-10
CATGATCAGTCGTAGTGAAACACGAGTTCAGTCCTAGTGGGAGGTACCTTCAGTCCTAGTGGGAGGCACCTTCAGTCGTAGTGGGAAATACCCTCAGTCCTGATGGGAAATACCCTTGGTTTAGCATAGTAAATGAATCATTCCGTTGTTCATGCCCGAAAAGAGAAATTAATTCCACCAATAAGTTTATTTATTATAGGAATACGGAGCGTCTTCAGGCTTTACTCCCCTTTCTTTATCAGGAACACAATCCATGATTAGTTTAAGTTCACCACCTTGCATTAGTTCTTCATGTTTCAGGAAATTATGGGAGAAATTCTTCCCATTCAGAGTTGCCGAACGAATATAGCAATTATCCTCCGACGCGTTTTCTGCATGAATTACAAACTGTTTTCCTCCGGGCAAGGAAAGAGTTGCCTTATTGAACAACGGACTTCCCAGTACATATTCGGAAGCACCGGGGCATACAGGATAAAATCCCAATGCAGTAAATACATACCACGCTGAGGTCTGACCGTTATCTTCATCTCCGCAATAACCTTGCGGACCGGAGTTATACAGTTTGTTCAGCACATTGCGTGTATGGTATTGTGCTTTCCAAGGTTGACCTACATAATTATACAAGTAGATAGCATGTTGCACGGGTTGATTTCCATGGGCATACTGCCCCATATTGAGTGCCACCATCTCTGCTATCTCATGAATAACAAAACCATAAGTACCATAATTAAAGGTGTTAGGAGCCGTAAACATGGAATCGAGTCGTTCTGCCATTTGTTCATGCCCCCCCAGAAGCGTAGACAAACCTTCCGGATCATGGAATACACTCCAAGTCCAATGCCAGGAACAGCCTTCAGTGAAAGGTCCTCCCCACTCGGTGGCGTCAAAGTTATCACGCCACTTGCCATTGGCATCCCTTGCCCACATGAAACCTTTTTCGGGATAAAACAAATTGCGATAGTTCTGTGCCTTTTTATAATAGGCTTTCGCAATTTCCTGGTTTCCCGTAGCTTCTGCAAAACGTGCCAGACACCAGTCAGCATAAGCATATTCCAGAGTTTTGGCAGTCGCCTCGGGCACTTCAGGATAAGGCACATAACCTAAACGGTCGTATTCCTCATATCCGTCGCGTCCTACCGACGCTATCTCTCCGCGCGCCTGCGTCTGATGTAACATGGCTTCCAAAGCTTTGTCTTTATCAAATGTCCGTATCCCTTTCATCCAGGCATCGGTAAGCAAAGAAATTGAATTGTTTCCGATCATACAGCCACGATGTCCGGGACTGGCCCACTCTGGCATAAATCCACTTTCATCGTATGCATTCACTAAGGACTGCATGATTCGTCCGCTGACCTCGGGATATGCCAAAGTAAACAATGGATGTACTGCACGGAAAGTATCCCAGAATCCGTTATCAGTATACATATATCCGCCATGCAATTGTCCATCGTAAGGACTGTAATAAACAGGCTTGTTATCCGAATCAAATTCATAGAACTCACGCGGAAATAAAAGGGTACGGTATAAGCATGAATAGAATGTTTTCTGCTGCTCATGTGTCCCGCCTTCCACCTGGATACGTCCCAGTTGATCATTCCATATTTTTTTCGCTTCTGCTGAGACTTCTGCCAGTGAGCGCCCAGCCACTTCACGGTTGAAATTCAGACGTGCCTGATCGTGGCTAATAAAAGAGGAAGCTGTACGGACAGTCATTTTTTCGCCAGCTTCCAGCTGAAACTTAACGTACGCACAAGAATTTTCATCGGTGCCGGACTCGACAACGGGTTTATCAAATTCGATAATAAAGTAATTAGCAAAATTTTCAGGCACTCCACCATTATTATAATGAGTGATACCATAGATGCAGTTCTCTTCTTTGTTCCATACCACACTTCCACCGTGTTGATAAGCATCCACCACAATATACTGCCCTTCTTCCGAAGGATATGTAATCTCAAAAACAGCTCCACGTGAAGTAGCAGACAATGCTGTACTGACTCCATTATCGAACTTTACCTGATAACAATCGGGAGCCGCTTTCTCATTCTCATGTGAAAAACGCATTCCACGTTTTTGATTATCCATAGTCAGTTCACCCCATACGGGCATAATGGAAAATGTTCCATAATCATTGATCCACGGACTGGGCTGGTGTGTCTGGCGAAAGCCTCTTATCAAGCTATCCTTATATGTGTACATCCAACCACTTCCATTTTCTCCTGTCTGCGGACTCCAGAAATTCATCCCCCAGGGTACAGCCACTGCCGGATAAGTATTGCCATGTGAGAACTCGAAAGTCGACTCAGTCCCCATCAGTGGATTCACCAAAGATACTAAAGACACCTGAGACTTCTGTCCGCACGAAACGAGCAGAAGGCAAAGGTTGAAAAAGCAAATCAATTTCTTCATAAGCATTAATAGATTTTATTCAAATAATCCAGAGTTTGTTCAGGACGTCGACTCATGCGTAAACGCCAAACCAATTCCTGCATATTAATCGCCTCAAAACGGTCGTCCAATCGTTCGGCACACCGTTTGGCAGCTGAGGCTCCATAAGTATCGCCTTCAAAACGACTCCAAGCGTGCACACATACCACTGAGAAACTTTCTTCCTGTGCTTCCTCTTTCAGCTTCGAAGCTATAAAGTCGGGAGAACCTTCACGTTCATGTATTCTGTCCCAGAGAGAATATTTCACCGTAATAACCGGAATATCATATCCTGCCTTATTAGTCACCCAGAAGACTTCTCCCTCACCTCCGGCATACGGAGAATATTGCAAAACAACGATGCCTTCCAACTGGTCATTAGCGTCCACATAAACTTGATAGGCTTCTTTGGCCGCTTCCGACTTCACATCCATAGCCATTATTCCCAATAACTTGATCTGATATTGACGCATAGAAACCGCCAAGCGTTTTGCTGCCACTCTCAGATTGGTTTTCCGGTTATTATCCTGACTGTACGTATCCACATAATAATAGCCTCCGCCCAGCATCTCCATAAGCGAGCAATTCTGTTTCTGCAAGCCCATCAGATTGTTGAACTGTACAGGAGCCATCATCGCCAACGTAGCAACCGGCAATCCAAAAGTCATCTTCACATCTTCTGCCTCCGGAACATCATAATACCGGGAAGCAAAATCCTGCATCATCCACTGAATGTTATCACCATCGGAAAGGAAAAAAGAAACAAAGTTTTTCTTTTTCTTGAAATCGATAGACCGGGGATCGAAAATCCGTGGCAATACCTGTTCCCGGCCTTTTTCATAAAGCAGGGACAGTAACGAATGATTATAGCTCCAGTCGCAGGGGATCATCGGATGTCCGCTTTTGGATACACGGGCTACAAATTGATCTTCACTTACTCCTTGCTCCCAACCGTATACCGGAGCATTGGGTTCCAGCCAGGCAAGCACTTCTTCGAGTAATGAAATGTTTTGTCCGGCCCCAGCATCTCCCAGTTCCTTGTTCAGGTTCAATACAAACAGATTGTTCTTGATGGCAAATTCGCGCAATTCTCCGGTTTGCACCGGCATTATGACCAGTGCCCTTTTACTGCATTTATTTCTGAATTCATGCCAGGCATCCACTGTAGTCTTTCGGGTGGCATCATATTTCATCTTATACCCCGCTTTCTCAAAATACTCCTTATCACGAATATCCACAATAATGGAATTGTAAACATGAGAAGCGACAGATGCCACTACACCACTTTCCGGATTATTCTTCACATCGGTCAATACATATCCATCGAACATTCCTTTTAACTGGACTTTTACACCATCCACAGAGGAGTATTCATTGCATGCCAGTTCAAGCCCATTCTGCATGCCTTGTTCATGTATCCCCATATCTTCCAAAGCCTGTCTGGAAAGTTTATAAGAAGTCTTTCCACCGTGGTCGCACAACCAGACTGCTATTGCACTCTTGCCTTTTTCTACCGCACGATTCGTCAATCCCGCCAAGGACTGACACAAGAGATGGTATTGCAATCCGCGCATTTTATCTGTCTCGTCTACACTATTACGGCTATCCACAGGGATTACACCCACACAACTCCAGTACTTCTTCGGCTTAGCCTTCATTCCGGGCATGTGATATTTTCCCTCATCTGCCACAGATTCAGATATCCATGGAGTTTCAGAGAAACGATAAGGAACACTGCCAATCGCTTTCAGCCCAGCAAAAAGCAATAGGAAACCAATAATAAACTTCATGATTCAACTTAAAAAAATACCTATTGAAAACTGTTATCCTACCTACTAACTATAACTGTATCTCAAAAACCGAAGAATAATTATACTTAGCCTGTATACCTTCACCCAGATCTTTGGGCAGTGCACCGATACGGAAGAAGTACTTCTGTCCGGCTTTCAACTTCTTACCTTCGTCAGAGTTCAAGTCCAATGTCAATGTAAAGACTTTATTCGCATTCCGGCTATTATTCTCAAAATTGATATCATCGCCTTCAATATTAGCCGTTACATGTGCCAGATTGAAAGAGTTGGACGGATTCTGATCCGATTGAGCAAACAGGGCCACCTTTTCGGCTTTACCTGTTCTGTGACCATACTGTAATTTAAAGGTGGCAACAATAGCGTTATTCTCTTTCTTCACAATGGGCTCTTTGATACGGATATTCGGAATCACCCTGAAATCAAGCCTATTTTCTCCTTTGTCGAAACGATATCCTTTAATCGTATCCAGCTTCACAAAGTTACCATTATTCATAATGACATCATAAGTACCGGAGAAAACAAGATTGTTTCTGTATTCCCCATTCAGCATGAGCTTCCATTGCTGCACCTTGCGGATAGCATATCCATACTCTATAACCTGCACACAAGCTGCATCACCACTGGTACCAATTTCCTGCTGGATCAACTCTTCTGTTTCGGCATCAATTACCGCACCATATACTTGTGCATCCGGACCATCAAAATTATCCAGCTCGCAGCTTACCATGAAAACTGCTGCACTGATTCCGGCTATTATATATTTAATCTTTCTCATATTCTGTACTAATTTAAAAGTTAAGGATTCTGAATCATTTGGTTAATGGCATTGCGTGGTACATCTTCATAGTATTCGGAGATTGAATAGCTATTGGGACCATTCAGGCTTGCTCCCATAGTGGTTTTACGCACAAATATCAGGGAAGGATTCGTATCACGCAAATCAAGCATAGGCACCAGAATGTCATGAGAGAAATTATTCATCAACGTATGCAGCACTCTCCAACGACGCAAATCCCAGATACGGATATTCTCAAAAGCGAGTTCCACAAAACGTTCATTTCTCACATTCTCTCTTGTTAATTCTATTTCATTAGTATGTGCGGCTCTCTTACGAATATCATTCAACGCTTTTGCTGCAATAGTCTTATCCCCCAACCCGCTTTCGCAGACTGCTTCAGCATAATTCAACAACACTTCCGCATAGCGAAATACGATATAATCCAACGTCGTCTTATGATATTGCGCCGGCATACTTTCACTGATCATCTTTCTCATGAGGAAACCAGACATGGAATGAGTTCCGTCTCCTGGCCAGAAACCGGACACCTGATGCTTTTCACCTCCTAAAGAATAGTAAGTCTTACCGTCTTTTCCGGTCACTGTAGTTGGAACACGATACAGTTCTGTTCCATCCGGTTGAATCACACCGCCTTGCATCACAATCTTAGTCCCTTTCCATTCGGTACCGGGAAGTATGATGGAAGCCCACAGACGAGCATCCTTCGCTTTTTTCTCATCTCCATAAGCGATGCCATTAAACAAATCATAAGGGGTATCCTTATTTACTTTGATATAATCAGTATAACCAGTATCAAAACCTGCATTGGAATAATTGTCATTGACACGAGTCTTGACCTTTGCATCCGAACGGATACCCGGCAGATCCGTATAATCTTCATAAGCATCTACCAAATTAAGAGCTGGAGACATTTTACCCTGTCCCTGTGTCTGGTAAGGCTCGATAAAGTAATTTAAACTACTGGCAAACTCAGATCCTTCTTTTACAATACCTTTAATAAAAATAGCCTCTCCGTCTGTTTGGTTCGGATTAACAAAGATACTACGATAGTTCTCCTCCGCTTCCTTTGGACTGGCAGGATTCGGTTTATACAGTTTATGGTTCGATTCTGTCATAATAGTCAGGGAAGCATCAATGCAATGTTGATAAAAATAGGCTGCATTTTCAGGTTTCATTCCGGCTAAGCCTTTTGTCACAGCCTCTCCTTCCATCGGCGCCAGTTCTCCGAATTTGGCAATAGAAGCAGCATACAAAGCGGCACGAGATTTTAAAGCCAATGCCGCCCATCTGGTTGCCCGTCTGTCCGAACGCTCTTTGGGAAGTTGTGCGGCTGCAAGATCGCATTGCTGCATTACATAATCCCATGTATCATACTCTGTACTACGTGGAACCACCAAAGCTCCCGGATTGGCCGGATCATACTCCTGCAATTCCTTGATCAGCGGTACTCCACCAAATTTTTCTGCTAGGTAGAAATATACATAAGCAGTCATGAAAGCAGCCTCTCCTTCCAGTTCTTTCTTTTCACTGTCACGAATATCCAGTGTAGGGATGATGCTTTTCAGCAAATTAATATTACGAAGCGTTTCATAGCCATGATTAAAATAATCCGCACGAATAACGTATCCCGGTGACTGCTCCCCCCACTGACTTTGTACAGCTTCCTCACAGATATTAGCATACCATAATAAACCAATATTCCCTGTCGGATTATTGAAACCTCCTTCTCCGCTGGTACCCGGCATAAACATGTAATCTTCAATAGGCAAATCGCGATAAATAGTTGCCATAAAAGCTTTTGCCCCATTAGGGTTATTAAACAGCTCATTGGGAGTGATCTTGTTATTAGGCTCAATGTCCAGCAAGTCCGTACATGCCGTAAACACAGCTGATAGACCGATAACCAAATAATATTTTATATTTTTCATATCTAACGTTTTTTATATTAGAAGCTAACATTTACACCGAAGTTGATAGAAGACGATAACGGATAATTCATCATACGATTATCCTGACCGGCTGTTTTCTCCGGATCCAGTTTCAAATCCTTCTTCAAATAAGAGTCACAGAATGTGAAGATATTATAAGCATTTACATAAACACGCAGGTTTTGCAAGCCTACATGACTGGCCCAACGTTGAGGTAACGTATAGCCGACTTCAAGACTTTTCAAACGAAGATAGCTTCCATCCACCGTATTGCGGTCTGTCTCCTGTGCATTGTTCCCCATCGGATTGTAGTTGGCCACGCGGGCTGCCGGGAATCTTCCCGGAATCCAGTTGCTGTTTGCATCAAACGGATCTTCACGATGCCATCTGTCATACAGATAAGCAGATGAATTACCTTCCCAAGGTGCATAATTGCGCAGGTTGTCGGGGATCTGGATAGAATAACAGGCTGCTCCTTGGAATAGAGCCATGAAATCGAACCATTTCCATTCAGCTGTCAGAGTGACGCCATAATTCAGAGCCGGCATATTCAATCCATAATATTTAGGCTTCATGTCATTGCCATCAATGTATCCATCACCATTTACATCTTGCAGGTAATAGTCTCCCGGAAGAATCATGGTATTACCTCTATCACCGCTTTGCACAGGTGCATTATAAATCTGATCATAGTTCTGGAATTGCCCAGCTGTTGTATATCCCCAGCCGATACCACTCCAACGTCCTTCGGTAGCGGATTTCCAAACATCCCAACTACTCTCGTATTCACCATGTATCTGGCGGGTCATCTTACTACGGGCAAAGTTGAAGTTTCCTTGTACACCGTATGAAACCTGACCGATTTTGTTCCGGTGCCCCAAGGTAAACTCAATACCTTCGGTACGGTCGGCATTCAGATTCTCTTCCGGCAGGGAAGCTCCAAATGTATTGGTCAGTTGGCTGCCTCTGGTAGCCAGCAGCCCATCTCTGTCACGACGATAGACATCAAATGTGAAGTCCAACAAGCCATCCCACAAGGTTATATCCACACCAAGGTCATAAGTACGTGTCGTAATCCAGGTCAGGTTCTTATTAATAAGTGCCGGAGTCAGTACTCCATTGGTTTGTGTACCATCAACGAACTCGTACCCCTTTGATCCCATTGTAAAGCCTTCTATGAACTGGAATTCATTACCGGCATCAATACCGGTCTCTCCATAGCTGGCTCTTAACTTCAAGTTACTGACAAACGATATATTATCCTTAATAAAGGATTCCTCGGACATTCTCCAGCCTGCACTGACAACCGGGAAAAATCCCCAACGACTCCCCGGAGCATAACGATAAGAACCATTATAACGGAAAGCACCTTCCAACAGATATTTGCCTTGGTAGTCATAATTTAGACGCCCCAGATAAGAGATGTTTGCCGTCGCTCCATAGCCTCCAGAATTCTGGATATTCGTTTGAGAACCTAAGTCAAGAATAGGTTTAGAATAAATCTCATACTCGCGGGTAGCAGAAACATTATCATTCCAGCCATGATTCATTTCGTACATAGCCATCAAAGAAATGTTATGGTCGCGCGCAATAGTAGTACTATAAGACAATTGTGCCTGAATATTAAGATTATTACCATTATTCATATTCACATACAAACTGCTCGGGTCATTAATTGTCTTTGATACATCATACGATTCATTCTGCGAATTATAACTGTACAACTGGTAGAGTTTTCTCTCATGCGAGGTACGGTTATCACTGGCATCATACGAAGTCATTAATTTAGCTTTCAATCCCTTTACCCAAGGAACATCATAGGTCAATGTGGCAGTTGACTGTAAACTACGTCCTCTGCTGGTATTCATACCGGTGAGATCACCATTCATTGCTGCCACTGGATTGTCCAGGAAAGGATAAGCTGCATTGTAGTATTCGGAATTGTTATTGGCATACACTCCGGATGTCGGTCTCATCAACGTAGATTTGAACAGTAAGTCAAAGACTCCCTGAATAGGAGCATTCGTCACGTCATATCTTCCGGAAACATTAACTTCCGCTTTGAGATACTTAGACAACTGGGCTGTAAAATTACTACGCATAGTATATCTTTCGTAATTGAAATCGCCTCCTCGTGTCAAGTCACCATCGTGCGCATAACCGAAACTGGCATAATAGGTCATCTTATCACTACCACCTTCAACAGAAAGAGTATGTTGCTGGCTACCTGCACTTTTTTTGAATACAGCATCCAACCAATCGGTACTTTCATAGCCGGGACCACCGGCCTGCCATTTGGCAAGTTCTTCAGGAGTGGTAGTAGGGCCGGTACCCGCATTCATTGACAATTCATTGGAAATCTCCGCATATTGGGCAGCATTCATAACCTTCATCATGGAAGTGGGGAAAATAGCTGTGAATGAACCGTTGTAATTAAAACGGGCTTTACCTTTTCTTCCTTTTTTGGTGGTAATAATCACAACTCCATTGGCGGCATTCATACCATAGATTGCCGCAGCACCATCTTTAAGTACAGAAATATTTTCAATATCTTCCGGATTCAAGCGCTGAAATTCAGAACCACCGTCGCCACTATCGCGGACAACACCATCGATTACATACAGCGGACTACCAAAGCCACGAATTTGTACCATAGAACTGAACGAACCTGGTTGACCGTCCTGTTGACGGATCTGTACACCGGCAATCTTTCCCTGTAAGCTCTGAGCCACACTCGTGCTTTTGGTTGTCAGCACTTTGTCACCACTAAGAGTAGAAATAGCCCCAGTCAGTGTCTGTTTCTTCTGAGTGCCATATCCCACAACTACTACTTCGCCCAAAACGGCTTCATCTTCCTTTAATACCACTCTTACTGAGTTTTCGGCTCCTACTTTGACTTCCTGAGTCTGAAAGCCAATATAAGATATCTGAAGAACAGCGTTCTTCTCAAGATTTTGTAGCACAAATTCACCCGACATATCTGCCACGGCATTTTTATTATTGGCTCCTTTCACTACAACGGTCGCACCAACCAGCGGATTCCCTTCCTGGTCTATCACCTGTCCTTTAAACTGTGCATGTTGCGCATATACCATTGTGGTACAGAGTAACATAATGCATCCCAACAAGGTGCGTGCTAAATGATTCATGTGTTTTATCATATAAAAAAAGATTTTTAACTTTACAATTACATAAAAGATTTCTAAATGTTACGTTTCCAACTTTTCTCAGTGGATACATTCTTTGGGTCATTTAATCTTTTCTTTTAACATAGGCATTTTCTTTTAGGAGTTAACATTCTTATTTTATTGTTACGTAACGAAAGTCATGTTTATCTGCCTCCTGAAGTACCGGGGCTTCCAGACGATTGTCAATAATACGATCCCAGTACGGACTCAGATCCAACGTTTTTCCCTCTTCCACCACAAACTCTTTAATTTCGATTTCTCTCTTTTCGGAAGTGGAAAGTCCTGCAGGTTCCGATATCACTTTATTGAAACTGATCCGCTCTTTACCATATTTCTTCGTTATTTTAAAAGTGATGGATTTCTTCTGAGGATCAGCAGTTACTACTCCCCAAAAGTTAGGATAAAACAGAGGGATGCTGATTACTTTATCATCGGCCACTACAGGAGCCAGACGCAATTCTTTTCGGGGAATGTTAACGCCAGCACCAGCCAATACATCTGTAGAGAACCAAGTTACCGGAGCTGTCATATAAGTAATGTCACTGGGATTCCACAAGTTTTGAGTCCATGTCCAGCCTTTACGCAGATGTACTAATTGGATGTGCTTCATAATATCCATGGCATCTTCATAAAATCCCGCCTGCATACCGGCTAAAGCAGTATAGCTTTCCAGGTAGAAGGGCCAGCATTGTGATCCCCTATTATCAATACCTCGGTTCAGATTGATATCCCACACTTTATTAGCGTAATAATCAGGAGACTTGGAAAGAGAAATCTTGCATTGAGATATCATAGATGCCTTCACTATATCCATAGGATATACGTCTCCCCATCCGCAGTAACGGCTCAGGAACTGGCCTGCCAACTGTCCCGTAAACAATACATTATCCAGTCTTTTGGAACCATCCGGTTCACAGCCGTAGGCAAAGAAACGTCCATTCCACAACTTCTCAAGAGCCTCTTTCTGAGAGGTAGCAAACTGTTGTTGCGCCTGTTTCACGATGCTTTCATCTCCAATAGCTTTTCCTATAGCTTCGTAAGCCCTGAGTGTAGTCAGCCATACACCTGCATAATAAGAGTACAAAGGAGGATGAGTAAAATCATCATACGTAGTAGGGCCTACAGGAATTGTACTGCCTTGAGGCATACGACTATATAAGAATTTCATGGCTCTTTTAAGTCCCGTAAGATGTGCTTTCAAGTACTCTGTATCGCCAGTCTGCTCATAGTCTTTAACAAGTTGTATGATCCAGCCGGAAGCATTATCCAACATCCAACCCTTTTCCGTTGGTACACGGCCACCTACGGTACCCATACCTACATAGTAATGTCCGATGAAATGAAGTATATAACCTTCCGGATCCATTGCATCTGCAAAAATATCCATCTCCGAACGATCCAGTTGAGTGAAAAATTTCTGGTAAAAAGGATGTGAACTCAAACGCTGATCCATTGTTCCGGCAAAGCCGCCCATGGCTCCTTCATTAACCATAACATCACCTCCTTTAGTAAGCACCATATTGGTGTAAATGACATATCCACTATTAATAAGCTTAAACTTATACCAGTCAGGAAGGCTACTCTCAAGAACCGGGATTTGCCACTCCGTAGTCTGTCGGGCAATTCTTGCCCTATTGGCTACAGCATAGCTCACCATAGAATTCATACTATTAAAATAATTATGATAGTATTTATTGTAGTCAGCTCCACAAGGCCAGTAGCTACCGATAGGAAGGACTGCCGCATCAATCTGCAGTTCAGGAGCATACCATGCCAGCATAAAACGAATTGTTTTCTTTTGACCTGCTTTCAACTGTGTCTTAACAGCCAGTGCAGAAGCAGAAGAAGTTTGAGATTGCTCCGTCAGTACATTTTTGGTTAGTGAAGAAGTGAATTCTCCATTATTTCTAAACTGATCCCATGCTTCAGAATTCGAACGATAAGCTGGAAGATAAGATACATTCTTTTCTTCTTCCACTGCAATCACCACTTGATTCACATAGTTCTGAAAAGTCAATTTGCGAGGTTGCAAGCTATCTGCAGCATATTGTATCAACCCTTTCAGGCTTCCCATCTGATAAGGTTCTACATAGGTTTTAGCCTTCTCACGCAACGGCCAGTTTTCTCCATTATTTATATTAGCTCTACCTTCACTCAATAGCTGGCCATTGTCAAAACCTTCCAAGCTCTTCGGGTCATTAAACAATCCGATAAAATCTTCCCAGGAAAACGCTAATGCAGCTTCCATGTCCTCCTGAGCTATGAGATCAACCTCAAACCATACTACCGGCAAAGAGGAATCTTTCACATTGTGCGGCACCAATCCTGAATAGGCACGAATTACAGGGGTTACTTTCAAATTATTATCCGCATAACTTAATTCTGCTGTAGGAAATAATCCTTTATATTGAGTATGTTCTACTCCTTTCATTCCATACAAAACATGATTATCCCTAACCAGACGAACAGCTTCTTTTTCATTTCCCTTCCGTGTCCATAAAGAGAAGAATGAATGCTCCGAACGTTTAATAGGAGTATGAATATTATTCATTCCTATCCTGGTGAATTTGCCACTTGGAGCGAAATTTATATTGCCTACTCCAATACCACCCAAGGGCACTCCGCTTACGTCTTCATGATCTTTTAATGAAAGGTAAGTATAGTTGGTTTCTCCACCTAAAACTCCACTTTGAAGACTGAATTTGGTATTGGCTTCATCGACACCATAATTGTTCTGATTTTCTTCTTGTCCATACAGTGCAAATATTCCTGCAAGACAAAAGGCTAAAGAGACAAAGGTTCTTTTACTCATACATGTGTTTTTTAAGATTAATAATAGAAGTTATGAATCTACTTCTGCTTTCGTTAGCGTTCGAGTGCAAAAATAGATGCTGATAGATTACAATAGCGGTTACATTGGGGTTAATCGAGGGTTAATTTTGAGAGATATTTTATTAATTACCCGATTAATTTAAGAAAATCTATGCTCTATGGCATAAAGTTACAGACATAAAAAGATTACCTCTAAATATAGAGACTTATAAATTGGAAACAGTCCTTTTTTTCTGATTATTGAAAACTTGTCCTTAAGTCATTGTGTATGATATCAGAGTAAGAATAGGAATAGTTATTACCCATACTTTTATTATATTCTGCAATATACAGATAATATTTCTTCATTGCCTGATCTTCCTTCTTCAGCTTATGGCAGGCATTCAGCATGTACCACAAAGCTATATCATTCAAAGAATCTACTCTCAGCCAGATTTCAGCCAATTGAGCAACCTGCTCATACGCAGCTTTCATATATAGATTATTCAACTCAATCGTCAACATCTCATGCAATTCATATTCTTGTTCACTCTTAAAGGAATCAAACATAGAGTCGTCAATAGACTTTAAAAATTTCCCTCGCGACAAAATTCCGATCAGTGATTGGCTGACTTCCTGAGATGCATCACTTTGCCGGATTTTATTCATTTGTTCAAGATATTGTTGATAATCGCAATAGAAAGCCTCCGACAATTGGATAGAATAGCGACTATTAGTATACACCAATTCAATACCTTCTAGATCATCCAGTATTTTTCTTAATCGGTTTATTGTAACACCCTTCAGATTTTTGGCACTACTCAATTCTTTTTCTGGCCATAACAACCCATAGATATAATTCGAGGTAATACCTTCCTTATTACCTAAACCATTCAGAAAAGTAAGTAAGAACAGTTGCTTTATCTTGGAACTAAACAAATGAGTGATATCTCTTCCTTTTTTATCTATTATAGTGAATTCCCCAAACAGATACAAAGCATTTGCCTGTGGTGACTTTTTATTTTCAACCTGAGTGAAAGTTTTACGAACAGGTGTGACTTTAGGTATCGGTTGTTTCTCCTTCTTCCTTTTCAAGTAATACGTAATGCCAACAATCAATATCAGTACAACAACCATTACAAAAATAACAGCACGCAAAGAAAGTCCTTCTTCAACAGCATATAAAAACAATGCGTTCTCTGCAATGGCAGGTGCCGACAATGAATAAAAACGTGTAACAGAAGATTCACCGCCACGTTCATTAAATTCTTGTGTACAACAATAAAACTCCTTTGTTTCTTTATTATAATAAAGATTTGCATTAGATAAAATAGCCTTCGACTCCATAGGAATAGAATTACCTAATACTTCATAGGAATCATTCTGCAACGAAAACTTATAAAGCTGCAAATGGGAAGAAGCTTCCTGCATAGGATAACACAACGTATAGAAAGAAGCTCCATCATCAGATAAAAGAAGGTTTCTTACCGGAACAATCTGAGCTCCATCATAAGAGAAGTCCCTCACTTTCTGCACGGTTGAATCTTTCAGATTGATCTTATAGAGATCATAATAGTATATTTTGCCGATACTCTGATCCCCACTACTATTCCCAGTACCACCAAACAAAAGCAACTCATTAGCATTCAATGCTCCCATAGAAGAGAAAAAACGAGGGGCTACAAAATCACCTTTCAATTTAATAGTATTCCATGACTTTTGATCCAAATCATATACTTCCAATGTATTGGTATATTTGCGTGAGCCAAAACCTCCAAAAATATAGAACTTATTACGAATAGTATCCAGATAAGAAGAATGGTGGTGTCGCTGTGAAGGCAAAAATTTATCATCAACCTTTTCCACTTCTCCTGTAAGTACATTCAAAGCACAAATGGTACAAACATCTGCATGATTATCCACTTCATAGATATAAACAGAACGAGAATCCGGATAGAAAAAGTTTGTTCCCAAATACATCTTCATCGGCAGGGGTTGATGCTTATACCCTTCCCAAATATTACGGCGGATATCCAGAGTATATAAAGAATCGCTGTTAAAATAGACAAAATTGCCAGAATTGAAATCATAATTATCCCCCGCCGTACTCTCAGAAGCCTGCGAATGAAGCAAATTCCAATAATAGGATTTATTTATTAACCAGATTGGGTTAATTGCTTTTCCTCTGATCTTTCCTTGTTTGTCATGAACAAGAATACCGGAACTTTCATTCAAAGGAAAATTGATTTGTTGATTCATGTCGGAGATTACTAAATTCCGGATTGCAAAAGAAGGTATTTCTTCAGAAAACTTACTACTTCCGAACATGATGGTAGGGGTCAATTCTCCGGATAAGCCTAATTTTCCTGATTGATAATCTTCTTTTAAAAAAAAGGAGATTTCTATGGGTATCCAACGCCGAGGACCAAGTTTTTTATTACATAGAGTATCTACAATAAGACATTCTTTTGCCTCAATATTAAATTTCAGATAACTCCGTTCGTCATTGTCATAAGAGAAAACAAAACTATAAATATCTGCATTTTCACGTTTCAGATCCTTTAATCGAAATATATAACCGAAAGATCCATAATCCTGAATAGCCAAATCATAAGATATAGAGAAATGACCTTTAAAAGTCAAAGGATTTTCATCAAAAACAGAATAGCTTGTCTTTTGTATAGTTTCAGATTCATAAGTATTAAATTCAAGACCTTGAGCATTAGCTCGCAAGCATAAAAAGCAAAGTAGCAATATGAAAGATCCTATATATCTCATTATCATTTCCTTGTCATGTAGTTACTTATTTATTAACTAGACAAATATATAACTTAAAAACCGGACTCATGAAACATAAGCCCGGTTTTAACAAAAATGCATTCCTATCTTTAATTCGCCATCTCAGAAATAAACTTAATGCGAACCAACCTTACTTCTTCTTCCGTGAAATCATCACCCAGTTCATCAAGTGCGTCATCTATCTTGTCAGTAGTAGATTCCTTGAAATAATCATAGATATCCAACATGTGGTCTTCGTCCATAATCTCATCCAAGAAGTAATCAATATTCAACTTCGTACCAGAATAAACGATTGCCTCGATTTCGTCCAATAAATCTCCAAACTCAATACCTTTGGAAAGTGCAATATCATCCAATGCCACCTTACGGTCTACAGCCTGAATAATAGCCACTTTCATCTTGGATTTATTAGCAACCGTACGAACACGTAAGTCTTCAGGGCGTTCGATTTCATTCTCTTCACAGTGACGCTTTATCAGCTTGCAAAACTCCTCACCGTAGCGTTTAGCCTTACCTGCACCTACACCGGGAATGTTTTGCAATTCATCCAGTGTCACCGGATAAATGGTTGCCATGGCTTCCAATGAAGGATCCTGGAAAATTACATAAGGTGGTACTTCCAGTTTCTTGGAAAGCTTCTTACGCAAATCCTTCAGCATGGAATAAAGAGCCGGATCGACAGCGCAAGAGCCACCGCCCCTTGCCGGAGCTTCTTCCTCCACTTCTTCGAAATCATTATCTTCGGTTATCTTGAACGATTTAGGATGTTTCAGGAACTTCTTTCCTTCATCCGTTACTTTCAGCAAACCGTAATTTTCCACATCTTTACTCAGGTAACCAGCAATGAGTGCCTGGCGAATGACAGCATTCCATGTTCTGTCTTCTTCTCCCATGCCGGAGCCGAAAGCTTCCAGGTCTTCATGCAGATGCGCCTGCACTTCGGTAGTTTCACGTCCTTGTATAATGTCGATGATATAATCTGCCTTAAAATTTTCTTTCACCGCGAGAATAGCCTCTATCACGGTACACAATAATTCTTGAGCCTCCACTTGTTTTTTCGGGTTTAAACAGTTGTCACAATTTCCACAGTTCTCTTCCATATACTCTTCACCGAAGTAATGCAACAGCGTCTTTCGGCGACATACGGAAGATTCAGCATAAGCAGCGGTTTCCAGCAGAAGCTGTTTACCGATTTCCTGCTCTGCCACAGGTTTACCTTGCATGAACTTTTCAAGTTTCTGCAAGTCTTTATTGGTATAAAAGGTAATACACTGTCCTTCGCCTCCATCTCTTCCGGCACGTCCTGTTTCCTGATAATATCCTTCCAGACTTTTCGGGATATCATAATGAATAACATAACGCACATCAGGCTTGTCAATACCCATACCAAAAGCAATGGTAGCTACAATCACATCTATTTTCTCCATCAAGAAGTCGTCTTGATTTTGCGTGCGTGTTGCAGAATCCATTCCTGCATGGTATGCGCGGGCATTGATACCATTCGCCTGTAGAATCTCAGCAAGTTCCTCTACCTTTTTCCGACTCAGGCAATAAATAATGCCCGACTTTTCCGAATTATTCTTGATGAACTTGATGATATCTCTATCTATGTTATTGGTCTTGGGACGTACCTCATAATAGAGGTTTGGACGATTAAACGACGACTTGAACACTTCGGCATCAATCATACCCAGATTCTTCTGGATATCATGTTGCACTTTAGGGGTCGCAGTCGCAGTCAGAGCAATCACCGGAGCTTTTCCGATTTCATTGATAATAGGGCGGATACGGCGATATTCCGGACGGAAGTCATGTCCCCATTCAGAGATACAGTGGGCTTCGTCTACAGCATAGAAGGAAATCTTCACTGTCTTCAGAAACTCTACATTTTCCTCTTTCGTCAGCGATTCGGGAGCTACATACAGTAACTTTGTCTTACCGCTGAGGATGTCAGACTTCACCTGATCTATCGCACCTTTATTAAGAGAAGAGTTGATAAAATGGGCAATACCATCTTCTTCACTGAAGTTACGCATCGCATCGACTTGGTTCTTCATTAGGGCAATCAACGGAGAAATCACAATACCCGTACCTTCCATCATTAATGACGGTAACTGGTAGCATAGTGATTTTCCTCCACCTGTAGGCATCAGTACGAATGTATCGTTACCTGCCAACAGATTTTGTATGATAGCCTCCTGATTTCCTTTAAATGTGTCAAATCCGAAGTACTTCTTCAGCTGGTCTGTCAAATTAATCTTCTTCCCTGCCATGATTCATTAGGTTGTTTTTTGAGTGATTGTTTAACATCTCGGTTAGCTATTCTTTTTGTAAGAACTCTAACAAAGTTATAAACAACTTCTTAAATTTCAAGCATAATCCAATGAATATTTTTCAATAAAAAACAAAATAGTCGGTTTCGTGTACCCTTACCATTTGATTTTAAGCAGTTTGCAGTTTTGCAATGTTTGCTTTTTCAAGCTGGTGTTTAGCATAATCCAACGTCACTTCAAAGTGATCCTTGTGTTCGGACGGGATTTCGAACATAGCATCCATCATGATGGTTTCCACAATGGATCGCAATCCACGAGCTCCCAACTTGTATTCCACAGCTTTATCTACGATGTACTCAAAGACAGTAGCTTCGAATGTCAGTTCCACATTGTCCATCTCAAACAGTTTAACATATTGTTTGATAATGGAATTCTTAGGTTCAGTCAGGATAGAGCGCAAAGCGGCACGATCCAACGGATTCAAATAAGTCAGCACCGGCAGACGACCGATGATTTCAGGTATCAGACCGAATGACTTTAAATCCTGAGGCGCAATATATTGCATCATATTGCTTTTATCAATTACCGCAGTGTTACGCACTGCACTATACCCCACCACATGTGTATTCAAACGCTGGGCAATTTTCTTCTCAATGCCATCGAATGCTCCACCGCAAATAAAAAGGATGTTCTTTGTGTTCACCGGAATCATTTTCTGATCAGGATGCTTGCGTCCTCCCTGAGGCGGAACGTTCACAACAGAACCTTCCAACAATTTCAGTAAACCTTGTTGAACACCCTCTCCGCTTACATCACGTGTAATGGAAGGATTATCTCCCTTACGGGCGATCTTATCAATTTCATCAATGAACACAATACCCTGCTCAGCTTCGGGAACATTGTAATCTGCCACCTGAAGCAGGCGGGTCAGAATACTTTCAATGTCTTCGCCCACGTATCCAGCCTCGGTAAGCACCGTAGCATCTACAATAGTAAAAGGTACGTGAAGCAATTTAGCAATGGTACGTGCAAGCAGTGTCTTTCCCGTTCCGGTGCTACCTACCATGATGATATTAGACTTTTCAATTTCCACATCATCACCGCCGTCTTTTTGCAACAGGCGTTTATAGTGATTGTATACCGACACGGAAAGGAAGCGTTTTGCATCATCCTGTCCAATGACGTATTGATCAAGGAATTCTTTTATTTCTAAAGGTTTCGGAAGTTCTCTCAGATTCAGTTTTGTTGCAGCGCCACCTCTTTTTGCTCCACCCAATGCCTCCTGAGTGATCTCATAGGCCTGAGTGGCACAACTATCACAAATGTAGCCGTTCATTCCCGTAATCAGAAATCCGACTTCATCTTCCGTACGCCCACAGAAACTACACCTATTTTTGTTTCTTTTTGAGTCTGCCATATTTATTTTTTAATCAACACTTCATCTACCATGCCATACTCCTTGGCTTCCTGTGCCGTCATCCAGTAGTCACGGTCAGAGTCTGCCCAAACTTTATCGAAAGGAGTATGAGAGTGGTCAGCAATAATAGTATACAGTTCCTTTTTCAGCTTCTGAATTTCACGTGCCGTGATTTCAATATCCGAAGCCTGTCCCTGTGCACCACCCATTGGCTGATGTATCATTACACGAGAGTGAGTCAACGCCGAACGCTTGCCTTCTGCACCTGCCACCAGCAACACCGCAGCCATACTTGCTGCCATACCTGTACAGATAGTAGCCACATCGCTCGTGATAAACTGCATTGTATCATAGATACCCAATCCCGCATATACGGAGCCACCCGGTGAATTAATATAAATAGAGATATCTTTACCCGGTTCTACCGAATCCAGATACAGTAACTGCGCCTGTAAAGTATTAGCGGTATAATCGTCAACCTGTGTACCAAGGAAAATGATGCGATCCATCATCAAACGGGAGAAAACGTCCAACTGGGTTACATTGAGTTGACGTTCTTCCAGGATATAGGGATTTAAATACCCGGCTTGTGATTTAATCACATCGTCCAGCACCAAGCTATTCATACCTAAATGCTTGGTAGCGTATTTTCTAAAATCATCCATATTACTTTCTTTTTTAGGTTTAGTAAATTGAAATGCAAAGAAACAAAAAAGAACACAGAGACACAAAAAAACACAGAGTTATATACTATAAAACTCTGTGTTTCTTAATGTTTTTAAACTGTTTTCAGAATAAAAAAGCTTATTCAAACATCTTATTAAATTCTTCTGCAGAAATTGTTTTGTTTTCCAGCGTCACCTGAGACTTCAAAGCAGAAGCCAATTTAGTTTCAACAACGCGGTTTACCAAACCTTCAACGCTTTCTTTCTTCTTCAGCATTTCTTTTGCATAGTTTTCCAGAAGATCTTCAGGAACACTCATCATACCATATTGTGCAAACTGTGCACGGGTAGCTTCCTTAGCCATATTGACTACATCTTCCTGTTCAACCTTGATATCGTTAGCTTTCACCAACTGCTCCTTGATCAGGTGCCATGTCAGTTCTTCGATACTCTTATCATAGTTGTCTTCTACAAATTTCTCGTCTTTGTCCTGGTTGTTCATGCGCATGATGCGTTTCAGCAATGCATCCGGGAATTCCAACTTGCCAACTTTCTCCATCAACATCTTACGAGCGTCAATCAGAAATTTATAATCAGTGTCTGCCACAAACTGATTAGCAATTACTTCTTTTACTTTAGCACGGAATTCTTCTTCAGTCTTCACAACATCTTTACCACATACCTGATCGAAAATTTCCTGAGTCAGTTCACCGGCTACAAAACGAGTCACTTCTTCTACCTGATAGCTGAAATTAGATTTCATTTCAGCGGCTTCTTCTTTATCGATCTTCAACAAAGAAGACAGTTCAGCTGCATTACCATCCCATGCAGTATAAGGATTGAATACGAGTACATCATTTACTTTTGCATTGGCAAAGATAGCTTTTTGCTCATCGTTCTTCATATAAGACGGCATCATTACAGCAGCTTCTACCTGAATGCCACCTTCTTTGGTATTGCCGTTTTCATCCAATTCAGCCAGCAATCCCTTCAGCATATCGTTATCTTCGTAAACGTCCACTTGTTCGTACTTACCATTACGTTGTGTGTAAGCCTTCACCTGATTGTTTACCATATCTTCGGTAACGTCAATCAAATAATAGTCAACTTTATCTTTAGTGCTTACTTCAGCTTTGAATTCAGGTGCCAGAGCAATATCGAAAAGGAATTCGAACTCTTCCATAGTATCGAAGTCGATATCCGGTTGCTTATCTTCATTTGGCAGCGGTTCGCCGAGAATAGATACATTATTATCTTGAATATACTTATATACAGCTTCTGAAAGTGCCTTGTTTACTTCTTCAGCAATAACTGATTTACCATACATTTTCTTCACCAGACTCATCGGAACCATCCCCGGACGGAACCCCGGAACCTGAGCTTTCTGACGAAGTTTTTTCAATGATTTATCAACTTTTTCCTGATAATCGGCTTTCTCAAGCTTCACAGTAAG
>OOAQ01001002.1_pt1 | contig 21541 bp, 10 predicted proteins | sample 1671051 | NCBI WGS metagenome assembly OOAQ01 (sample SAMN06348117, study PRJEB24527) | human gut metagenome | biome: human gut; feature: ankylosing spondylitis patient; material: feces | host: Homo sapiens | place: China | collected 2015-10
GTTTCAGCAGCGGATTTTACAAGTGAGATCGTAATGGAAGAACAGCAGGAGGAAGAAACAGAAGCTCCTGTTATCGAAGAAGATTCCCAGGAAGAAATTTCCGTGGAAGAAGTAGAAGAAGGCAGCGCAGAAGCTGATTTTGCAGAATCCGCAGAAACTGATTTTGCGGACAGCTATGAAGCAGAGGAATTTACGGACAGCGCAGAAGCCGTAAGTGATGGTGCAGAGGAAACAGCACAGAGCGGATTCGGTACAGCAGATACACAGCTCGCAAAGGGAACCTATACCGTACCGGCATCTCTCAAAAATGCTTCAAGCCCGGACAGAGATTCCATGGCAGCAAGCTGTATCGCAGGTGCGGCAACTATGACAGTAGCAGAGGATGGAAGCGCCCGTGTGACAGTTCCGATCCAGAACGTGACCGTTTACGGCATGACTTCCGGAGCAACAGACTGGAAAATCTACAAAGGTGATACAACCACAGAAACAACAGATGCAGAATTTACTACAAATGAAAAGGGAGATGTAAATTCCATTACCTTCACGGTTCCGGATAAGAGCAAAGACGGTGTCTATGTCAAAATGACAGTTGCTCTGATGGGAAGTTCCGTAGATGCATTCCTCAAACTGGACTATGCAAATGCACAGGCAGTAAAACCGGCGGTAGATACGACAGCACTGGAAGAAACCATCGCCAGAGCAGATGCCCTGGATGAAATGGCTTATACAAAAGCATCCTGGGATGGAAACAAAGATGCCATTGAAGCGGCAAAGACAGCAGCAAAAGCAGCACTGGAAGCAAAAGAATCTCAGGAGGCTGTGGATGCAGCGAATACTGCACTGACAGATGCGGTTGCAAAACTGGCGGAGGCCGGGGATGCGACAGAACTTCAGAAAGCTGTGAATGATGCGAAAGCATTGAAAGAGGAGGATTATACAGAGAAGTCAGTAAGAAACTGGTGGAAGAGTATTCAGAAGGACATTACAAATGCCGAGGCAGCGATTGAAGGACGTGAGACACAGAAGATTCTGGATCGCAGAGCAAATTCTATCAAATCGGATATTAACCGTCTGGTAGAATCTTACGATAAAACAGAACTGGAAAAGCTGATCGCACAGGCACAGGCATTGAAAGAGGAAGACTACACCGCAGACAGCTGGAAAGAAGCAGCACTTGCAGATGCGATTCTGTATGCACAGGGAATCGTTACTTCCAGAGGAGACAAATCGGATGTGTTCGTGGCAGTCAATCGACTGAATACAGCAATGGATACTCTGGTTGCAGATGGAGTTGTAGTTGGACGTGGCAGTTTTGCAAAGAAACTGGCTCCAGGAACCTACAAAGTTCCGATTGAGCTTCTGAATGGTGCACATATGGAGCAGACTGATCAGTATACTTCTTCAGATTATATGAGCCATACTTCCATGGCGGCGGGATGCTTTGGAGCAGATGGAGCAACGCTGGTGATTCATGAGGATGGAAGTGCCACACTTACTACCAGTGTGCAGGCAATCACTGCAATGGGTATGACAGGTGCAGCATCTGACTGGACCGTTTATGAAAACACACAGGATTATCTGGATGGAAAAGCAAATTCCAAGACAGGAGCCAGATTTAATGCCCGTGTAGATGCAACCAAAGTGCAGGCCGGAAAGAAAAAACCTTCTCAGATCAGCCTGACGGTTCCGGATCTGAAACAGAATGTTATTGCTGTTAATATGTATATTGAAGTTATGTCTGTACACCAGGATGCATGCATCGGTCTGAACTGGGCAAAAGTTGAAAAGGTCAGTGATGACACATCTGCAACTTCTACAGTAGAAAAAACTTATGTAGTACAGGCAGATACTCTGACACAGCTGAAAAACATGAAAGAAGGAAGCACGGTTAAACTGACCGAAGATGTGGCACTGACAGAGAATATAACGCTCAGAGGAGGCACCCTTGATCTCAATGGACATACATTGAGCCAGGGCGGCAATATGATTACAGTTAAGGGTGATGTAACCCTGATCGACAGCAGTGAGTCCAAGACAGGACAGATTACCAGAGAATTGTTTGCAAGCAACAGCCCGACTTCTATCCTGATATTAAAAGGTTCTCTGAAAGCAGATGGAGTTTCTATCGACGGACAGATCGGAAACAGAGTCAAGGATGGAGACTATGTTTATATTAAGAATATTCCGCATGTATCGGTAACACTGACGAACTGTAAACTGACAAATACAGCAACAGGTGCTGATATGATGCTGGGTGGTGGCGGCAATATTGCGTTCATTTATATGAATAACGGTATTGATTTTGCCATGGATCATTGTACTACAGATAAAGGTATTACCGTTAAATATTCTGAGAAAAATACAGAAACAATCTCTATTACAAACAGTACTGTGGGAGAATTGGGATTAGGCGGTAAAGAAGTAAATGTAGAAAATGTTACTTCCAGTGGAGCTATGGATATTTCTGGTGACAAAATAAGTCTTAAGAATAATAGCACAAGCGCAGGAATGAGACTTGACAGCAGTGAAGATATCACTTTGGAAGGAATCAGATCTATAGTAACAACCGGATCAGCAGATGCACTTACAGTTAGCGGCTCAGGTACAGTAACAATCAAAGATGGTGTTTTTGTTAGCGAAACAAAAAGAGGATACGCTATTAGATCACAAGGATGCCCGGTGCGCGTTGAGGGTGGCTATTTCAAAGGTGGAAAAGGCACAGTATCTGGTGCATATACAACTCCTGACGGAAAAGTACTTGGAGATGTTACAGAAGGGGAATATGCAGGTTATCAGACCGTTGTAGATGGTACAGAAGCTGACGTGGAAAATCCGGTAGCTACTATCTACAATGCGGATGGAAGCATTGCAAGAAAGATTTCAGAAGATAATGCCGAGCTGGCACTTTCTTATGTAGAAGAAGGACAGACTGTGAAACTGGACAGAGATCTGACTGTAAGCAGACTTAACTTCTACAAGAGTTTTACACTTGATCTGAACGGTTTCACTCTGAAACAGGAGGAAGGACTGAATGGCAATGGCGGAACCTGCCATGTGATCGACAGCTCAGAAGCAAAGACAGGAAAGATTGTTGGAGAGTATTATATCTTTAACGGAAACAGCAAGACAACTTCCATGATTCTGGATGGAGTGAGCTGTGAAGCGCTTTACATTCAGGGAGTATCTATAGGCGATCTTTACGTTATTAATGACACAAAACTCAGCGGAGTGACGGCAATCGGACCTGTCATGGGCAGTGGAGTTACTTATGTTCGTGGAGGAACATGGACATTTGCGGAAGGTACCGATGGAAAATCCGTTATGGAAGGTACCGTTCGTACATCTCAGTATACGATCGAAGATAAAGGAAATAACACCTTCTCTGTTACAGTCAACGACCTTGGCAAAGCCATGAGAGCTTTCGAGTCCCTTGATGCTTCTGCCTACACAAAGGCAAGCTACGCAGCAGCAAAGGCAGTTTACGATGAGATTGACGGAAGTGCAGACGAAGATATTCAGGGAGATGTGATCGCTCAGAAAGCCAAAGAACTGAATGATGCAGTTGCAGCACTTGTGGCACCGGCTTCTGAATCCGATATTAAAGCACTGACAGATGCGGTTGCAGCAGCGAAGAAACTTTCCTCCGCAGATTATACCGCAGATTCTTACAAAGTCCTGACAAATGCAGTTTCAGCAGCAGAAAAAGCACTGCAGGCAGAGGAACCATCAGCAGATGAGATTGCAGCAGCATCCGGTGTACTTGCTGATGCCAGAGCAAAACTTGTAAAGATGGTCAGCCAGTCAATTACAGGTGTATCAAATTCCTACAGTAAGAAATATGGTGACAAAGTGTTCTCTCTTGGAGCAAAAGCAAAGACATCCATAGCTTACAGATCCGGCAATACCAAAGTCGCAACGGTAGACAAATATGGAAAAGTTACGATCAAAGGTGTCGGAACTGCAAACATTACAATTACCGCAGCAGCCGGAAAAGGATACAAAGAAGCAAAGAAAACAGTTACGATCAAAGTTGCCAGAGGAAACCAGGCAGTCTCCGGAGTAAAATCTTCTTATACAGTAACACGCGGAAGCAAGGCATTCAGTCTGGGAGCCAAAGCAGCCGGAAAACTTACCTACAAATCTTCAAATACCAAAGTTGTAGTTGTAGATAAAAATGGAAAAGTTACCGCCAAAGATCTGGGAACTGCAAAGATCACGATCAGTGCGGCATCTTCTGCAAATTACAATGCAGCGTCAAAGACGGTTACTGTCAAAGTTACAAAACCGGCACCGACGATCAAAGTGAAGAAAACTTCTGCAACTGTAAAATATGCAAGCCTGAAGAAAAAAGCACAGTCTTTTGCGCTTGGTACTTCTGTAAACAGCAAAGGAAAACTGACTTATAAAAAACTCACAAAGAGTTCAGTGCTCAGTGTAAGCTCCAACGGACGTATCACTGTAAAGAAAGGTGCAAAGAAAGGAACCTACAAGGTCAACATCAGAATTTCCGCAGCAGCAAAAGGAAATTACAATGCAGGAAGCAAAACAGTGACAGTCATTGTCAAAGTAAAATAAGAGAGGCAGATCATAAAATATGAAAAAGAAAGTCGTAACAACACTTCTGTCCGCAATGCTCTGTGTGTCCATGGTACCGATGCCGGTCATGGCGTTCGAAGAAGATGCAGAAAGTTTTGAAGTGACCGCTGATGATTTTGGTGCAGGGCAAGCAGAGCAGACCACAGAGGATGCGTCAGAAGATGTTTCAGATATCGAGATCACAGATGAGGATACAGAAGACGCCGCAGAGAGTGATGTGGATGTGATCGAGGAAGAAAGCGCAGAAGAAACCGGAACAGAAGGGGTTTCCCCTTCTGCTCCGGAAGATGAGACAGCACTTTTTTCCGATGATGCACAGGCAGGAACGGTTACTCTGAATGGAACAGTTTTTGAAATCGGCAAAACCTATATTGTTCCGCTGACACTCAAAAATGCCCATAATCTGGAGCAGGATTCCGCAGCAGTGGCCTGCCCGGGTAAATTTGGAACCCTGACATTTGATACAGACGGAACACCGAAGCTTTCTACAAATCTTCGAAGTGTAACCGTGGGAACTCTGACAGATTATGCATACAATTTCAAAATCTATCAGTCAGGGAAACCTTCTGGTGAAACAGTGGATGCAGAGATCGTGGCAGTGCAGACTGTCCCAAAAGCAGACGGAAGCGGAAACCATGAGGTTCCGGAAACCATCTCTTTTGCGATTCCAAAAGAGACATTTGATGCGACAGGTGTATATTTGAGCATGTATGTAGATGCGATGGGATATGCCCCGGATGCATATCTTCAGATTGATTATGCCGGAGCAAAAGAGTCCGGAGATCCTTCCCTGAACTATACAACAGAAGTCTCTACTGCCGAGGTGGAACAGTTTGGAAACTACAATGTAACCTCCCAGGTAACAGTTACAGACGGCCGGATCACAGATGTTGTTCTCAGTGGAAATGATTTCAAGGGAACACATGCACAGGACAACAAGAATTATCTCAATACAGCGATCAATGGAAGCTTTGATGAGAGTGGTATGAAGTCCCGCCTGATCGGGCTCTATATGAATGATGCGAAGAAGCTCAACGATCTTGATACAGTTACCGGAGCAACCTATTCTTCCAATGCGATCAAGACAGCGACCATGAATGCTCTTGGAGTTAAGATCGAGCAGGAAGTCATTCCGGATGCGCCGGAAGAAACTCCGGAACCGGGACTTTATCTTATTGATATCAAGAACCGCACCGATGTGGTAGATCATGGTCTTGTCGGAGAAAGTAAGAAAGTATCTGCATACCTTCGTGTAGATGATAATGGCAGGATGTGGCTTACCTACAAGATGGTATCCGGAACCTCAGGAGAACCGCTTTACGTTCTGGGATACAACGGCTATTATCCGAACAATGACACTACACAGGCACTTTCCATGGATGGTGTTACTTATTCAACGGAAGTTATGGAAGCACCGACCATCGGTGAGAATCAGGTGGTAACAGATATCACAGTTCCGCTGGATGGCGTTCGCCAGACTTACATTAACAATGTTTATCTCTATGTTGAGGCAATGAAGAATCTTGACGGAGAAGTTTCCGGAGTATTTTTTGACAAAGGAAAATTCAATATCAACTCTACCATCACCCTGTACTGGGATACGTTAAGTAAGTTTGAAAATATCGACAATCCGGTAGCAAAGCTTTCTGATGGTGTATACAAAGTAAGCGGTGAGATGGTGAAGGTAAACAAGGTTGATTATTCCATGAGCAACAATGCGATCAACCACAACATCAGACTGACTGTAAAGAATGGTCTTCCGTACATCAGCATGAACTTCAATGGAATGAATGTCAGCGGCCTGAGAGGATATCTCAAAAATCTGAATTACTATAAGACCGGATTCACAAAGGATAAATACGGAAATCCTGTTGGAGAACTTGCTCCGGTGACAATTGATTCTTATCAGAAGTATTCAGATGGAAGTACATTCTCCGATGATTTTGACAGTGATTATCCAAACGATATCACATTCCCGCTGATTCTGGAGGCATCACAGGATGGTGATGACTGCAATTACATTCCGATGCAGGTGTACGTTCCGGTTATGGAGGCATTAAGCGCAGGAAGTGGAACGCAGAATGTTTACCTGAAGCTGGATTACAGTACGATCACAAAAACAACTGCAGATGACAGCGATTTCGCAGAGCAGGAACAGGCTCCGTCAAAAGAGCAGGATCAGACAATCTCCGGAACAACAACTTTCAATAAGAAATACGGAGACAAAGCTTTTTCACTTGGCGCAAAAGCCAAAACAAAAATATCCTATAAATCGGACAAAACATCTGTTGCAGCAGTAGACAGCAAAGGAAATGTAACGATCAAGGGTGCGGGAACTGCAAAGATCACGATCACTGCAGTCGCAGGAAACGGATACAAAGAAGCGAAGAAAACAGTTACAGTCAAAGTTGCCAGAGGAAACCAGACAGTTTCCGGAGCAAAAGCTTCTTACACCGTGACTCTTGGAAGCAAAGCCTTTTCACTGGGAGCGAAAGCACCTGGAAAACTTACCTATAAATCCTCTAACACCAAAGTTGCAACCGTAGACAAATACGGCAAAGTAACTGCCAAAGCTGTTGGAACCGCAAAGATCACGATCAGTGCCGCTTCTTCCTCTAACTACAATGCAGCAACCAAGACCGTGACCGTCAAAGTTACCAAGGCGGCTCCGACCATCAAGGTTAAGACAACTTCTGCAACTGTGAAAGCCGCAAACCTCAAGAAAAAATCGCAGACCGTAGCACTCGGTGCAAGCGTAAACAGCAAAGGAACTTTAACCTACCAGAAAGTTTCCGGAAGCAGCGTTGTCACAGTAAATGCAAAGACAGGTGTGCTCTCAGTAAGAAAAGGAGCGAAAGCAGGAACTTACAAAGTAAAAGTCAGAGTTAAGGCTGCTGCAAAGGGCAAATACAATGCAGGAACCAAAGACGTGACAGTTACCATCAAAGTGAAATAATTTTTTTTCAAGAATAATGATCAAAGGCCGAAATTATGTTTCGGTCTTTGGTTCGTTAATAAAGGAGAACCGAATGAGGAAATCGAAGAAGGTTGTCGGAGTTCTGGTCGGGCTGAGTCTGGTGCAGACGGGTACGATCCTGATTCCGGGAAGCAACATGACAATGACAGTTTTTGCGGGGGACGAACTGACAACACAGGAATGTGCGCAGGCAGCAGCGGATGCACTGGCACAGTTAAGCGCGGGAGCTGATAAGAGCAGCCTTACGGATCTGGTCAGCAAGGCACAGAATCTGGACACTTCTTCCAGTGATGACGCTTCTGTTGCACAGCTTCAGTCAGTGATCGCAGCTGCATCACAGGTCTGTGCAGATGAAAACGCATCACAGTCCATGGTAGACAAGAGCATTCAGCTTCTGCAGGCAGCAGCGAGTGCACTTTATGAAAAAACAGATGCAAATACCATATACGATGGTGTTTATGAGATCGGCGGCTCTCTCCAGCATGCCTCCGCAGACCAGGTTTCCATGGGAAATGCGGCACTGGTAAAACCATTCCAGCTTATCAAAGACGGAGACAGCCTGAAACTCCGTATTGAATGTACCCCGCTTACCACCAAACTCGGCAAGAAGGATTTTACAGGATATCTCGCAGAATTCTGGTATTTTCCGGACTGGACCGATGAGGTTTATCCTCCGTCCGCAGGAACTTCCGTGCAGAATGCACAGACAGAGGCTGTGGCAGAGACAGAAGAGGAGAGCGGAGATGATTTCGGAGATTTTACAGATTCCGAAGATACATCCGCAGAGGCTTCTGTAGAGAATGCAGGGGAAGTGCAGGTACAGGAAGAGACCGCGGAATATGCGGAAAATGTCGGCGGCATTGAGGCAGGTGTAGAGTCTTATTACGATGGCACATATGATTCCTACAACGATCCGAAGACAGGAACGGATGCGAATGTCAAAGGCAAGCTTTATCCGCATTATATTCAGATCCCGATCGATCTGAACCGCAGCCTTCTCTGGACACAGGTTTATGTTCCGGTCATGGAAGCGATCGGTGGCGGCGGCAGACAGTATGCGCGTCTGGTGCTTGACTGGTCTGACCTGAAACAGATCAGCGGAACCGAGACCGACAAGAGTGCGCTTACTTCCGGGATTTCCGAGGCAGAATCTCTTCTTGCAAACCTGAATGCAGACAGCCAGGGCTTTGCCGGTGAGCAGATCCAGGCTCTTTCACAGGTGATCGAAACTGCAAAAGCGGTAAATTCCAACATGAATGTCGATCAGGGAATCGTAGACAATGAGACACTTGTCCTTACGAGAGCGGTGAATGTTTTTACAAAAAATATCGTAGATTCTGATAAGAGCGAACTTAGGAAAGCGATCGAAGTTGCAGACAGCTATCTGAACGCTGACGATGTGACTTATGATCCGGCGACGCTTGCAGTCCTTCAGGAAGCGCGGGACAAGGCGCAGATGATCTATGATGACGAGGAAGCGAGCCAGACACAGGTCAATCTCTGTGTGACAGCGATCGACAATGCGATCCAGGGACTTGTCATCACGGGTGGTGACAGACGGGGACTTAAGAAAGCGTTGAGCAGCGCATCTGAGATCCTGGAGAATGCGGATGTTTATGCTGCATCGGATTATAAGCGTCTGGAAAGTGCCTATAACAGCGCGAAGAAAGTTTTTGAAAACGCAGATGCAGAGCAGTCGGAGATTGATGAAAGTACCGAAAACTTGAATTATGTTATGAAAAACATGAAGAAGGTGACAGAGGTCAAGGTGGACAAGTCAAGTCTCTATGAAATGCTCAAGACCGCCCAGAATCTGTCCGGAAGAGAGGATATTTATACGGAAGCTACGCTGAAATCTCTCAAGAGTGCGATCACAGCGGCTGAGAAGGTTTATAAGAATGATGAGGCGACCCAGAGTGAGGTCAACGCACAGACTTCTGCACTTTCCACAGCGATCACGAATCTGAAGAAACAGGCGAGCAGCAGCAACAGTGGTAATAACAGCAACAATAATAACAGCAACAGTAACACGAATAACTCCAGCAGCCTTGATATCAACAATCTGGCAGACGGTGTATATTCGCTCACCGGTTCCATGGTGAAGACGGATAAGAAGACTGCCTCCATGTCCAATGAGGCGATCAACCGCACGATCAAACTGACCGTCAAGAAGGGCAAGTATTATCTGACTATGGATTTCAAGGGAATGACGATCAACAGTCAGTACGGTTATCTCGGCAGGCTGAAATATTTCAAGACGGGCTATAAACTGGACAAGTACGGAAGCCCGCAGGGATCTCTTGGAAATGTTACGATCGATTCCTATCAGAAATATTCAGACGGCACCAAAGTTTCCGATAATTTTGGCACAAATTATCCGGACGTCGTGACTTTCCCGATGATTTCCGAGGCTCTGAAAGACGGCTATGTACCGCTGCAGGTTTTTGTCCCGATCATGGATTCCATTTCCAAAGGAACCGGAACGCAGCCTGTTTTTCTGAAGCTTGACTGGAGCACGATCAAGAAGACAAGCAACAGCGATCCTTCTTTCAAGGATACTTCTTCCAATGAGAAGACGGACAACAGTGGAAGTGATACTTCCGGAACGGGTACGACTGGCTCAAGCAATACACTCAAGACGAATTCTTCTCTTGGAGGAAGCAGTCTTGGAGGGAATACACTGAGGACAAACAAGCTTGGAACAAGTTCCCTCGGTGGAAGCAGCCTTGGCGGTTCTCTGAAATCTTCGAGCAGTTCTTCTCTCAAGAAGACGGGAACAACTTCTCTTACCAGCAGTAAGAAAACTGACAGCGCGAAGAAGGCAGGAACTTCTGCATCTTCTTCCAAAGCGATACTTAAGAGCACGGCGGCAACAGGTGTGGCTTCAGAGAGCGCAGGTACGACAGGAAGCGGCACAGCGACAGCGAAATCCAAAACCGCAGAGGATGTCGGCAAAGTGGTGATCCCATCCGTACTCAGCAGTCTGGCTGCGCTTGCGGGAATTTTTTATAAGCTAAAGAGCCGGATCATCAAATAAGACTGGTGCTGGAAAGGGAAAGGATTCATGATGATAAAGACTCTGAGAAACAGATTTTCTGCCTGCATTCTCGCGGCAGTGACGGTACTGGCGGCAATCCCGGCGGTACCGGTCCACGCGGAGAGCGGCACGGTTTATTCCTGTACGATCAACAGGAGTTATTCAAACCCGGTGACAGGCGAGATCGAGGATGCCGGCGGCGAGGCGAGTTATACGACCGGTCAGGGAATGGTCGAGGGATGTGTCTACGGAAGCGGTATGCTGGAAGTGACGGATTCCGGGAATTATTATCTGACGGTGCGTCTGGGGCTGATCGACTATACATCGAATCAGTCGTTCGCTGTACAGAACGTGGGGGATTCCGGATGGTCGGGTACTTCCACGGCGGTTACGGCGACCGGTTCTGACAGCAACGGAACGACGGCGGATCTGTGTATGCAGGTTCCGAGTGAAAACTGTATCGTGCGCGGAAGCATGTATGTGTCTCCGATGGGCAGGGATGTTATCTTTTATTTTTACCCGAGCAATTATTCCGAGGGGAACAGTGTGGGGATGACACCTGCATTTGTGACCGAAGCGAGCGGCGGCACGCAGACGTATGACCAGGGAACGGCAGATACGTCTACGACCGGAGAGACGCTGGATACCACGGCTTCTTCTGAAGAAGAGAGCAGCGAGGATAGTTCTTCGGAAACGGGGACTGAGGCGACGGATGCACAGGCGGCTGCGGCTTCCGGCGGCAGTACAGGGCTTTCGAGTGACGGACTTCAGTCAGCGGTGACACCGGGCGCATCGGAGGATGCATCAGCGAGTGATGAGGAACTGAACAGCGCGCAGGGGCTCAGCCTTTCGACAGAGGAGGATGTGTCAGATGAGGACGGAGGGCTTGCACTTCCAGAGAGCGGTACGATCCGTTCGATCCTTGTGCTGACGATCTCCATTACCGTGGCGGGTCTTATACTGATGCTGGTTGCGGCTCTCCTGATCTGGTTTTTCCGCAAAAACTGGCGCAGATGGGGCGGAGAGGATGACGATGATGAGTATGACGACTAAATTTCGTGGATTTCGGCGCGGTGTGGCGTTGTCGATGGCTCTGACGCTTGGCGTGTTCGGGATGACGGGATGTGTCGACCAGCACCCGGAGGGAACAGAGACGGCGACGGAGGAGGCTGTGAATGATGGCAGTGTCGAATCCATGCTTGAGATCACAGATCCTGTCGAAAAAGCGGCAGTCGAGGCGGCGCGGGCGAAGGTCCGCAGCATGGGCGCGAACCCGAATATCGTTGCGACTTCTCCGGCGGTTGCCGATATCTGTGACAAGCTGGAACTGGATCTTGTCGGTGTCTGCTCGAGCAGTGTTTCCACGATCCCGGCGCGTTATAAGGACGTGACGACGGTGGGAACGGCGATGAGCCCGGATATGGAGATCGTGGCGAGCCTGAATCCGGACTGGATCTTAAGCCCGTCTTCTCTGCAGTCTGACCTGCAGCCGAAGTATGAAAATATCGGAACGGACTGGGCTTTCCTGAACCTTCGGAGTGTGCAGGGGATGTACCGCTCGATCCAGGAGCTCGGGGAGATCTTTGGACGGGAAGAGCAGGCGAATAAGCTTGTTGCGGAGTTTGAGGATTTTTATGACGAGTACAAGACGAAGAATGAGGGCAAGGAGCATCCTAAGGTCCTGATCCTCATGGGGCTGCCGGGAAGTTATATCATTGCGACGGAGAATTCGTATGTGGGAAGTCTGGTGGAGCTTGCCGGGGGCGAGAATGTCTATGCCGGAAGCGACCAGGAATTCCTTACAGTCAATACAGAAGATATGAAGACAAAGGAGCCGGATATCATCCTTCGAACGGCGCATGCGCTGCCGGATCAGGTCGTGGAGATGTTCAAAGAGGACTTTGAGACAAATGATATCTGGAAACATTTTGATGCGGTCAAGAATGGTCGTGTGTATGACCTGACGTACCAGTATTTTGGCATGAGTGCGACGTTCAAGTATCCGCAGGCACTGGATGAGCTGCAGCCGATCCTTTATCCTGAGAGTGACGAGGATCTGGAAAAAGCGCGTGCCAACAGTGAAAATGCCGTAAATCAGGCGGAGAGTTCTGATGCTACGGCGAAGTACAATGCAGCGCAGGAGAACGGTACTGCCGGAGGAACTGCGGCAGATGCAGAGTCGGGGGACAATGCATCGGGCGGCAATTCAGAAGAACAGGAGGATTAAGGGATGGATAAGAATATTAAGAGAAAAAAACGAATCCGGGCTGTTCTGTCTTTTGGAATCATGGCAGTGCTGCTTGTGGTTTTGTTTTTTGCAGCGATCAACATCGGAAGTCTCAAAGTTTCGTTTGGGACTCTGATGCGTGGGCTGTTTGTGGAGCGGATCGACGATGTGGCGACGATCTATGACCTTCGTTTTCCGCGAATCATCATTTCGATGCTGGCGGGAGCTGCGATCGCGGTTTCGGGTGTTTTGTTCCAGGCGGTGCTCAAGAATCCGCTGGCTGACCCGGGGATCATCGGTATTTCCAGCGGCGCGAGTTTTGCGGCAGTGCTGATCACGGCTTTTGCACCGAAGCTTTTCTTCTTTACACCGCTGGTTGCTTTTCTTGGCGGCGTGATCGCGTTTTTTATGGTGTATCTGCTTTCCTGGAAGGGAGGTTTGAGCCCGCTTCGTATCGTGCTGACCGGTGTCGCTGTGAATTCATTTTTTACAGGACTTTCCAGTGCGTTTAACAGCATGAGCGGGGGCAGCCGTTCCGGTGTGGCTTCGATCGTTGAGGCGAATATCACACAGAAGACATGGGATGATGTGACGACACTTTTTCCTTATGTTGTGGCGGGGCTTTTTCTTGCGTGCCTGTTTATCGGGGAATGCAACCTGATGTCACTTGAGGACAAAACGGCGCGAAGCCTGGGGATGAATGTCAATGCGACGCGAATCGTGATCTCGCTGATCGCGGTGCTTCTCGCAAGTATTTCTACTGCTGTGGCGGGTGCGATCAGTTTCCTTGGCCTTATCGTGCCGCATATCGGAAGGATCCTGGTCGGAAGTGACCATAGGATGCTGGTTCCGTTTTCGGCGCTGGCGGGGGCTTTTACGTTCCTGCTCGCGGACACGATCGGAAGGACAATCGCCGCGCCGTATGAGATCAGTGCTGCGGTCATCATGAGCGTGGTCGGTGGTCCGTTCTTTATCATTCTCTTAAGGAGGTCCAGAAAGTATGCAAACTGAACAGCTTAAGAAGGAGATGCCGGGGATTGGAAATCCTGGTGTTGCGGCCGGGGAACAGCAGGGATCTGGCGAAGGGAAGAAGAAGCCGGCGATGGAAGTGCGAGATGTGCATTTCGCATACGGGAAGAATAAAATCCTCAAGGGGGCTTCTCTGACAATCGAAAAGGGTCGGATCACGACGATCATGGGCGCGAACGGATGTGGTAAATCGACATTGTTCTCGCTGATGACGAAGAACCTTGTTCCGGGCAAGGGCAAGATTTTTCTGAGGGGAAAAAATATCAGCAATCTGAGACTGAACGAGTTTGCGCGTAAGGTTGCGATCGTTCATCAGTACAATACAGCTTCGGATGACATTACGGTGGAGCGGCTGATCTCGTTTGGACGTACGCCGCATCTGGGGCTGATGGGTGCACACAAGGATGAGGATGAGAAGTACATCCAGTGGGCGATGGAGGTAACGAATGTCACAGAGTACCGTGACAGGGAGCTTTCCCGTCTGTCCGGCGGTCAGAGACAGCGTGTCTGGATCGCCATGGCGCTGGCGCAGGGCACGGAGACGTTGTTCCTCGACGAGCCGACGACGTATCTGGACATCCGATACCAGATCGAGATCCTGGAGCTTGTCAAGAAGCTTAACCGGGAGTATGGGATGACGATTATCATGGTTTTGCATGATATCAATCAGGCTATTTATTTCTCTGACCGGATTATTGGACTTTGTAATGGCAAAGTTATCGTACAGGGCGATCCGAATGAGGTGATCACGGAGGAGAGCATTAAGGCACTGTATGGGATCGATCTGGAAGTTACTGAGGTGCATGGACGGAAGTTTGTGCTGACGGTGTAGGAGGTGTTCATGAGGCGATCATTCAGGATATTATGGATAATATTAGGGTTCCTTTGTCTGGGACTGGGGACTGTAGGCGTGGTGTTTCCGATTTTGCCTACCGTGCCATTCTATATGGCGACTTTGTTTTGTTTCGCGAGAAGTTCGGAGCGGCTACATAGCTGGTTCTTGAGTACCAGGTTGTACCAGAAGCATCTGGACAGCTTTGTAAAAGGACGAGAGATGACCATGGATACGAAACTTCGTATCGTAGGAACCGTAACTGTAGTCATGGCGATCGGATTTCTGTGCATGAAAAATGTCCCAATCGGGAGGATTTGTATTGCAATTGTGTGGGTATGCCACGTATTATATTTCTTTGTAAGAGTGAAAACGGTGAGACCGATTTCAACAGCAGAGGAAGAATAGCGGAGAAAAATATGATAAAAAAAAGACTTGTGGGGCTTTTGTCCCACGCAAAAAAATACATCGGATTTCAGGTTTTCTGGCAGTGGCTTGCCCTGATCGCACAGATGACAGCAGTTTTTTCCATCGCGGAACTTCTGGAGCGGGTGCTGTACGGACTTTCTGATGCAGCGATCATGCAGCGGACGGTCCTTGTACTTCTGGTCTGCATCGCAGTGCGTTTTGTCTGTGAGAGACAGGCGGCGGCAGCCTCCTACAAAGCGAGCGTGGATGTCAAAAAAATCCTTCGTCAGAAGATCTACGACAAAATGCTCCGTCTCGGACCGGCATACCGCGAACAGGTTTCGACTTCAGAAGTCATGCAGGTGAGCACGGAAGGCGTGGAGCAGCTGGAAACGTATTTCGGCCGGTATCTGCCGCAGCTTTTTTACAGTTTATTGGCTCCGGTGACGCTGTTTGTGGTGCTCTGCCGGGTGAGCATGAAGGCGAGCGTCGTTCTTCTGATCTGCGTGCCGCTGATCCCGCTTTCGATCGTGGCAGTGCAGAAGATCGCAAAAAAGCTTCTTAATAAATACTGGAGTATTTACACAGGACTGGGTGATTCTTTCCTGGAAAACCTGCAGGGTCTGACGACGCTCAAGATCTACCAGGCGGACGATAAAAAAGCGGTCGAGATGGATGAGGAAGCGCAGACGTTCCGCCGGATCACGATGAAGGTGCTGACGATGCAGCTGAACTCAACGAGTGTGATGGATATCGTGGCGTATGGCGGTGCGGCGGTTGGAATGATCGTGGCGGTTTCAGAGTTTCTTGCGGGACGGCTTGGTTTCGCGGGCTGTGTGACGATCGTGCTGCTTGCGTCGGAGTTTTTTATTCCACTCAGGCTTCTGGGATCTTTTTTCCATATCGCGATGAATGGAATGGCGGCGAGTGATAAGATTTTTGCGATTCTGGATCTTCCGGAGCCGGAGGCGGGAAGTGTGGAGCTGGATGTGGCTGTACATGGAGATGGGGCTGTGAGTGGATCTGGCGCGAGGGCTGGATCTGCGATGCGTGGAGGTGCTGTGAAGACTGCATCTGGCGCGAAGTCGGGGCTTGCGGTGAAGTTTGAGGATGTGCATTTTTCCTATGAGGAAGACAGGGAGATCCTGAAAGGTGTTTCGTTTGAGATCCCGGCGGGAAGTTTTGTGGCGCTGGCGGGTGAGTCAGGCTGCGGCAAGAGCACGATCGCGGGAATTTTGTCCGGCAAAAACCGTGGATTCAGCGGAAGCGTGACGATCGGTGGAGTTTCGATCGGGGATATCCGGGAAGCGTCTCTGATGAAAAACGTGACGTTGGTGCGGCATAACAGCTATCTGTTCAAGGGAACGGTGGAAGAGAACCTTAAGATGGCGAAGCCGGACGCGACGGAAGCAGAGATGCGCGCAGTGCTCGGGCGTATGAACCTGATGGCGTTTCTGGATACACAGGATGGTCTGCAGACACAGCTTCAGGAGCAGGCAGGCAACCTGTCTGGCGGACAGAAGCAGAGACTGGGGCTTGCGAGAGCGTTACTGCATGATTCACCGGTTTATATTTTTGACGAGGCGACCAGTAATATTGATGTTGAGAGTGAAGAGATGATCATGGAGGTCATCCGGGAACTCGCAAAGACAAAGACGGTGATCCTGATCTCGCACAGGCTGGCGAATGTTGTCGAAGCGGACCGCATCTACATGATGAAAAACGGCGAGTTCGCAGAGCAGGGTGTGCATGAGGAACTGATGAAGCTGGATGGATATTATGCACAGCTGTTTGAGAGCCAGAGGGTGCTGGAGGAGTATTCTGAGTCCGGGAAGAGTGCCGGGAATTTTGACAGTGGTATGAACTCTGCTGATGGAGTGAATGCCGGACAGCAGAGTAAGGCTGGAAATGGTGAGATTTCTGGAATGGATGTGAGAGTTGAGAATGGTGGTTCTGGAAAGAGAGTGAATTCCGGGGCTGCCAGGTTTGAGAATGGCAGAAAGGGGGCGATTGGATGAGTGGCGAAGTGAATAGAGATGGAGCTATGGGTTCTGCATCTGGGACTTCGAGGAGAAGTGCCGGGAAGATCATGCTGCAGTTGATCGGTTTGATCAAGCCGTTGCTTCATATCATGCTGCCTGCGATCGCGCTTGGAACTGCCGGTTACCTTTGTGCGATTTTTCTGACGATCCTTGCGGGGCAGACGATCCTGCGGGGACTTGCTGACGGCGCGCTTGGAATGACGCTGCCAGCGGCACTTTCGGGAGATTTTTTCCTGAGTTCTTTCAGTATAAAAGGGATTTTTATCCTGATGGCGGTGCTGGCAGTCCTGCGTGGCGTGCTGCATTATGTGGAACAGTACTGCAATCATTTTATTGCGTTTAAACTGCTGGCGATCATCCGGCATAAGGTTTTTGCTGCGCTTCGCAAACTTTGCCCGGCGAAGCTTGAGGGACGTGATAAGGGAAATCTGATTTCTATTATCACGACAGATATTGAGCTGCTGGAAGTTTTTTATGCGCATACGATCTCACCGATCGCGATCGCAGTGCTGACTTCGCTGGTGATGATCCTTTTTATCGGCGGATATCACCCGGCAGCAGGGGTGTTTGCACTGGCGGCATATCTGGTTGTGGGCGTTGTGATCCCGCTCTGGAACGGCAGAAGAGGCGGCGGCAGCGGTATGAAATTCCGTACGGAATTTGGCAAACTGAACAGTTTTGTGCTGGATTCTCTGCGTGGTCTGGACGAGACGATCCAGTACCAGCAGGGCGCGAAACGTGCGGATGAGATGCAGAAGAGGTCTGACGGACTGGCGGGGATGCAGAAGAAGTTGAGCGAGATGGAAGGAAGCCAGAGATCAGTGACGAATCTGGTGATTCTGATCGCGTCTTTCGGAATGCTGTTTTTGACGCTGAATCTGTATGGACAGGGCAGTATCGGATATGACGGAGTGCTGACCTGCACGATCGCCATGATGGGCTCCTTCGGCCCGGTTGTGGCACTGTCAAGCCTTTCCAATAACCTCAACCAGACGCTTGCAAGCGGGGAGAGAGTGCTGTCGATCCTTGAGGAGAAACCACAGGTAGAGGAAGTTGAGGGCGAGTGGATGCCTGGTGCACAGGCGTGCAGGAATGTGACTGCTGATGTGCAGAGTGGTGCAGGGCAGAGGAAGTCTGCTTTGGTAGTGGATGGTTTAAAACGGGATGCTGCCAGTGCATCTGATGGAGTGGGAGTGTCTGCGAAGCAGGATGTTGGTAATGGTGCTGCAGGATGGACATTTTCTGGCGCAGATGCGGAGCATGTGACGTTTGCATATGATAATGAAGTGATTCTGGACGATTACTCACTGGATATTCCGGCAGGAAAGATCCTGGGGATCCACGGGGCGAGCGGTTCTGGTAAATCCACACTTCTCAAGCTGTTGATGCGTTTCTGGGATGTGAATTCCGGCGCGCTCCACGTAGACGGCGAAGACGTGCGAAAGATTCCTACAAAGCATCTCCGCGACATGGAAAGCTACGTGACACAGGAGACCCACCTGTTCCATGATTCCATAGCCAACAACATCGCAATCGGCAAGCCGGGCGCGACGCGCGAGGAGATCATGGAAGCCGCCCGCAAAGCGTCCATCCACGACTTCATCATGCACCTTCCCAAAGGCTACGACACAGAAGTAGGCGAACTCGGAGACACCCTCTCCGGTGGCGAAAAACAACGGATTGGCATCGCCCGCGCTTTCCTTCACGACAGTCCGTTCCTTCTCATGGACGAACCGACCTCAAACCTTGATTCCCTGAACGAAGGCATCATACTCAAATCCCTCAGAGAATCCGCAGAAGAGAAGACGGTGGTTCTTGTATCACACAGGAAATCCACTATGAATGTGGCAGATGTGGTATTTGAGATGAAAGAAGGAAGGATTTCCTAAAAGACATAAATCCGGGTAACTATTCTGAATTGCAGCTATCCGGCACTACCGGCGAAATATGAAAGATTTCGCCCCAATATAACGCTATCTCCGGCGCTCCTACCGCCGAAGAAATAATATCCCCGCCCCGCGGAGCCTCACCCCGCGGGCGGGGATATATTATTAGAGGAAGTAACGGGCAAAATGCCTCATTTTATAGGAGATCTTGACGACTGCCGCGATAATTTGCGAAACTCTCAAAGCATGTTTCTTGTAGTTCGAATAATACAAACAAAACACACGATACAATCACTTATATCCCAACAGAAAATTTTTTTAAATTTTTTCAAAAAACCTGTTGACAATTCCGATACCCTATAATATAATATGTCTTGCGTTGAACGACATAACAAATTTAAACAACGAAATAACGAAGTGTGGCTCAGTTTGGTAGAGCGCTGCGTTCGGGACGCAGAGGTCGCAGGTTCAAATCCTGTCACTTCGACTAACGATGAAGGAATTCCTTATTTTAAGGAGTTCCTTTTTACGTTGTCATAGAAAAACAAGAAATTCTCTCTCAAATCTTTATGTCGAAATTTGCGATGACAACAATATTCCGATCTTTGCGATGACAGCCAATACCTTTGCAAGCGACCGCAAAAACTGCCGCGATGCGGGAATGAACGGATATATCCCGAAACCTGTCAGCATCAAGGAGATTACGGATACTTTGAACGGAAGTACACATCAGTTATAATTTTACAGAAATCATGAGGGACGAGCGATCGTCCCTTTTGTGAAGAAAAGAGGAAAAAATGGTTACAGACCTGACAAAGGAACATCCGGATAAAACGTTATGGCGTTTTTGGCTTCCGATGATGTTCAGTGTGGCTTTTCAACAGATATACAATATTGCGGACAGTATGATCGCGGGAAGATTTGCGGGAGAGGATGCGCTGGCTGCGGTTGGGGCGTCTTACCCGATCACTGTTATTTTTATGGCATTTGCTGTGGGAATGAACCTTGGGGCATCTGTGATCGTATCGAGACTGTTTGGAGCGGGTGACCGCAAAGGCGTGAAGCGTGCTGTTACGACGGCTTTTGCCTCATCACTGAGTCTAGCTGTGATTCTGACAGTGTATGGATATTTTTTCTGCCGCAATATGATGGAATGGATCCACACGCCACAGAATATCATGCAGGACGGTGTGCTATATCTTAAGATTTATGTGTTTGGACTGATCTTTCTGATGCTGTACAATGTCTGTACGGGGATTTTTACTGCACTTGGTGATTCCAGGACGCCGCTGTGGTTTCTGCTTGGATCATCGGCAGGAAATATTGCCCTGGATCTTCTGTTTGTGGCGAAACTTCACTGGGGCGTAGCCGGTGTTGCATGGGCGACATTTATTGCACAGGGGATTTCGGCGGGGCTGGCGCTTGGTACATTGCTGGTGAGACTGCAGAAGTTTGCAGGAACGGAAAGAGTGCCGCTGTTTGACAGGAAACTTTTTGTACAGATCCTTGCAATTGCGGTGCCGAGTATTCTGCAGCAGAGTGTTTTGAGCGTGGGTAACCTTTTTGTCCAGGATATCGTAAACAGATATGGGTCAGCAGTCGTTGCAGGATATTCCGGGGCGATCAAACTGAATACATTTGCGATCAATATTTTTATGACGCTTGGTTCCTGCCTTTCGAGTTATACGGCACAGAACATTGGCGCAGGAAAACAGGAGAGGATTCCGATGGGATTTCGGACAGGGCTGAAACTTTCGGAGCTGACAGCACTTCCGTTTGTAGTCCTTTATTTCGGACTCAGCCAGCAGATGATGGGACTTTTCCTGAATGCAGAAAGCTCAGCGGCGATCCATGCGGGTGTGATGTTTCTTCGGATCGTCTCGCCGTGGTATTTCATGATCGTGGTGAAACTTATGACAGATGGGATCATCCGTGGTTCCGGGGCAATGATCTACTTTGTCATCGCGACGATTCCGGACCTGATTCTTCGAATCGGATTTGCACTGATGCTTTCGCCCAGATTTGGAAGTACGGGAATCTGGATGGCGTGGCCGTTCGGGTGGATCGCAGCAACTGTATTGACGATTATTTTCTATCGGAAAGTAAAAAATGGATATGGAATGAGAAATGCCGCTGGTCAGAAATGACTGGCGGTGTTTTTTTGTTTGTGTATTGAGAAATTGTCGGTAGTGTTTCCGGGGATTCTATGGTGGGTCTGAGTGGGAAAATAAAAAGTACGAAATGGACTACATGAAAAGAAAACTTATGAGAAAGTGAAAAAACGGATCATATGAGATTTTTGAAAAATTCCCCGACATCGCAGTGCAAAATCTGTGAGAGTGCGAGCAGTTCACTGACTTTGATGTTCATACGGTTTGTTTCCAGCTTTGCGTAAGTGCTTTTGGAGATCGGGATTCCCATGAGATTCAGACGGGCGATCACCTGATCCTGTGTGAGCTTGTTCTGATAACGCATCTGCTGAATATTCCCGCCGATGTCCAGGTCCG
>OOAQ01001011.1_pt1 | contig 21401 bp, 20 predicted proteins | sample 1671051 | NCBI WGS metagenome assembly OOAQ01 (sample SAMN06348117, study PRJEB24527) | human gut metagenome | biome: human gut; feature: ankylosing spondylitis patient; material: feces | host: Homo sapiens | place: China | collected 2015-10
CCAGAGCTAACTTGTAAATTTTTCTGGAGAAAGAGAATGTCCCCCTTCTTCCGTCGCATCGAAAAAACTTATATTTAAAACAATCCCCGCAAATCCGTCCCTTCTGCCAAATCCCAAAGACTCCCAGACCATGCCGTTAACCAGCCATTTCATTGTCCATAAAAAATTCCGCATTGAGATTCAAGTAAAATTCAATTTTTCCATGGTACTATAAAAAGAAAGGAAAATTATTCCTACAATACCTATTGACATGATAGGAATTAAGGGGTATGATAAACGAAAGTCGAGGGAGGCGGGAGCATGAAGCGAAAATCATTTTCAATGGTAAAGAAAATAGCGGTACTGTCCATGGCGGCAATTCTGTTGATTGGATGTACCGGATGCGGAAGCAAAAAGAGTCATGTACGGACAATTACCAACGTCTCCTACGATCCGACAAGAGAATTTTATGAAGCATATAATCCTCTGTTTGAGAAATATTATAAGGAAAAAACGGGAAAAGAAGTGGATATTATTCAATCCCACGGAGGTTCCGGTGCACAGGCACGCTCTGTTGTGGAAGGATGCAATGCTGATGTCGTTACACTGGCACTGGAGCATGATATCACACTGATCGAGCAGACCGGACTGATTGAAAAAGGCTGGGAACAGGAATTTGCCGATGACAGTTCCCCATACACTTCGACGATTGTTTTCCTCGTCCGGAAAGGCAATCCGAAACAGATCAGAGACTGGGACGATCTGGTGAACAAAAAGGTCGAGATCATTACCCCGGACCCGAAGAGCAGTGGTGGTGCCTGCTGGAACTTTTTAGCAGCACTTTCCTATATAAAGGAGCAGACCGATGATGAGAAGGAACAGAAAGCATTTCTGCAGAAACTTTACTCGCAGGTTTCCGTCATGGATTCCGGAGCGCGCGGTTCCACAACCACGTTTGTGGAAAACCAGAAAGGGGATGTGCTGATCGCGTGGGAAAATGAGGCAATTACCACGATGAAAAGTTATCCGGATGAATATGAGATGATTACGCCGAGTGTCAGTATTCTGGCACAGCCGAGTGTGGCGGTTGTGGATGACAACGCAGATGCCAACGGCACGCAGGAAGTCAGCAGGGAATATTTGAATTATCTGTACACGGATGATGCCCAGCGGCTGGCGGCAGAATATGGATACCGCCCGAGCAATGAATCAATCCTGAAAGAATTTTCCGACCGTTTTGACCTGAATGTGAAATTATATACGATCAAAGATTACGGCGGCTGGAACGAAGCATATAAGAACTATTTTGACGATGGAGCAATGTTTGATGAAATCTACGGCAACGAATAAGACAAAAAAAGTACGTGTGATACCGGGGTATCACCTCACATTGGGAATTACAGTGACAATGCTTTCCCTGATTGTGCTGATCCCGCTGGCATCTGTGATGGTTTCCGCATTAAAACTGCGTCCGGCAGAGTTCTGGTCCCTGATCACGAAGCCGATCGTGCGGCATGCATTTGCGACCAGCATCGGATGTTCGTTTATTGCGGCACTTATAAACAGTGTGTTCGGTGTGATCATTGCCTGGGTGCTTGTAAGATATGAGTTTCCGGGAAAACGTATCCTCGATGGCTGTATTGAGCTTCCGTTTGCACTGCCGACTTCGGTAGCAGGTATCACACTTTCTAAAATGTATTCCGAAAACGGAATCCTTGGGGCTCCGCTTGCAAAACTTGGCATCAAAGTATCCTACACACATCTGGGACTGGTCATTGCACTGGTGTTTGTCGGAATTCCGTTTGTCATCCGTGCCGTGCAGCCGGTACTCGAAAAACTTGACGGACAGTATGAAGAAGCAGCATTTATGCTTGGAGCCAACCGGTTTCAGACCTTCCGCAGAGTGCTTCTTCCGGAGATGATGCCCCCGGTTTTAACCGGATTTGGGCTTGCCTTTGCCAGAGGAATTGGTGAGTACGGAAGTGTCATTTACATATCCGGAAACAGTGCAAGGGAACATACGCAGGTGATCTCCTATGTGATCATGCAGAAGCTTGGATATATTGATTATGCGAGTGCCACGGCAATCGCACTGGTAATGTTGATTTTGTCGTTTGTTTTACTGCTTGCTGTGAATATTGTACAGATGAAACAGGCAGCCAGAACCAACAATGTGTAAGTGCAACAGGGAACCAACCAATTCGTTTTAAGAAAGGGAGTTCGTTTTTATGGAACAAAAGAAAAGTACGAAATACATCTTAATAGCCATCAGCGTTCTTTTCATATTTGTTATGCTGATTCTTCCCCTGTTTTCGATTCTCTTCAGTGCATTGAAAGAAGGATTTGCTTTTTACATACAGGCGATCACAACCGAATATGTGCGTTCGGCTCTTTTGGTCACATTGCTTGCAACCGTGATCGCGGTAGTTGTCAATACGTTTTTTGGAATCGTGGCGGCATGGCTTTTAACGAAGTTTTCCTTCCGTGGGAAACAGGTGCTTGCCACGCTGATCGATATCCCGTTTTCAATCTCTCCCGTCATTGTAGGTCTTGCCTTTTTGATGACCTTCGGACGGCTCGGCTGGACGTATCCGGCAATCCGGGCGATCAACCAGTTTTTCGGAACAAACATCCGCGTTACGTTTGCGTTACCGGGTGTGGTGCTTGCCACAATTTTTGTCACTTTCCCGTTTGTATCGCGTGAGATCATCCCGATCTTAAATGCACAGGGAAAGGATGAGGAAGAGGCGGCGGCGCTTATGGGGGCAAACGGATTTACCATTTTCCGGAAAATTACCCTTCCGCAGATGAAATGGGGACTGATCTATGGTATCATTTTATGTACGGCGCGTGCGTTAGGCGAGTTTGGAGCAGTCAATGCACTGTCCAAGACAAGAGGACAGACCTTTACGCTTCCTCTCGAGATTGATGCCTTATATATGTCGGGGACAGATACTTCCATCACCTCCGCGTTTGCGGTATCTTCCATTCTGGTCATTATTGCGGTGATCGTGCTGATACTTAGAAACATTTTTGAATATAGAAGTAAAAACAGTAAAGGCATACAGTAAGGAGTCAGGCTATGTACGTGGAAATGAGAGATATTTGTAAAAATTACGGAAACTTCCGGGCTTCCGACCATGTCAGCTTTGGCATAGAAAAAGGAAAACTTGTCGCGCTGCTTGGACCTTCCGGAAGCGGAAAGACGACACTGCTTCGTATGATCGCAGGTCTGGAAGCACCAAACAGTGGAGATATTTATATTGATGGGAAACGTGTCAATGATGTTCCGGCAGCCAAAAGAGGAATCGGATTTGTTTTCCAAAATTATGCGCTGTTTCGTTATATGACGGTGTATGACAATGTGGCTTTTGGTCTGGAACTTGCCAAAATGCCGAAAAAGGAAATCAAAAAGCGCGTCACGGAACTTTTGGAACTGACTGGATTAAGCGGAATGGAAAAGCGCTATCCGAATCAGTTGTCCGGAGGTCAGCGACAGCGTGTGGCATTTGCCCGCGCACTGGCACCGAATCCGCAGGTACTTCTTCTCGATGAGCCGTTTGCGGCAATCGATGCAAAAGTCCGCACCGAACTTCGCAACTGGCTTCGCGAGATGGTTGTAAAGCTTGGCATTACAAGCATTTTTGTCACCCACGATCAGGATGAAGCCGTCGAGGTGGCCGATGAGATTATCATCACAAACCATGGTCATATCGAGCAGATGGGAACGCCGATGGAAATTTATAAATCACCGGACACCCCGTTCGTGGCACAGTTTATCGGCCGTTCCTCGATCGTAGAGCATTATGAGCGCCTGCTTGGATTTGATCCGGTCGAGGGCGCAACCCACGCAGTTATCCGTCCGGAATTTGTCCGCATGTCCAGAAGCGAGCCACCGCAGCACATGAGTGCCGCCGAGCGTGGAATCGTAAAAGATGTGATATTCCGAGGAAATCATCTGGATGTTGTCGTTGATGTGGGAGGTATCCCGATCGTCACCGAGCGCTCACTTGAAAAAGATCCGGTAGAGATCGGTGAAAAAGTGTATGTCTTAATCTACCGGCTTTACATATTTGATGAAAACCAGACCTATCTCGTAGAAAATAGAGAGATGCAGGAAGGCGAGGTCTTCTACATTTAATCACAAGGAAGGATTACTTATGAAAATCGAGGGAAAAAAAATACTCCATACGGATGTCCTCATCATCGGCGGCGGCACAGCAGGCTGCTACGCGGCAATGACCATCCGTGAACAATCCGATTATTCCATAATCATAGCAGAAAAAGCCAACATCAGGCGCAGCGGCTGTCTGGCAGCCGGAGTCAACGCGCTCAATGCCTATATCACCAAAGGTCATGTTCCGCAGGATTACGTGGACTACGCCACAAAAGATGCCGACGGCATCGTCCGGCCGGATCTGCTTTTGACCATGTCCGAAGGACTCAACCGTGTGACCGCCAAAATGGAACAGCTTGGTCTGGTCATCTTAAAAGATGAAAACGGCGAGTATGTGGCAAGAGGAAACCGCAATATCAAGATCAACGGCGAAAACTTCAAGCCGCTTCTTGCAGATGCTGTCAGCAAATTAGACGATGTGACCGTCATCAACCAGTTAAACATTACCGATTATCTGGTAAACAATCATAAGATCGAAGGAGCCGTCGGTTTTTCCATTGCAGACGCTACGGCCTACGAGATCCGCGCAAAAAAAGTGCTGATCGCAACCGGAGGAGCCGCAGGACTTTACCGCCCGAACAATCCGGGTTTTTCCCGTCATAAAATGTGGTATCCGCCGTTTAACACCGGAGCTGGATATGCCATGGGAATTGAAGCCGGAGCCGAGATGACCACATTTGAGATGCGCTTCATCGCCCTGCGCTGTAAAGATACGATCGCTCCGACCGGAACGATTGCACAGGGTGTCGGAGCAAAGCAGATCAACGCACACGGAGAAGTGTATGAGACAAAATACGGTCTGACTACTTCCCAGCGTGTGTACGGAACTGTTGAAGAAAACGTAAAAGGACGCGGACCATGTTATCTTCGCACCGAAGGCATCTCCGCAGAACAGGATGAATCGCTCTTAAAAGCATACTTAAACATGGCGCCGGGACAGACACTTAAGTGGGTGGAATCCGGGAAAAATCCAAGCGAACAGAACGTGGAAATCGAGGGAACCGAGCCGTACATCGTAGGTGGTCATACCGCCAGCGGTTACTGGGTAGACACCGAACGAGAGACAACGATCCACGGACTTTATGCTGCCGGAGATGTGGCAGGCGGCTGTCCACAGAAATATGTAACCGGCGCACTGGTGGAGGGCGAGATCGCAGCCCATTCCATCGTGCAGAAATTAAACGAAGAACAGGTGGCAGATACGGCGGCTTCTGATGAAGAAGCGGTTCTTGAAAATAAAATTGCCGAGTATGATGCATTTCTCACAAAGCAGGACCCGGCATTTACCGTTGAGGAACTCGAGGAAGCCATGCAGAAAGTCATGGACCAGTATGCAGGCGGAATCGGAACCCATTACCAGTTCAACGAAAAGCAGCTTGCCATGGCGGAAGAAAAAATAAAGAAACTGCAGATCCTTGCAAAAGGACTTGCGGCAGCCGATATGCATGAGCTGATGTTTATCTATGAGCTGAAAGAACGCCTGACCGTGTGCCTGACTGTGATCGCACATCTGCGTGCACGCAAGGAGACACGCTGGCACAGTTTCGCGGAGAATCTGGATTATCCGGAGAAGAGTGATGCATGGCTCTGCTATGTAAACTCGAAAAAGAACGGGGACCAGATTACGATGATCCGCAGAGATCTGGTGAAAGGAGGAGAAACCTATGAGCATCGCGATTGATTCCATGAAATGCAGGGCATGTGGAAAATGTCTGGATGTCTGTCCGGGAAGCCTGATCGTGCGCGGCGAAGACAAAAAAGCCGTGATCCGGTATCCGAAGGACTGCTGGGGATGCGCCTCCTGTATCAAGGAGTGTCCGTTTGAGGCAATTTCCTATTACCTGGGTGCCGACGTCGGCGGCATGGGAAGCCAGATGACCGTTCATACGGAAGGAGATCTGTTACACTGGCGAATTAAAAAAACAGATGGTACAATAGAAACAATTGTTGTGAATAAAAAGGATTCGAATAAATATTAAGGAGGAAGATCATGAGTCAATTATCTCATCTTGATGCACTCGAAGCGGAAGCAATCTACATTATCCGTGAGGTAGCGGCAGAGTGTGAAAAACCAGTAATGCTTTATTCCATAGGAAAGGACAGTTCGGTAATGCTTCATCTTGCCATGAAGGCATTTTATCCGGAGAAGCCGCCATTCCCATTTTTACATGTGAACACGACATGGAAATTCAAGGAAATGATTCAGTTCCGTGATGAGACGGCAAAGAAACTTGGGATTAACATGATCGAGTATATCAACGAGGACGGTGTAAAGCGTGGCATCAATCCGTTTGATTACGGCAGCCAGTACACCGACATCATGAAGACACAGGCATTAAAACAGGCGTTGAATAAATACGGATTTACTGCAGCGTTCGGCGGCGGACGTCGTGACGAGGAAAAATCCCGTGCAAAAGAGAGAATTTTCTCTTTCCGTAATGAGAATCATGCATGGGACCCGAAGAACCAGAGACCGGAGATGTGGAAACTTTATAACTCCAAGATCAACAAGGGTGAGAGCATTCGTGTGTTCCCGATTTCCAACTGGACGGAGACGGATATCTGGGAGTACATAAAGAGAGAAAACATCGATATCGTGCCGCTGTATTTTGCAGCAAAGCGTCCGGTGATTGAGCGTGACGGACAGATTATCATGGTGGATGATGATCGTCTGAAACTTCGTCCGGGTGAGAAAATTGAATACAAGAATGTGCGTTTCCGTACCTTGGGATGCTATCCACTGACCGGTGGAATCGAATCCAACGCGACCACATTAGATGAGATTATTGACGAGACCTTGAGTGCTGTAGAGTCTGAGCGAACCACCCGTGTCATTGACAACGAGGCAGCCGGCAGCATGGAACGAAGAAAGAGGGAGGGTTATTTCTAAAATGAGCGGATTATTGAAATTTATTACCTGCGGTAGTGTAGACGATGGAAAGTCCACACTGATCGGACATATTTTATACGATTCCAAACTGCTTTACGCAGATCAGGAGAAAGCGTTGGAGCTGGATTCCAAAGTAGGAAGCCGCGGCGGCGCAATCGATTACTCCCTCCTTCTGGACGGACTGATGGCAGAGCGTGAACAGGGTATCACCATTGATGTGGCATACCGTTACTTTACAACCGAAAAGAGAAGCTTTATCGTGGCAGATACTCCGGGACATGAGGAGTACACAAGAAACATGGCAGTCGGTGCATCCTTTGCAGACCTTGCCGTTATCCTTGTGGATGCAAAGCAGGGCGTGCTCGTACAGACCAGAAGACATGCCAGAATCTGTGCACTGATGGGAATCCGTTATTTTGTATTTGCTGTAAATAAGATGGATCTTGTCGATTACAGCGAGGAGCGTTTCAAGGAGATCGTTGACCAGATTCAGGAACTTTCCAAGGAACTGCATTTAGCAAGTGTCAAGATCATTCCGGTATCTGCAACCGAGGGTGACAATGTCACCACCCATTCCGACAATATGCCATGGTACACGCAGGAGCCACTGCTTGCTTACTTAGAGAATATCGATGTGAGCGAAAAGAAGCAGGAAGAAGGCTTCTATATGCCGGTACAGCGTGTCTGCCGTCCGGATCACACGTTCCGTGGTTTCCAGGGACAGATCGAGAGTGGCGCTGTATCGGTCGGTGATACAATCGTGACTCTGCCAAGCAATGAGCATGCAAAAGTAAAGAGCATTTTAGTCGGAGATAAAGATGCACAGACTGCAGATGCAGGCCGTCCAGTTACCATCCAGCTTGACAAGGAAGTGGATGTATCCCGCGGATGTGTTCTCGCAAAAGATACGAAGCTTCCGGTCAGCAAGAAATTTACCGCAACAATCCTCTGGATGGACGATGAGGAACTGACCGTCGGCAAAGATTATCTCGTAAAACTCGGTACACGTACGATTCCGGGTATCTTAAAGAATATCCAGTACAAGATTGATGTCAACACCGGTGAATTTATTCCGGTTGGCCGCCTGCGCAAGAACGAGATTGCGGTCTGCGATCTGGTATTGCAGGAAGAGATCGTCATTGATGCTTTTGCAAAGCATAAGACATTGGGAGAACTGATCCTGATCGACCGTATTTCCAACATGACTTCCGCATGTGGTGTTGTGGAAAATCCAACGCTCGATGAGACCAAGGACTTAAAATGCGCATTTGCCCACGGAAATCTCAAGGCAAACGGAGATATCTTCGAGGAATATTACTATGACCTTGAGGCGATGAACGTCTTTAAGGTACAGCCTTCCGATAAAACTTACACGATCGGTGATGTGATTCCGGTCAAGGGTGAGACGTATCAGTATCCGGACAGCTTTGATGTGGTTGTTCTGCGTGAGCAGGTAGCGGTATCCATCCGTGACCAGAAGGTTACTGCAATTATTCCGCTTGCTGACTTTGCATACAACGATGTGCCTGTCATCAACGGCCGTGGATTTGCAGTTCATGTAACAAGTGCCGCAGATGTGGATGCGTTCAAGAAGGAGCTTTCCGCAGAGGGCAGTGAGATCTCTGAGAACTTCTTTAATAAGTGGGTTGATTTTGAGACTTACCGCCGCATCGTATTTAAGGATGAGCACTGGACAGAATAATAATTTTATTATGAGAATGGAATCCCTGCTGGTTTTAACCAGCGGGGATTTTTTTGCTGGAAAAATAAGTGGAAATAAAAGGTTGACAATAGGGTATGATTGCTGTATATTAACTATAACATATTAAACCTATTAGATAAGTATGAATTAGGGGAAATGAAATGGGATTCAACACAGAACTACTACATGGTACAAAAACCGGAGATCCGGTGACCGGAGCCACACTTACCCCGGTGTACCAGTCCAGTGCTTTTTTTCAGCCATCGGCAGAGCAGCATGAGAAGCTGTTTCACAACAAAGCTGCTGGATATTCTTACACGAGAATCAATAACCCGACCATCGCAGCATTTGAAGAACGCATGACGGTTCTGGAAAAAGGTGTGGCATCCGTTGCCTGTGCATCCGGCATGGCGGCAATTACCAATGCCCTTCTGAATATCGTAGGAAGTGGTGATGAGATCATCACAAGCACCAGCCTGTATGGAGGAACGATTGATCTTTACCACGATCTGGAAGCGTTTGGAATTACAACAATTTTTGCAGATACGAATGATCTGGAAGATCTCGAATCCAAGATCACGGATAAGACGAGAGTCATCTTCGCGGAGACGATTGGCAATCCAAAGCTGGATGTGACCGACATCCCGGCACTTGCAGGGATCGCAAAGCGGCACAATCTTCCACTCATGATCGATAATACGGTAGCTACCGCGTTTCTCGTTCGTCCGCTCGAACTTGGCGCAGACATCGTGATCAATTCCACATCCAAATACATCAACGGCAACAGCAGTGCCATCAGTGGTGTGATCACCGATGCGGGAAGATTCAAATGGGATCTGGAGCGGTATCCGGGCATGAAAGACTATAAAAAGTTTGCAAAATTTGCCTTTACTGCAAAACTGAGAAACGGATTGTTCCGCAACATGGGAGCCTGTATGGCGCCGCAGACTGCATACTATAATCTGCTTGGTATGGAGACACTGGGGCTTCGTATGGAGCGGGCGTGTGACAACGCAATGCAGCTTGCGGCTTATCTGGAAACCATTCCGGGAATCAGCGTAAACTATCCGGGACTTGCATCGAGTCCGTGGAACGGTGTGGCAAAGCAGTTGCTGGATGGAAGATTTGGAGCAATTTTAACCATTCGCGTGGGAAGCAAGGAACGCGCTTTTGCAATCATGAATGCGCTGACGATTCCACAGATCGTATCCAATATCGGAGATACCAAGACACTGATCGTGCATCCGGAATCCACACTGGCGGCACACTCAACCGAGCAGGAAAAGATTGACGCCGCCGTATTTGATGATATGATAAGAATAAGTGTCGGTATTGAGGATATCGAAGATCTGAAGCAGGATTTTACAGCAGTAATCCAAAATACCGCCGGATAAACAAAGAAAAATACACAAGGTTTAAAGGAGAGAGTAATGGCTGTTGATTATGCTACATTGAAAAAAGGCGGATTTATGCGCCAGAAACAAAAAAATAATTTTTCCCTGCGGCTGGCTGTGGTAGGTGGAAATCTTACAGCAGAGAATTTACAGATTATCGCAAAGGTTGCAGAAAAATACGGAGACGGACACGTACATCTGACTTCCCGTCAGAGTGTGGAAATCCCATTTATCAAACTTGACGATGTAGAAGAAGTTAAGGAAGTGCTGGCAACCGGGGGATGTAAGCCGGGTGTGTGTGGACCGCGTGTCCGTACGATTACAGCCTGTCAGGGATCGGCGGTATGCCCTAGTGGAAATATTGACAGTTATGATATTGCAAAAAAACTGGATGAGCGTTATTTTGCAAGAGAACTTCCGCATAAGTTTAAATTTGGTGTAACCGGATGCCAGAACAACTGCTTAAAGGCAGAAGAAAATGATGTCGGAATCAAGGGTGCATCCATTGTGGAATGGGAGGAAGCAGCCTGCATCAACTGTGGGATCTGTGAGAAGACCTGCCGCGTGGATGCAATCAGTACCGTGGACGGAAAAATCGTTCTCAATGAGGAAAAATGTAACAACTGCGGGCGCTGTGTAAAGGCCTGTCCGACCGATGCATGGAAAGCGACACCTGCATTTGAGGTATCTTTCGGTGGACTGTTTGGAAACCGCGTATACAAAGGCGAGAATTACCTTCCGCTTGTGACATCCGAGGAACAGTTATTCCGCATTACCGATGCGGCAATCCAGTTCTTTGATGACAATGCCAATCCGGGAGAGCGTTTCCGCATGACACTCGAGAGAGTGGGACTTGATAAATTTGAAGAGAAGATAAAGGAGGCATACAATGGCTGATTTTACAATTGATGAAACTGTAGATATTACGGATGTGGTCTGCCCGATGACGTTTGTCAAGGCAAAGGTAGCCATGGAAGAGTTAGAGATCGGACAGGTGCTTTCCGTACATATGAATGATGGAGAGCCGGTGCAGAACGTACCGAGAAGTTTCAAGGAAGAGGGACAGCAGGTATTAAAGCTGATCGACAATGAAGATGGAACTTATGACCTTATTGTAAAGAAACTCGAAGAGTAGACAAGAGAGGTTAAGCGCATGGCAGCAAGAGTAAGTAAAGATAATTTTGAAGCGGAGGTTTTGCAGGCTTCTATACCGGTACTGGTGGAGTTTTATTCCGATTCCTGCATTCCGTGCAAACAGATGTCACCGATTCTTGGCGATATCGAAGATGATTATGAGGATCGCTTAAAAGTGGTCAAAGTCAATGCAAATTTTGACGGGGAACTGGCAGAACAGTATTCCGTTATGGTTTCTCCGACCATCCTGTTTTTCAAAGATGGAAAGGAAGCAGAGCGTGTGCGCGGTCTGATTAAGAAGCCGGAACTGGAAGAAATTGTGAAAAAATATATTTAGGAGGAGTTACCGATGAAAGTAACAATCGCAGGAAACGTAAAAGACATCAAAGAGGGAACCACGCTGGCACAGCTCGTTGTTGACGAGAAGGTTGAAAATTCGGAATATGTGACCGTTACCGTAAACGATGATTTCGTAGAAAATCACGATCTTGCAAACGTAACATTAAAGGAAAACGATGTAGTTGAATTCTTATACTTCATGGGAGGAGGAAGCTTCTAATGGCATTTACCAATGAACAGATGGAGCGTTACAGCCGTCACATCATCCTGCAGGAGGTTGGTGTGAAGGGACAGAAAAAGCTCCTCAACGGAAAAGTTTTGATTATCGGTGCGGGCGGACTCGGTGCACCGGCAGCAATGTATCTTGCCGCAGCCGGTGTGGGAACCATCGGTATTGTCGATGCAGATGAAGTTGATCTGTCCAACTTACAGCGTCAGATCATTCACGGCACCGCGGATGTAGGAAAAGCAAAGGTAAAATCTGCAAAAGAGACCATGAACGCAATGAACCCGGATGTAACTGTAAATACATACCGTGAGTTCGTTACTTCTGAAAATATTATGGATCTCATTAAAGATTATGATTTCATCATTGATGGAACCGATAACTTCCCGGCAAAATTCTTAATCAACGATGCCTGTGTAATGGCAAAGAAGCCATTTTCCCATGCAGGAATCATCCGTTTCAAGGGTCAGCTCATGACCTATGTTCCGGGAGAAGGACCATGCTATCGTTGTGTATTCAAGAATCCACCACCAAAGGATGCAGTTCCGACCTGTAAGCAGGCAGGTGTCATCGGCGCAATGGGCGGTGTCATCGGATCCTTACAGGCGATGGAAGCCATCAAGTACCTGATCGGTGTTGGCGATCTCTTAACCGGAAAGCTTCTGACTTTTGATGCGTTAAAGATGGAATTCCACACGATCAAACTGCCAAAGGCAGATCATAAGTGTGCCATCTGTGGCGATCATCCGACCATTACAGAACTGATTGATTACGAGCAGATCGAGTGCCCGGATCATTGAAAGAGGTAAGGAGGAAAATTTTATGCTTACCATGAAAAAAGCAGACTATGAAAAAATCTTAGCTCATGCGAAGGAAAACCTTCCGGAAGAGGCATGTGGTCTGATTGCAGGCACCAAAGACGGTGACAAAAAGATCATCGAGAAGGTGTACCTTCTGGAGAATGTGGATCACACCAATGAGCATTTTTCCATGAACCCCAAGGAACAGCTAGCAGCCGTCAAGGATATGCGCACAAACCATCTGGTACCGCTTGGCAACTGGCATTCCCATCCGGAATCGCCGTCACGCCCGTCCGAGGAAGATAAGCGTCTGGCATATGATCCGACGGTCAATTACCTGATTCTTTCCCTGATGGATAGGGATCAGCCGGTGCTTAAAGCTTTTGACATTGACAAAGAGAAAAATGTGACGATTGAAGAACTGGTTATTCAGTAAAGGGTATCCGTCTGCGGATAGATTTTCTATCTGGGGTATCTCTCGTAAGCGATATCTCCTATGCAGCTTAGAAATTGTTGAATAGAAATGCTGCCTGTAACATATTGTTGTCAGGCAGCATTTTTCGGTAGTATGGTGCAAAGATTATCTTTTTACATGATCAGTAACAAAAATGCCAGACCGTAATAAGTCACAACAGCCACAAGGTCATTGACGGTTGTAATGAGTGGACCGGATGCAACCGCAGGATCAATTTTTATCTTATGGAAAAACATGGGAATCTTTCCATGCAGTCATCAATTTTTTCGTGATCGGTTACCTATGGATAGGAGTGGACGATAATATCATCAAGCACATCATGTGCAACAAAAGCTACATCATGCTGCGGATATGCACAATAGAAAAGGGCTCAGGTATACAGTTTTATATATTCAGGCACAAAAAAAGCACCTACCGGTGCTTTAAACATCATGAACCGGCAAAATTCATTTTCCAGTGAAAACGATAATTTTGCCAGTGAAAAAAGCATCGGTATTCAAATGTCTACTTCGCCCAAAACTATCGCTACTGTCCATGAATTTCACCTCCATTACTCAGATTTTTATGATTGTGGATTTAAATCCTTGGTTATGGTAGCATTTGTAAATGGATTTTTCAACCCTGAATCACGTAAAATTTTTGTAAAAGGAGCATATTTTGTTATTATTGGAGAAAAGAAAATAGCGCATTGTATAGGGGTATGGTAAAATAGGAAAGAATAAAAATGCCATTATTTATGAAATAGATTTTTTTGAAAATCAGGAGGAATAACATGTACGATTTAGTCATTATAGGAAGCGGTCCGGCAGGTCTTTCGGCAGCTGTTTACGCAAAGCGTGCCTGTCTGGATGTGGTTGTTTTAGAGAAAGAGCCGATGGGTGGCGGACAGATGATTTATACGCAGGAAGTTGATAATTATCTGGGACTGCCGGAAACCAATGGGTTTGATCTGGCACAGAAATTTGAGCAGCATGCAAAAGCACTGGAGGTTCCGTTCATCAGCGATGAAGTGGATAACGTAGAGAAAAATACAGACGGAACGTGGAAAATCACCGGTGCTTCCGGAACCGTCTATGAGACAAAAACGGTACTGCTGGCAACCGGAGCCGGACACCGGAAACTCGGGGTGCCGGGAGAAGAAACACTGGCAGGAGCCGGGGTGTCTTACTGTGCAACCTGTGATGGAGCTTTTTTCCGTAACAAGACAGTGGCGGTTGTCGGCGGTGGAGATGTGGCACTGGAAGATGCCCTGTATCTGGCAGCCGGATGTGAAAAAGTGTATCTGATTCACCGCAGACAGGAACTGCGTGGCACGAAGGTACTGCAGGAACAGGTGGCAAATGAGCCGAAGATCACCTTCCTGCCGGATACCGTGGTGAAAGAAATCTGTGGGGAGCAGATGGTCGATCATCTGGTACTCGCAAACACCGGAACAGGAGAAGAAAAAGAACTGCCGGTCAGCGGTATCTTTATCGCAGTCGGTATGAATCCGCAGACCGATGCGGTGGCTTCTGTGCTGGATTTAGATCATGGCTATGTGCGTGCCGGAGAAGACGGGGTGACGGAGCAGCCGGGGCTTTTTGTGGCAGGAGATGTCCGCACCAAGAAGCTGCGTCAGATTGTGACCGCGGTGGCGGATGGTGCCAACAGTGTGACAAGTATTGTGGAGTATCTCAAAACTTTATAAATTGCTGGTTAACTGCGGGGTCTGGGAGCCTTTGGGTTTGGCAAGTGGGACGGATTTGCGGGGGAGTTGTTTTAGATATAAGGTTTCTCTATGCGACGGAAGGAGGGGGACATTCTCTTTCTACAGAAAAATTTACAAGTCAGCGCCGATGTTGATTTCAGGTTGGTTTGGCAAAGGTTTTACTTTTATGCTATTAACGTTACATGATGGAACTACGGCGCAGTTGTAAATTTGTTCTTCCGAAAGAAATGTACCCCTTCTTCCTGTGCATTGGAAAACCATAAGTAAAAGAATGATGTCCGCAAATCCTGTCTGTGGAACAAACATAAAGGCACCAGAACCTGCAGTTAAAGGGACGCCTCAAAAACAGCTACGAATCCTATGAACTGGAATAAACATAAAAATACCCTGTTAAATCACTTGATGATAAGGCCGGGTATCTATAGATGAAAAATTAAAGTTTTAGGTGACGGTTTTTCGAAATTTTAATGCTTGAAATCAGGAAATGTCACCTATATAGTAAAAATTGCCTTTCCAGATACCGTTTTTTTAGAAAAAGTGGTATCTGGAGAAGCAATTTTTGATCTATAGAGACTTTCCGGTATCTGAATGTTAAATTTTCAGCGTGTAGGTACCGCAATGGTATTTTTTACATGAATTTTATTGGTATAGATACCACGGCAGAAACTGTACTTTTGCCTGAAATGCCTTAAAATCAAGGATTTGTGGGAAGTAGAAAGTGATTTGTACCCCCTGTTGTACCCCTATTTTATACGGGTTCCTAGAAAGGCAAAATTTTGTTAATTGACTGCCCTCGATAAAAAAGTCTCTTGACAGCAGTAACAGAAGTTATATATTAGTAATAACAGAGCTCACCACGTCTCTGACTTTCATGCGCAACCAGGTAAGACTTTTTTGTTTTCTAATCCAATCAAAATCTATCAAAAATCAAGAAAGAGATCCCTAAAACAAGGAGTTTATTTTATAGATTTTGAAAAGGGGACATTTGGAAATAATTAGAAATACCCAGTAGGGGTTGATTTTTTCACTGAATTAAGTATACTAAAAGTAGGAACAGAAATGTTCTCGATGTAAGAGCATCGTTAAAAGTTGGGCTGCAGATGGAGCAGGATAATTTTCCATCTCATAAGATGTCTTAACTGGGCATCGAGCCTGGCAGCTTGGATAAAGCTGTAGTCCACGTGGGGGACTTAATGATTTCCACGTCGTTATGGGTATCTTAATTGGGTACCGAGGCTGACAACCAGCAGAAAACTCTTTTTCAAAAGAAATTTTTAGAGGAGTGTGGTTAAGTATCACACTCCTCTTTACATATGAGGGGTAAATGGCGACAAAAGCAGATAAGAAAAATGCAATTAGACAGGACATTATAGATTCAGCTGCAATATATAGTCAGAGTTTGGCCGGTAAAGCATTTCTATATGTATATGGGGAAGATTTTTTTGAAGTTTCTTTTCCAGTAGATCATTTTCTTCACTTAACAGGAGTCGAGACAAAACTTTCGGCAAAGGACTTCTATAAAAATGCAAAAAAGGCAAAACTTACAAGTAGCCAGTTCTATTTTGATGCAAGGCATCCTTATGCAAATGCAAGAAAGAAGTTGCCCTGTTTAAAGAGATTACCGGAGTTGACCAATGATATGCAGACGGTTACAATTATTTACAAACTAAGCGTAACTAATCTGGAATTTACGTTGGGACTTACAGAAAATATAGATGTTAATGGGAATAAGATTAATGACTTCTTTCTTCCTATGTCACTTCGAGTGGAGGATTCATCCGTCGAAAAGAGTAAGGATGGGGAAATCGTTGATTTTATTTTCTCCAAAGATGCAAGCATTGCAAAGTATGATACATTATTGGTAGAAGATAAGAATAAAATGATTCCAGATAATATCAAGCATTTGATAAGCGAGAAATTATATAGTACAGAGCATGATTAATTACATGTGAAAGTTCTGAAGCATCAGGAAACTGGTGCTTTTTTAGTGCGAAACAATGTATGAAATATAGTTGATGAAAAAGTGTTCGTTTCTAAAAAGAATTTAATTGAAAGTATTCGCTCAATAGAATATAATGAAAGAGGAGTTTTTACACATTTTTGGAGGAAAACACATGGAATATTTGACTTCAGCAGAATGCGCAGAAAAGTGGAATGTATCCCAGAGATGGGTAGCGATATATTGCAAGGAAGGAAGAATTGAAGGGGCCATTCAGAAAGGCAGAATGTGGTTTATACCGGTCGGAACAGAAAAGCCGATAGACCCGCGTAAGGCCAGAAAGCTTGAACAGAATAAAAGTAATTAATTTCGGAGAATATGGATAAATGGATAACGCAAGTATTAAGAAGCTGGAAGCAGATTTGTGGGAGTCTGCGGATCTACTGCGTGCGGGGTCAAAGCTTACATCGAATCAGTACTGTATGCCTGTACTGGGCCTGTTGTTCCTTAGATATGCATACAGCAGATATAAAATGGTTGAGGAAGAAATATTAAAGGATAGGCCGGTAAGAAATGGTCGTAAGATGCCGGTGGAGGCAAGTGATTTCACGGCTAAGAGCGCATTGTTCCTTCCTGAAATGGCGCAGTTTGATTATCTGGTAAATCTTCCGGAAAATGTTGCTCCTTTGGGACTATTGAATGTATCAGGACAGACCATGGGGAGCCTGGGTGAAGTGGTAAATAACGCCATGGAGTTGGTGGAACAGCAGAGTGACCAGCTGACAGGTGTTCTTCCTAAAAGCTACACCGATTTCTCGGATGAGCTTCTTGGTGAACTGCTCAGAATCTTTAATAACAACGCTTTGGATGAAGTGGGTGGAGATGTAATCGGACGTATCTATGAGTACTTTCTGAATAAATTTGCAAAAAACATTGCGTCTGACGATGGTGTATTCTTTACCCCAAAATCACTGGTAAAAATGATTGTAAATATCCTTGAACCAAAGAACGGAATACTTTTGGAAATAAAGACCATTGGATTGATACAAAGACACGATACGCACAGACAACAGAATATGCTAAAAACCGCTTGATATAAGGCTTTTTGAAATACTTGATTTCTGAAGCCTTCTTTTTTTGCCTTTTTTGCAGTGCTTGATGAGCAGCAGATAGCGGTTGTGAGAATGAGTGGGTGCAAACAACGAACGATAGCAGAAAGAGGTATCGTTCAAAGTGAGCTATCGTGTAGAGGGTGTTGGTTATCGTTCGGTGTGTGCAATCAAGCAAGTATCAGCAAATATAATGAAATAACAGATAAAACGATAAAATATCAGCAAACTACTTGAAACTTGATTCAGAAAGAGGTATAATATAATTTGTATTTTTGCGTTTATTTCACAAACCGCAGAGGTGATTACATGATTGATAATAATTTAATGGATGACAATTACATAAGTATTGATGATGCTGCGGCGTATTTAGGAATAAAGACAGTCACTTTGCGCAACTGGATAAAGAAAAAATCAGACATTCCGGCACATCGTGTGGGGAAACTCTGGAAGTTTAAGCGTTCTGAACTTGATGAATGGATAGCCAGTGGAAAAAGCGCAGAGTAATCATCAATGCATTAGGAAGGAAGAATTACGATGCCTGAGATCAGATTATATAACGAGGACTGTATAGCAGCTATGAAAAAAGTGGAGGATAAATCCATAAGCCTGATTGTTACAGATCCTCCGTACAACCTTGGAAATTTCATGAAGAATAGAGATACCAATCTTAGCAAAATGCGAGATAACTTTTTTGGTTCTGCCGGTTGGGACGATATGGAATTTGATGAGTGGGAAAAATCAATGGATGACTTTTTCAAGGCAGCGGCAAAGGTCATGAGAAAAGGCGGTACAATGATTGTATTTATGGCAATTATTAAAGTGGAAACAATCATTCGGTTGGCTGAAAAACATGGCTTTTACTATAAGACGACGGGCATATGGCATAAAACAAATCCAATGCCAAGAAACATGAATTTGCATTTTGTAAATTCAACAGAAGCTTGGATATATTTCACATACAAGACTCGAACCGGAACCTTTAATAATAGTGGAGCTTTGATTCATGATTTTATAGAGACATCGGTTACTCCGAATGGAGAAAGAAGATATGGTAAGCATCCAACACAAAAGCCGGAAAGTTTAATACAACATTTTGTAGAAATATTATCCAATGAAAACGAGTGGGTTTTTGATCCATTTATGGGAAGTGGAACAACAGGTGTTGTTGCTAAGAGAACGGGACGAAATTTCATTGGAGTCGAATTGAATAAGGACTATTTTGAAATTGCAAAGTCCAGAATAGAGGGAAAATCAAATGAAACCAACAGTAATTGATTTATTTGCCGGTGTAGGTGGCTTATCGCTTGGATTTGAAATGCGAGGATTCAATGTGCTTGTGGCAAATGAATATGATAAATCAATTGCTGCTGCATATACAGCAAACCACAAAAGCACAAAAATGATTGTCGGAGATATAACTTCGCTGGATTTAGATAAAACCTTTGGACCGTATAAGGGAAAGGTTGATGTTGTTATTGGGGGTCCGCCTTGCCAGGGATTTTCACAAAAAGGTCAGAGAAAAACCATTCATGATGAGAGAAATTTTTTGTTTAAATACTATGTTGCAGTGGTAAAACTTGTTTCTCCGAAGTATTTTGTGATGGAGAATGTACCAAATCTGCTTACCGCCGAAGGTGGATATTTCCGCAAAGAGATAGAAGAATTATTCAACGGTATGGGGTATTCATTACAATATGGTGTATTGAATGCATCTGATTATGGAGTACCACAGAACCGCCGTAGAGCTGTAATTATTGGAAAATTAGGAGGAGATGCACCATGCCTTCCGAAGCCAAAGAGCAATACAGTTACGATTTGGGATGCAATTAGTGACTTGGCGTTTCTTGAGTCTGGAGAAGGACAAGACGAGCAAGCATACAAAATGCCGCCCGAAAGTGAATATGAAAAACTTCTTAGGAAAAATTCAGAGGTATTATACAACCATGTTGCGACCAAGCATTCGGCATTAGCCTTAGAGAGACTTGCTCTGATTCCACCGAATGCAGGAAGAGAGGTATTACCCAAAGAGCATCTTACCAAGTCGATTTATAGTGGAACATGGACTCGAATGAGAAAAGATGAAATATCAGTCACTATTACAACAAGATTCGATACGCCGTCTTCAGGAAAGTTTACACATCCATTTTTAAACAGAGCGATTACAGTTAGAGAGGCCGCACGTATTCAATCATTTCCAGATACATTTCATTTTGTTGGAAACAAGGGATCTCAAATGAAACAGGTTGGAAATGCTGTGCCACCTTTATTGGCTGCGGCTGTTGCCGAGGTAATTATGAAGGATATGAAGGAGGAATTAAAGAATGAACAGACCAGATAATATATCGGTATATGATGAGCTTGACTTAAAACTTGGAATCAAATCATCACTTCCTCATGTTAAAAGTACAATTGCACTGGCTATCTTACTGTGGGAATGTGCCGACAGACCTTCAGAGTTAATTTATTCTGTACAAAATAACGATGGAATTGTAATGACAGATGATTTGGATCAGTGGGTCATTGATTACTTGGCAGATATTTGTACAGAAGACCAGATTGACAATGAAACGCTGATATCCGCAATTAATGAGAATCAGTTGTTTAAATCTCAAATGGAAGCACTAATTGTTGCATTTGAGCTTGTCTGGAAACTTGCAAAAGTCAGTTTTGTTGATGAAAACAAGGCAGCAAGTGCTGAACGCACTGGAGGTACCAGATACCCTAAAAAACTGATTTACACAATAAATGCTGATATTATTCACTGCCTGATTGAAAGCAACTGGGATGCTTATGTCAGAGTATTGCTGGCGTGGATAGGGTTCAATATTAATAGTGATCCAGAATGCGAAGAGCAACTGTGCCAAATGTTGTCTGTTCTATCGGAGGGAGCTGTATTTAAACTTACCGATGGAGAGCGAGACGTTATATTTAATCAGAATAGTTTATACAGAAAACTATTAGAGACACACGACTCAGTTGATATCAATGGGGATAAAGAAGCTAAGGGCTCCTTACGCATTCTAAAATCGCTACTGTCGGATGGACTAAATCCGTTCTTGAAATATTCAAATGGAGTTGTTAGTACTAACGAACAAAAAGCCGCCGAATTAGAAGCGTACCAAGAAAGAGTGGATACCTTTTTGCGTTTGTCCGCAACAAAAGTTATTGGGTTAGAAGATGTTGACGCAGCGAATGAAGGCATTGCTCCGCAAGAATATGAAGCTAATCGCTTGACGACAGGATGTAATGTATTGCTCTATGGAGTTCCGGGTTCCGGAAAGAGCTATACTATCGAACATGAGTATTGTAAACCAGGCAGTCAGGTTGAGAGACTTGTTTTTCATCCGGATTACACATACTCCGATTTCATTGGCCAAATCTTACCGGCAGTTGATGATAATGGTCAGGTAAGCTATAAATTTACAGCGGGTCCATTTACCAATATTTTGCGAGAGTCGTATAATCATCCGACTACGGAATATATCCTTATCATCGAAGAAATCAATCGTGGCAATGCGCCTGCTAT
>OOAQ01001026.1_pt1 | contig 21167 bp, 19 predicted proteins | sample 1671051 | NCBI WGS metagenome assembly OOAQ01 (sample SAMN06348117, study PRJEB24527) | human gut metagenome | biome: human gut; feature: ankylosing spondylitis patient; material: feces | host: Homo sapiens | place: China | collected 2015-10
AGACAGTTCAAAGGGAGGAATATCAGGATGCTGTGTCAATTTTCTTTTAAAAACTTTAAATCATATAAAGAAACAACAACATTCGATTTTCAGGCAACATCTATTCCGGAGTTTTCAGAATCGTTGTTAAAAAGAGAGAAAGCAGATGCACTTCTTCCAGTAGGGGTTATATATGGTCCGAATGGTGGCGGGAAAACCAATCTGTTACTAGCTCTTTCATGTTTGATTTCTACAGTGGTTAAGCCGATATATGAATTGGAGAAGGCAAGAGAAAAGATTATTATTCAGCAGAAGATAAGTGCGGCACCATTCTATTTTAATGAAATATCTAGGAAAATGCCGACAGAATTTGAAGTGTATTTCCGACAGGGAAAAAATGAATACAGGTACAACTTATCAATATGCGGGGATGACATTGTTGAAGAATCTCTGTATTGGAAATCCATTGGTGGAAAGAGAACGGGTATGGTTTTTGATAGGGAAGGTGCTGAAATTACATTGGGTGCAAGCATCAATAAAGCGAGTATTAACCGCTCGGTAAACCCCAAGATGCCATATTTATCTTTTCTGGCAATCAACTATGATATACCGGTAATTGTGGAAGTTCAGAAGTGGTTTGAATCATGCATTGTCAAAAACTATGCAAATCCGATTGCAGACAGACAAATAATGTTTTCTGATGATGAATCATATCGAAAGAGAATTGTTCGTGCACTAAATGATGTTGATATTGATGTATCAGGTTATCGGTATGATGAAGAAAATCATGAACTGTATACGCAGCGTATGATAGAGGGAAAGATTTATGAATTAAGTTTTAATGATGAGTCAGATGGAACAAAGAAAATGATTGCGGCATTACCTGTGATTTTGTTAGCACTGCAAGAAGGTCGGCTGGTGATTATTGATGAATTGGATGCAAAATTGCATCCTAAGCTGCTTCGTTATGTAATTTCATTGTTTAAGAATAAGAATGTAAACAAAAAGGGAGCGCAGTTACTTTTTACTTCCCATGATATGACAACAATGAAAAATACAGTTTTCAGACGGGATGAAATTTGGTTCGCGGCAGAAAATGAAAGGCACGAAAGTGAAATATATTCCCTATATGAAATCAGAAGAGAAAACAATGAACGAGTAAATAGTACTGCAGCCTATGATAAACAATATCTGGAAGGGCGTTATGGTGCAGATCCATATCTTACAAATATGCTGGCAGGAGGAGAATGGCTATGAGTTTAAAACCTTTCATGGATTTTGCAATAACAAATGCTGAACGCTTGGCTGCAATGAATGAAGGAAAAACTCCTGCAAGTTCAGCTCCAGGCACAAAAGTACATGAATTGATTAAACACTTGAGACCATATTTAAAAATCGGATAGGATAGGAAGAAGGAACAAGTAAAATGATGCAGCAAAAAGAAAGATTAGAAAAACAGCTTGATTTCATCAGAGAAATCGACAAGGAAAAGGAGATATTCCGCCAGACTTATTTAGCTGATGCAAGCCGCAAGGAAAATGATGCGGAGCATGCCTGGCATATGGCTATCATGACAATGCTCTTGAGTGAGTATGCCAATGAGAAGATAGACGTGCTAAAGACAGTAGGAATGCTTTTGATACACGACATAGTAGAGATTGACGCGGGAGACACATATGCCTATGATGAGGCAGGCAAGGCCACACAGCATGAGCGTGAGCAGAAGGCAGCGGAGCGTATATACGGACTCTTGCCAAAGGAACAGGGCGAGCCGCTTTTAAAGCTGTGGGAGGAATTTGAGGCGCAGCAGACACCGGAAGCCAGATTTGCCCGCACCATGGACAATATCCAGCCAATGCTCCTAAACGATGCATCGGGCGGGCTTTCATGGCGTGAGCACAGTGTAAAGCTGTCGCAGATACTCGGCAGAAATAAGCGCACAGCACTTGGCTCAGAGAAAATCTGGGATTATGCGTTTAACAATATCCTGAAAAAGCATGTTGAGAGCGGAAACATAATAGATGATGAGGGCGTCTTCTCTGCGGAAGCCGGTGCGTGTGCAAAAGCCAGCGAGCGTAATGGACGGTAATAATGATTTACTGAAAATCCTTTGAAAATCACGTATAATTCTATTGTAGACCGTCGTCTTGTATGATATACTTTACTGGATTAAATCGGTGAACTAAATATCAGGTAACTATTCAAGGCTGCTTAAATAGTTACCTGACAAGTATATTGAGCTTCATCGAAATCCACAGAATAAAACACACGGAGGAATCAAAATGAATATTGTATGCTTAGACCTTGAGGGAGTATTGGTACCTGAAATCTGGATTGCATTTGCAAAGGAGACAGGCATTCCTGAGCTTGAAAAGACAACAAGAGATGAGCCTGATTATGATAAGCTTATGAACTATAGAATAAATATTTTAAAGGAGCACGGACTCGGATTAAAAGAAATCCAGGAGACAATCGCAAAGATAGATCCAATGCCTGGCGCAAAGGAGTTTTTGGATGAGCTTCGTTCAATCACACAGGTAATCATCATCAGTGATACATTTTCACAGTTTGCAGGCCCTCTCATGAAGAAGCTCGGCTGGCCGACAATCTTTTGTAACGAGCTTGAGGTTGCTGAAGATGGCGAGATTACAGGCTTTAGAATGAGATGTGAGCAGTCAAAGCTTACAACTGTAAAGGCACTGCAGTCTATCGGATACGATACCATCGCAAGCGGTGACAGCCACAATGATTTAGGCATGATACAGGCAAGCAAGGCAGGCTTCCTTTTCAGAAGCACAGATGCCATCAAGAAGGACTACCCTGAGCTTCCTGCATATGAGACATATGATGAGCTGCTTGCGGCGATTAAAGCAGCATTATGATTAAAGGGTCAAAAGGTATTTTGCCCCTCTAATCATAAATATAGTCGATAAACAACTTCCCACATGATATTTAGAGTGGACACATCCACCTGTACATGTGGGAAGTTTCTATATATTTATGTCATGCAAAATCATATGAAAGAAGGTAGAGTGAAGATGTATACGGTAACACACATATATGAGGCTGATTTTGGCTGTGAGGAAAGAGCGGATGGCGCAAAAGCAAAATGCGTGGTTTATCTCGAGGACGAAAACGGCAGACAGCGTCATGTAGAGGTTGAGGATGAATGGCTTACGGCAAATGGGATAGAAGAGGGAAGCAGCTGGAAAGAAAATATCACAGATGAAGCCTGAATCATAAACTATGAGATTAATTATGTGATTAGAGTATGTGAATAAATTTTGTTTAGATGCACATTGTGTATTGACAACAGTACAAAAGGTGCTATAATAAAATTAACATATGAACAATCATTCATATGTTCAATAAAAAACGTACAGTAAAACAAATAATTCATGAAAATAAGGAGAACACCACTATGAAGAAGACTTACAAAATCGATGTAGACTGCGCTAACTGCGCCAACAAGATGGAGGATGCCGCAAAGAATACAGCAGGTGTAAAGGATGCTACAGTCAATTTCATGACACTCAAGATGAGCGTTGAGTTTGAAGAGGGACAGGATGCAAAGGCGGTTATGCAGGAGGTTCTTAAGAACTGTAAAAAGGTAGAGGACGACTGCGAGATTTTCTTATAAATTGCCGGGCGCAGGAATGACAAACGATATTATTTCAATGCCTGCGCTATAGTAAGGGTGATTATCAAGAGATTATAATGAATGGAGCTATGGCGTATGAATAAAAAGCAGAAAAAAGTACTTGCGCGTATCATAATCGCAGCGGTACTCATGATTATATTACATTTCATACCGGTTAAGGGAATTATCAGGTTCCTGCTTTACATGGTGCCTTATCTGGTTATAGGATACGATATCCTGAAAAAAGCATTTAAGGGAATCAAAAACAAGCAGGTATTTGATGAAAACTTCCTGATGGCGGTTGCCACTGTAGGTGCGATAGCGGTTGCGCTCTATGAGAATGGTGACTATACAGAGGCTATAGCAGTTATGCTCTTCTACCAGATAGGAGAGCTGTTTCAGAGCTATGCAGTCGGAAAGAGCCGTAAGAATATCAGCGAGCTCATGGACATCAGACCCGACTATGCCAATATTGAGGTGGACGGAAAGCTCACCCAGGTTGATCCTGATGAGGTTGCTATCGGCTCGGTAATCGTGGTACAGCCCGGAGAAAAGGTTCCTATCGACGGTGTGATAGTTGAGGGCTCATCTACATTAAACACCAGCGCGCTTACAGGTGAGAGCGTGCCGAGGGATGCAAAATGCGGTGATGAGATAATCAGCGGATGCATCAATATGTCCGGTGTTTTAAAGATTAAAACGACCAAAGAGTTTGGCGAATCAACGGTTTCAAAGATACTTGACCTCGTTGAAAATTCAAGCTCAAAGAAATCAAAATCAGAAAACTTCATATCAAAATTTGCCAAGTATTACACTCCGGCAGTCTGCTACAGTGCACTTGCACTTGCGATATTGCCACCGATTGTCAGAATACTTTTCATGTCAGCCGCACCACAGTGGGGCAGCTGGATATACAGGGCACTTACCTTCCTTGTAATAAGCTGTCCGTGCGCGCTGGTCATCAGTATTCCGCTCAGCTTTTTTGCAGGAATCGGAGGCGCCAGCCGCGAGGGTGTTCTTGTAAAGGGCTCAAACTATCTTGAGACCTTATCACAGACCAGGTACGTTGTATTTGACAAGACCGGTACCATGACAGAGGGCGTTTTCGAGGTGGCAGGAGTCTACGACAATACGCTCGATAGAGAAAAGGTGCTCGAGTACGCAGCACTTGCAGAGAGCAGCTCATCGCATCCAATCAGCAGGAGCTTACAGAAGGCATATGGAAAGGAAATCGACAGAACCCGCGTGACAGACGTTGAGGAAATCAGCGGCCACGGAATCACCGCAAAGGTAGATGGCGTATCTGTAGCGGCAGGAAACTACAAGCTTATGAAAAAGCTTGGCTTAAGCTACAGTGAAACTGACAAGGTCGGCACCATAGTCCATATCGCAATAGACGGCAGATATGAGGGCTATATCCTTATCTCAGATAAGATAAAACCAACCTCAGCGGCAGCAATAAAGGCATTGAAAAAAGCCGGAATAAAAGGTACAATAATGCTTACAGGCGATTCAAGGACAGTAGCCGACTCAGTAGCAGCAGAGCTGGGAATTGATGAAGTATACAGTGAGCTTTTACCGGGCGATAAGGTGGCAAAGGTAGAAGAACTGCTTGCAAGAAAGGGCAGCAAAGAAAAGCTCGCCTTCGTCGGAGACGGAATCAACGATGCACCGGTGCTCTCAAGAGCAGATATCGGAATTGCAATGGGCGCCATGGGTTCAGATGCAGCAATCGAAGCCGCAGATATCGTCCTCATGGATGATGACCCGCTAAAGATAGCAAAAGCAATAAAAATATCGCGCAAATGCCTGCGAATAGTATATGAAAACACATACTTCGCAATAGGCATCAAGCTGATCTGCCTCGTGCTCGGAGCAGTCGGAATAGCCAATATGTGGCTCGCAATATTTGCAGACGTAGGAGTAATGGTGATAGCAGTGCTAAATGCAATCCGCGCATTATTCGTACACAAGCTCTAAAAAGGTAGAGCTCAAAGAGCATATATCAAAGAGCAGATATCAAAATGCCATAAAACTACTATATAAAAAATACCGGACAGAATGCACCCAAGAGGTGCACTCTGTCTTTCGCGTATAAAGAAGTTACTGCGTAACTGCGAAGGCACTGAGCAGTTACGCTCCCGCCAATACGACGCGTCCATACCCTTCAATGAGCCAAAACCAAAGGGTGCTTGCAGAAATTGCATGTGACATCGCGAATATGGAGATATTTAGAGTCTGTTGGAATTATGTCACAACACAGCAATGTCCGTGCATGGACGCACGGACAAGGCGTTAGCGCCACGGACGGCGCTAAAAGCCGGTTGCGTCCTATAGCCAAAACCTAAATCATAATTCCTACAGAGTCTTAATATCGAAATACTGAGCGAAGGCACATGCAATTTATGCGGAGCACCCGCCCCATAGCCAAAAAGTAAATATAACGCAAATATAACGCAGAAAGGACACCACCATGAGCGAAAACATAAATGAACAGATAGAATGCTGCGACTGCAACGAAATCCACGAAGATCTTCTGAAAATAGTAAATGATACAATGCCGGAGGAAACCGAGCTCTACGACCTTGCAGAGCTTTTTAAGGTATTTGGCGACTCCACCCGGATCAGAATCCTCTTTGTGTTGTTTGAAGCGGAGGTATGCGTCTGCGACCTTGCAAAGGTGCTCAACATGACACAGTCCGCCATATCACACCAGCTTAGGATATTAAAGGCAAACAAGCTCGTAAACAGCAGACGTGAGGGAAAATCAGTGTTTTATTCACTTGCTGACGGACATGTGCGCACAATCATTGCGCAGGGACGCGAGCATATCGAGGAATAATACAGGGAGGAATATACGTGACAGAATTAGAAGAGTACTATAACAAATTCAACGAGGAAAAGCGCCTGAACAGCCGCCACGGCAGGGTAGAGTTTATCACCTCCATGAAGTATATACACGATTGTCTTGGCAGCTTGATGAATGAGAAGCAGCTTGATCTTCGCTCACAGATTAAAATCCTGGATGTCGGTGCGGGAACAGGCAGATATTCAGTGCCTCTTGCCGAGGAGGGCTATGATGTGACAGCACTCGAGTTAGTTAAGCATAACCTCGGCAGACTGAAGCAAAAGAGCGATAAAGTAAAGGCATACCAGGGCAATGCCACAAAGCTTAAAAAGTTTGGAAACGATGAATTTGACCTCACACTTGTATTCGGACCTATGTATCATCTGAAGTCGGCAGAGGAAAAGCTTGCCGCATTGAATGAGGCAAAAAGAGTGACAAAACCGGGCGGTTACATACTTGTGGCATACATTATGAATGAGTACAGCGTGATAACCTATGCCATAAAGGAGAAGCATATAAAAGAGGGTATAGAGGGCGGAATGCTCGATGAGAGCTTCCATTGTACAGAAAAAGCTAATGATTTGTACAGTTTTGTCCGATTAGAAGATATAGAGGCATTAAACGCACAGGCAGCCCTTACACGTGAAAAGATAATAGCAGCCGATGGAGCGGCAAATTATATCAGGCCATTTTTGAATGATCTTGACGAGGAAGAGTTTGATATGTTTGTACAGTATCATCTTTCAACATGTGAGAGAGCAGACCTGATGGGAGCAAGTGCGCACACGGTTGATATTCTAAGGGTATGAGGAATATGAGGAGAAATTATGAAAAACAAGGGATTAAAAATTCTATTATCTGTGCTTTTGGTTTTATGCATCATTATGGCAGGAGCACTCATAGGAAAAGAATATATTGGAGATAATATAAAGGAAGCCGCTAACCGGAATGGTGTGGATGTAGTTAAAGACACATCGGATACCGGAAAAGAAGATGAGAATGCCGTTGACAGTACGGCAGAAGGCACAGAGAGTACACAGTCTGATGCAACCAAAGCTGAGGCAACAGAAGCGGATACACAGCAGCCACAGATGTCAACCATAGTGATTACGGCTACAGGAGACTGTACACTCGGCAACAATCAGGAGCAAAGCTATGACGGCAGCTTTAATTCTTATTATGACTCAAAGGGACAGGACTACTTTTTCGGCGGCGTGAGAGATATTTTTGAGGCTGACGATATGACACTCATCAATCTGGAGTGTGTGCTATCGGATGCGACTGAGCGCGTAGAAAAGCGCTGGAACCTTAAAGGAAAGCCTGGCTACATCGGAATTATGACGGGCAGCTCCATCGAGGCCTGCAGTCTTGGAAATAATCACACATACGACTATGGACAGCAGGGACTTGACGATACGAGAAATGTGCTCGACAATGCCGGGATAGTGTATGGCTTCAATGATCATACCGGTATTTATGAGACTGCTGATGGGACTAGGATTGGAATAGTGTCGGTCAGCCTTTTGTCACAAAACGGTGACCGAGAGGCATATATCCAAAACGGTATAGCGCAGCTTCGTGAACAGGGAGCGGCGATAGTTATCGCATGCTGTCACTGGGGCATAGAGGGTGACCATTACCCTAATGACTATCAGCAGGCGGCAGCACATCGTATCATCGACTGGGGAGCAGACCTGGTAGTCGGAAACCACCCTCATGTACTGCAGGGGATGGAGGTCTATAACGGCAAAATGATATGCTACAGTCTTGGAAATTTCTGCTTCGGAGGCAATAAAAATCCGGCAGACAAGAACACGGCGATTTATCAGCAGGCATTTACTCTGATAAATGGTGAATTGCAGCCGGGCATAGATGCTCAGATTATTCCATGCACCTTAAGCAGCGTAAGCTCATACAATGATTTCAGGCCGACAGTGGCTTCGGGCGAAAAAGCTCAGGAGATATGCAATTTAATGAACACATATTCACAAAATTATAGTAAAATAGAAATTGATGGGCTTGGAAAGCTGCATGTAAATTAACAGTAGGTAACTATTCAGAACCACTGAGAAAAAGAAGGGCTGAATAGTTACAATATCATTTTTTACGAATTAAGATAAAAAGCAGTCATGCAACAAATGGCATGTACCATCATACAAATATAGTAAGGGAGCAAAGAGCAATATGTATATGTGGAGAGAGCGCAGTAAAGAAGAAAAGCATGAGGATGTAGTAAATACAGGCCTGCTGCCGCTTGATGTGGTAGAGGGATTTAAGATACGTCCGGGCTTTTTCAGAATGTACGGAGCGTGCGTGGCATCGAACGGAGTGAGCTTTACCATCAATTCCCATGGAGCAACAAGGTGCACTCTTTTATTGTTCAAGCCACAGGCATCAAAGCCATATGCGAGGATTCCGTTTCCTGATTCATATAGGATAGGAGATACCTACTCCATGCTTGTTTATGATATAAAGCCGGATGAATTTGAGTATGCATTTTCGTTTGACGGACCATATGAGCCGGCAAAGGGACTTTTGTTTAACGAGGAAAATGTCCTTTTAGACCCATATTCCAGAGCGGTCACAGGACAGCGAAAATGGGGAGAAAAACCGGAGGGTGGCAAGGATTTTGAGTACAGAGCCAGAGTTGTAAAAAGCAGCTTTGACTGGGGCAACATAAAGCAGCTTGAGCAGCCCTTTGAGGACCTTGTGATTTATGAGACACATGTGAGGGGCTATACAAAGGATAAGTCCTCAGGTGTCAGCGCACCGGGCACATTTGCCGGTTTGAAGGATAAGATTCCGTATCTTAAGGACCTTGGAATAAATGCAGTGGAGCTCATGCCGATTTTTGAGTTTGATGAGATGGAGAGCGCGAGAGTGGTCGATGGTGTGCAGCTTTACAATTACTGGGGCTACAACACAGTATCATTTTTTGCACCGAATACCAGCTATGCCTTCAACGAGGAGCACAACCACGAGGGAGACGAGCTGAAATCGCTGATAAAGGCTTTAAAGGAAAATGGCATAGAGGTCATTCTTGATGTGGTGTTCAACCATACCGCTGAGGGAAATGAGATGGGACCGTGCTTCTCCTTCAAGGGAATAGACAATAACGTGTACTATATGCTTACACCGGATGCACACTACTACAATTTCAGTGGCTGTGGAAACGTTATGAACTGTAATCATCCTGTTGTACGCAGCTTTATCATAGACTGTCTGAGACACTGGGCCATTGAGTACAGAGTGGATGGCTTCAGATTTGACCTTGCTTCCATTCTCGGAAGAGACCAAAACGGTGCACCTATGGCCAATCCGCCGATTCTTGAGTCGCTGGCATTCGACCCGGTACTTGGCAAGATGAAGCTCATCGCAGAGGCCTGGGATGCAGGCGGACTGTATCAGGTGGGAAGCTTCCCGTCATGGAACAGATGGGCTGAGTGGAACGGCAGATACAGGGATGACATGAGAAGCTTTTTAAAGGGCGATGACGGTATGGCGGGAAATGCCATCACACGTATCACCGGCTCACGCGACCTTTACAGCCCGGAGAGCAGAGGACACAAGGCATCAGTCAATTTCATGACCTGTCATGACGGCTTTACACTGTATGACCTTTACTCATACAATGAAAAGCACAATGAGAAAAACGGCTGGAATAACACAGACGGAGACAACAACGGACATAGCTGGAACTGTGGCGCAGAGGGTGAGACAGATGATCCAAATGTAAACGGACTTAGAAGGCGCCTTATAAAGAATGCATTTGCAGCACTTTTGTGCAGTCGCGGCCCGGCGATGTTTTTTGCGGGCGATGAGTTCTGTAACACCCAGTTTGGAAACAACAATGCGTATTGTCAGGACAATATCATTTCTTGGCTCGACTGGAGCAGGCTTGAGGAATTCAAGGAAATCCATGATTTCGTGCGTCATATGATTCAGTTCAGGAAAGAGCATCCTATACTCAGAAAGATGACAAAGCCTTCATCCTGCCAGTTCCCGGAAATCAGTGTGCACAACGGTACACCGTTCAATGCCTCAACGGATTACAAGACAAAGCTTATCGGCATCATGTATGCCGGAAGAAATGAGGAGGACACGGAGGATGATATTGTATTCTATTGCATGAATGCATATTGGGAGCCGCTTGTAATGCAGCTTCCGGTGCTTCCGAACGGAAAACACTGGCATGTGGACACCAACACCAATGCAGAGTATTTTGACGGAGAGGACTTCACGGCAAAGACAGAGCTTTTGGGTGTCAACACCATAAGAGTTCCTGCAAGGACCACGATAATACTTGTGGCAGAATAACAAAAAAACAGCCCGGAACACATTGTGATATGTGCACCGGGCTGTTTTTTGTTACGGTTTTGGCTTAGACTGTAACATTTCCCCCTTTCATTTTTCAATATATTTTATGTGACATTTGCATCAGTAGCCTGTGATGGTTATGAAGTGATACCGGAAGGCATTGTATATATCACATAATCAGTTGTGAGTTGGACAAATTTCGTCTGTGAATCCAAGAAAATAATTGGGTGTGACACCAAAAATTGTACTTAAATGGCAAATGACAAAAATGTCAGGCACTCTACGGCCTGTCCTGTAGCCTGAAATAGTTGATTCTGCACAGCACATGATTTCAGAAAGAGCAATGTTGGTCAAGTTGTGGAGCCTCATCAGATAATCAAGCCTGTCAGGCACAGTTGTACTAATGGTTGATAGTTGCTTTTCTAATAGAAAGTTATTTATACTATTCATAAGTGAATTGTAACACAATAATTACAAAAATCAACAAATATCTAAAAAATACGAAAAATTAAAATTACAATTTTAAATCCAGCCACCATCAAAAGTGATTATCTGTCCTGTGAGGTAATCAGGTGCAGCAATGACGGAGTAAGCCATATCTGCGACCTCACAGGCTGTGGCAAAGCGTCCGGCAGGGATTTCATCGGCAAGCTCAGCGCGTTCTGTCTCATCAAAGCAGCGGTTCATATCGGTATCTATGACACCGCAGGCTATGGCATTTACCGGAATATGCGATGGCGCAAGCTCCTTGCCGAGTGCCTTGGTAAATGCATTAATACCGCCTTTGCAGGCTGAGTATGCCACCTCGCAGGATGCTCCGACGTTGCCCCAGACAGATGAAATCTGTAGTATACGGCCACATTTATCGGCAACCATATAAGGGATGACGAGCTTTGTAAAGTTGAAAACACCGGTCAGATTTATTGCCACGATATTGTTCCATTCCTCCGGTGTCATGTCGCTCAGCAGCCCGATATGTGATATACCGGCATTGTTAATGAGCACATCTATATGGCCAAAATGGGAAATGGTATTCGTAACCATATCCTTGGCAAAGAAAAAGTCTCCTACATTTCCGGTGTAGCATAGCACCTCAATTCCGTATGCACAGTGAAGCTCATCAGCAAGTGTATTTAGCCTGTCAGATGAATTGCGGCAGCAAAGTGAGAGGTTATAGCCACAGGAAGCCAGCTTTTTGGCAATGGCGGCACCGATACCGCGTGAAGCTCCGGTTATTATGGCTGTTTTATTTATGTGATTTGTGTGATTTGTCTGATTTGTCATGATATTCTCCTTATAATTTATATACCGTGGTGCTAAGCCGGTCGCTGCGCTGCCGGGCCGGCTTCATAGTATAAAGAAAATAATTACGTGATTAAATTACTGTTTAGTCATGGGTATGATACCTCGCTGTGAGGCTGGGCACAACAGTGTAAATTTTTATCTTATACAGCATAAATCATACCATAAATATATATTATGGGGTAGACAAAATTTATACATTGTGATATTATTTAATAGTTGCAAAACGAATTGCAGACGGCGTGTGGCTCAGTTTGGTAGAGCGCTACGTTCGGGACGTAGAGGTCGCAAGTTCGAATCTTGTCACGCCGATTTATTTATGTATGTATCTGAATAGTTATCGACTGTATTATTTTGGAGCACGCGCATAGCGTGTTTTTTATTACTGTTCAGTGTGAATAGTAACTTTTTTATTTAGTTCTTTGTAAATCAAAACAATATATTGCTTTATTGGTAAAATAACGGTAAAATAGTACTAGTGTATTGGCCTGATTTAGGAAAGGTACAGGAAATAGGGGATATGAATATTGTTTCACAAATGTGTGCCATTGCGGTGATGTTCGTAATAATGTATTATTCACCTCTGCGGAGGCGCTTGTCAGAATAAGGTCGCGCGAGGGAAATATCATACCTCCGGGCAGGTTTATTGCTGTAGCTGAGAAGCGGGGACTCATTTTAAGTCTTGGAGAGCGCGTGTTTGAGATAGTGTGCAGATTTATTGTACAGCATGATATACATGCGATGGGAATTGAGTATATTGAATGCAATCTGTCAGTGGTGCAGTGTGCTTATGACCATTTAGCGCAGGATTTTATTGCAATTATGGAGAAATATCATGTGGATGCAAAAGATATTGTGCTTGAGATTACAGAGTCTGCATCTATCACTGAAAAAAAGATACTGCTTGATAATATGGATGCCCTGCGTAAGGTGGGAGTGAGGTTTGCGCTTGATGATTTTGGCACAGGTCAGTCAAATTTAAGCTATATTGTTGATATGCCGATTGACATTGTGAAGTTTGACAGAGGCATGACAAATGCATATTTTGACAACGGAAAGGGCAAGCCGGTTATGGATGCCGCAATGGGCATGATTCAAAAGCTAAAGCTTGAGATTGTTTCTGAGGGAATCGAGGAGAAGGAGCAGTTTGCAAAGCTGGATGAGCTTGGAATAGATTACATCCAGGGCTATTACTTCTCAAAACCGAGAAATGCTGCTGAGTTTATTTCATTCATAGAAAGCAATAATGCATAGTTTATTTTATTCATAGAAAGCAATAATGCATAGTTTATTTTATTCATACAAGATAATAATGATATGAGGGGCAAAAGGTATTTTGCCCCTCATTTATGATTAAATCAGATTACTACGTGCTACGCATTCCCGTAATCTGACTACACCTCGAAATCCGCTAATTTTCTGCGTTCCCGCAGCAAACTGTTACTTTCTCGGTGTAGTGCGGGGCACTAAGGTATACATCGAATTGCATGCAAGCGTGCATCGATGATACCTTTTGGCCTTTTAATCATAATATTTGGGTAGAAATGTTTCCATATGGCAGGGCACCTAGAGATTCAGAAAAGACTGGAGACCATCACTGAGGAAGGGACAATCTATCCAACACAAAAGGATGGAAATGTTAAATGGTATGTTTGGAAAAACGGCAGAAGAGAGTATTTATCAAAGAAAAATGATAAAGAAATCAAAAATCTTGTCAATAAAAAATATCTGGAGCTTTATCTGAAGGACACAATAAATGAGCTCAGACTACTTGAGACAAACAGGAAGGCCGGGAAAAATATAAAACGGACTATGCCCAGAAAATGTTGAAGCAAAAACATTATAGATGATGCAAATGCAAAGAAAAATTTTTTACATGCATTTTACACACTAATGATTTTGCATTTTACATTTCCCCATTACTATATCAGTTGTAACAAACAAAGAAATAAATTCAAGAAAGAAATGAAAGAGGAAATTAAAATGAAAAATCGTATGAAAAAACTTTTAGTTTTAGCAACTGCTGCAACAATGATGACAGCAGCATTTACAGGATGTGGCTCAAGCTCAGACGGAGCAGACAACAATGCAGATACAAGCGCAGATGAAGGTACATCAAATGAGAACTTAGGCGGTTCACTTTCACTTGCAGGAAGTACTTCAATGGAGAAGCTTTGTGAGGCGCTCAAGGAGTCATTCATGGAGAAAAATCCTGGAGTAACAGTAACAGTAGAGTATACAGGCTCTGGTTCAGGAATCGAGTCAGTAACAGCAGGAAGCGTAGATATCGGAGATTCATCGAGAGCACTTACAGATGATGAGAAAGCAAACGGTGTTGAGGAAAACATCGTAGCAATCGATGGAATCGCAGTAATCACAGACAATGACAACTCAGTAACAGAGCTTACATCAGATGACTTAAAGAAAATCTACACAGGTGAGATTTCAAACTGGAAAGACCTTGGTGGAAAAGATGAGGCAATCGTAGCAATCGGCCGTGAGGCAGCTTCAGGTACAAGAGGAGCCTTCGAGGAGCTTCTTGATGTAAAGGATCAGTGTAAATATGCACAGGAGCTTGACTCAACAGGAGCAGTTCTTGCAAAGGTAGGCTCAACACCTGGAGCAATCGGATATGTTTCACTTGACGTGCTTGATGATACAGTAACAGCAATGAAAATTGACGGAGTAGAGGCAACAGAGGAAAACATTGTAGCAGGCAAATATCTTCTTTCTCGTCCATTCGTAATGGCTACAAAGGGCAAGATTGACGAGCAGAACGATATTGTTAAAGCTTGGTTTGACTATGTAAACTCAGATGAGGGACAGGCAGTTATCAAGAAGGTAGGCCTTATCCTCCCTCAGTAGAAATTATCGGGCATATTAATGATACGAAATACAGACCTCGCTAGTATGTATAAGTATAAAAATAATACAAAATACAGACATCGATACGAGACATCGCTAGTAAGTATAAGTATAAAAAATAATACAAAATACAGACATCGATATTAGACATCAGTATTAATACATATCGACAAGATACAGGGTTTCCTCAGGAAATGGCAGGTTTCCTGGGGAACTTTTTGAAACAAGGAGTATCAAATGAAACATAAATCCATAGTAGAGAATGTTGCCAAAATAATATTCACGGTATGTGCGGTTGTGGCAATATTCGCAGTATTATCAATAACAATTTATATGTTCCTTAAAGGCGCACCGGCATTTTTCAAGGTCGGAGTGTTAAATCTCTTATTCGGAACAAAATGGGCGCCGACAGCGGCAGACCCAAGCTACGGAATATTGTACATAATCCTCACATCCATCATAGGAACAGCAGTATCTATACTCATAGGAGTACCGATTGCTCTTCTTACGGCAGTATTTCTCACTGAGGTGTCAAACAAAAAGCTCTCAGCGGTAGTACAGCCGGCAGTAGAGCTGCTTGCAGCCATTCCATCAGTAATCTATGGACTTTTAGGACTTATGATACTTAATCCGGTATTATACAAGCTGGAGAAACATATTTTTGCAAACTCAGCAACACATCAGTTTACCGGCGGATCAAATCTGTTTGCAGCAATCATAGTGCTTGCAATCATGATTCTTCCTACGGTAATCAACATGAGCGTATCATCAATACAGGCAGTACCGCAGCAGATGAGAGCGGCATCCCTTGCTCTTGGAGCAACAAAGATACAGACAATATTTAAAGTGACGGTTCCTGCAGCAAAGTCAGGAATCATGACAGGAATTGTGCTCGGAATAGGTCGTGCGCTTGGAGAAGCGATGGCTATCAACATGGTAGCCGGTGGAACGGTAAGCTTTCCACTTCCGTTCAACTCAGTGCGTTTCCTTACCACACAGCTCGTCAGCGAGATGGGATACGCCAGCGGACTTCACAGACAGGTGCTTTTCTCAGTAGGTCTTGTGCTTTTTGTGTTTATCATGATAATCAACCTCACCCTTATGAAACTCAAAAAGAAAGGAGCTGTGGAAAATGACTAGTATAAATGGAAAACGCCGTAGAATAGGCGATGATGTAGTATACTTTTTCATATATCTGTGTGCGGCATTATCGGTAGTGCTGCTTGCGGGAATCATCATATATGTATTTGTCAGAGGAATCGGGCAGGTAAACTGGCAGTTTCTGACCAGCGAGACATCTGTCTTAAGAGGCACTGTCGGAATAGCGGGCAACCTGCTCAATACACTTTACATCATAATTATCACCATGCTCATAGCAACTCCTGTCGGAGTGGGAGCAGCCGTGTACTTGAATGAGTATGCAAAGCCGGGTAAGCTCGTATCCACAATAGAGTTTGCCACAGAGACACTTGCAGGAATACCGTCAATCATCTTTGGCCTATTCGGAATGATGTTCTTTGGACAGACAATAGGCTTTGGCTACAGTATCCTGACAGGCTCACTGACACTGACACTCATGGTGCTGCCTCTCATCACAAGAAATACACAGGAGGCGCTTAAAACTGTACCGGACAGCTACAGACACGGAGCAGTCGGACTTGGAGCCGGAAAATGGCACACCATCCGCACCATCCTGTTGCCATCAGCCATGCCGGGAATCATCACAGGTGTTATCCTTGCAATCGGCCGAATAGTAGGTGAGTCAGCAGCACTTCTCTTTACGGCAGGAAGTGCAGGAATGCTTCCAAAGGTTGCCAGCGGTTATTTCTCAAAGATAATGCAGTCAGGTGGAACACTTACCATCAAGCTCTACCTTGCAGCGACAAGTGAAGGAAAATTCGACCAGGCATTTGGAATTGCGGTTGTGCTTCTCGTAATCGTATTCTTAATCAACATCCTGACAAAGGTGCTGGCAAAGAAATTCCAGGCGAAGTAAGCAAATCAACCGGTTATTATAATGATATGAGGGTCAAAAGGTATTTTACCCCTTTAATCATAATAATAAATTAACGAATATAGTAAATAACAAATATAATAATCTAACTAAGAAAAGAAGCTTCGATTTGATATCAGTAAATCGGAGCTTCTTTTTAGTTTCATTAAGATTATTTCTTAAACAAATCTTAATGTGTTACATAATTGGATTTTAATGTTACAATTGATACAATAAGATCAACATAAAACTTCCGGAGGCAATTATGTATAAAGTATTAGTATGTGATGATGAAAAAGACATTGTATCAGCAATCAGCATTTATTTGACCAGCGATGGCTACGAGGTAATCCCGGCGCGAAACGGGCTGGAGGCGCTCGATATAGTAAAACACAATGATGTGCATCTTGTCCTGATGGACATCATGATGCCTGTCATGGACGGCATAGAGGCAATGGTGGAAATCAGAAAAATCTCTAATGTGCCGGTCATACTGCTCACTGCCAAAAGTGAGGACACTGACAAGGTACTCGGGCTCACGGTCGGAGCAGACGACTATGTGACGAAACCGTTTAACCCGGTAGAGCTGCAGGCGAGGGTGAAGTCGCAAATCAGGAGATACATGCTTCTCGGCGCGGGCAATACAAGCGTAGGAAAGCTGGTAATCGGCGGCATTGAGCTGGATGATAAATCAAAGACAGTGACAGTTGATGGCGAGGCAGCAAATCTTACACGTACAGAGTACGATATTTTGAAGCTTCTCATGGAGCATCCGGGCGAGGTGTATTCGCCGAATCAGATATATGCAAAGGTCTGGAAGGATGAGCCGTATGGGACAGAAAACACGGTGGCGGTACATATCCGTCATCTCAGAGAAAAGGTTGAGATAAATCCGGCTGAGCCAAGGTACTTAAAGGTCATCTGGGGTCGCGGATACAAAATTGACGCTGAATAGGTGCATGCTTGATAAAGTTTGTCAGGTGAAGCACTATAAAATGGAAGGTGAATGATATGAAAAAAATATCAAGGAATCTGTGGCTTAAGCTTGCGGCATTTATAGTGTGCTCGGTCATGGCGGCAGGGCTTGTTGTAACAACGATAGTTGCAGTGTATACAAACAATTATGAAAGTACAGCACAGCTAAGGGATGAAATTCATGCGAATATTGCAGGAGCCTATAGCAGACAGATGGTGTACAATTATGAATCCGGTGATAACAATGCATTTTCGCAGATGATGGACGATACCAATCTGCAAGCCGCAGTGGTAAAGAGTAATGAAACATCAGAGGACAAGGTAGATGTAAAATCTGATGCAGCAAAGGTGTATTCAAGTGTGGATGAAATATCAAATCCGGATTATATTTTTAGCTACAAGGCAAAGAACTTAAAGTGGAACAGGCTATCATATCTGTGGGATGCAATGAGCGGCAGCTATGAAGAGTCAGACGATGCATCAAACAATATGAACAGTGAGAGAATCAGCTCAATCATGTATTCCAAGACAAATGGGCTCTTTTATCTGTGCCTGAATGATGGTACCGCTTATGTCATTCCAAAGGTGAGGGTGATGACAGGCTCTAACGATAACAGCTCGCTTGGCTTATATAAGGCAGTTGAGAAAACCGATGAGAATGGAAATAATTACTTTGCCTACGAGGAGATGTTTACAGGCCAGTCACTCGATATTACAGGCTTTGCCGAGTGGAAAAATGTAAAGTGCTATGATGAAAAAGGAAATCATATAAAGTGTGGCATGAATCTGAGTGATGACGGCGATTCGCGCTTTGATAGTGACGGCTCTTACTACGATTATGATGAGGATATTTATTATGACAGCTACGAAATCATAAAAGTGGTGGAGCAGGTGAATGAGAGCTATGAGCTTTTACCGGATACCTTTAATATATCGGATACCGGAATTGTGTACTATCCATACACCCCAACGGAAGAGCAGCCTGAGTACTATTATGTGTATGCAAAGCTTCCGCAGCAGCTTCAGGAAAAGGGCGATTACTTCAATCAGGCAGACAGCTTACTTGACGTCATGGAATTTACAGAGGCTCATTTGAGTGTATTGTTTATCATATTTATACTTGGTTTTGTGGTTACAGCGGGGTATCTGCTGACAGTTGCCGGAAAACGTGAGGATTCGGAAGAAATTAAATTACGATTATATGACAGGTTGCCGTATGAGGTGATGCTTGGAGTGACAATGCTGGCAGAATTTATGGTATTTCCGGCGGGCTTTTTGCTTATAAAGCAGCTTCCGGTGGTGGCACTCATTTGTCTGGCGGCAACCATGGTTTCGCTTGAAGCAATCCTGACAACATACGTAAGAATCAGGGCACATGAGTTCTGGAAGCATACACTGTGCTACTATGTTGTGAGATTTTTCTTAAAGCCTGTCAAAAAGCTATGCAGGATGGTATTTGCCCCAATCAGATACGGTTTTTCATGGATAGAAAGAAATGTACCGCTGTTTTTGATCAGTATGCTGGCATTCGGTTTCATATGCCTGCTTGAGCTTATAGGCTTTGGAATAGGGAGTATTGGATTTATATTCATTATAAAGCTTATAGAGCTTGCTCTGCTTATCGCATTTATCATGCAGTATGACAGGATAAGATGCGCCGCAAAGGCTATAGCAAACGGTGATTTTTCACAGCCGGTTGATACGTCAAGACTCATGCTGTTTTTCAGAAAGCATGGAGAGGATTTGAATAATGTGAGCAATGGAATAGAGGCCGCGGTCTCTGAAAAAATGAAGAGCGAGCGCTTCAGGACGGAGCTCATCACAAATGTGTCGCATGATATCAAGACACCGCTCACCTCCATTATCAATTATGTGGACCTGCTGCAGAAGGAGGACATAGATAACGAGAAGGTACGCGAATATCTTGACGTTCTCGACAGACAGTCATCACGTCTGAAAAAATTAATTCAGGATTTACTTGAGGCTTCAAAGGCATCTACCGGCAGCATAAATGTAGAACTTGAGGAACTGGATGCGGCTGTTATGCTGTCACAGGTAGCCGGAGAATACAAAGAAAAATTCGAGAAAAATAATCTTGATTTAATTATCAAAAATGACGTTACGCCTGTCATGATTCAGGCAGACGGACGACATCTGTGGAGAGTGTTTGATAACCTGATGAACAACATCAACAAATACGCCCAGCCGGGCACGAGAGTGTACATTGATATCATTCCAAAGGACAGCGGAGCCATCATAACCTTCAAGAATGTATCAGCTACACCGCTTAATATTTCAAGCGATGAGCTTAAGGAGCGTTTTGTCAGAGGAGACAGCTCACGAAATACCGAGGGCAGCGGACTTGGACTGTCTATTGCAGAAAGTCTCATGAAGCTCATGAATGGTACTTTGGAGCTGACTGTGGACGGCGATCTGTTTAAGGTGACTCTGGAGTTTTAGGCTTATTAAAACAATATTATGATACCTATTGACCGTCTAATCATATTATATATTGAACTTATAAGACATAAGAAACAATAAAAGCCGGGGCATCTGCCCCGGCTTAAAAAATTATTTTTCGCATTCTTTTACAAAATCAACTACTTCCATATTCTTTTTCATTATATTATTGTCTTTTTCCATTTCACTAATTGTCATCCAATAATAGTGTCGGGAGTTAATAGAAAAGTCGTTTTTATTCATTATTTTTGGAATATTTTTAAATTCTACTTCGTACAGCCTATGGTTATACACTCTGTTTTCGTTATGGCTTACGGAATATTTTTCCTGTACTCTGGATGATATATATTTGCATTTGATTTCTTTTTTGGGTATACCTAAGTCATTTGATAAATTACTGATGATAAAGGCTTCATTGTCTTTATCTGCGGTTTTTAAATTGGGAAACAGCTTACAGTCCCATCTTTCATCATAATATGTAAGATATTTTGTTTTTATGCCGGGGGCACTGTTTTTGATTATAATTAATGAATGATTATGCTGTATCATGTCCAATCCTTCTATATCTCTCAATAAGTCTGTGTGAGTGTAATTATTGTTTTTGAAATCAATAATATCATATATTATTTTTATCATGTAAACAATTCCGATAACACAAAATATAGTTTTAAATACAATTCCCGGGATGATCCATATGGTTTCATAGGTTGCTGTCCATACTGATATTAAGAAAGATATACCTGCTATAATTGTATCTATTGTTATCTTTTTGCCTATAAAATCGCGCT
>OOAQ01001059.1_pt1 | contig 20761 bp, 22 predicted proteins | sample 1671051 | NCBI WGS metagenome assembly OOAQ01 (sample SAMN06348117, study PRJEB24527) | human gut metagenome | biome: human gut; feature: ankylosing spondylitis patient; material: feces | host: Homo sapiens | place: China | collected 2015-10
GAAATTCTTTCCAGTTCCTGTACTCCTTTTTGTTCAAGTTCTTCTACTTTCTTTTCTCGTTTTTGTAACTCAGCAATCTTTGCTGTGCACTCAGCCTCACGCTTCTCAACTACATCAGCTTTCTTATCAACGGATTCCTCCTTTGATAATACACGCCTTTCGTATTTTTGCAGTTCGTTTCTACGTTCCTTGGTTTCCTTCTCCAGTTCGTTTTTCGTTCTGAGAGATTCTTCCTTTACTTCCAATAATGCTTCTCGCTTTTTTGTTTCAGCAGCTTTTAAAGCTTCATCTATGATGCTTCTTGCTCTGTCTTCTGCTGTGCCAACAATTTCAGCGTCCTTCTGAGTTTTATTGTTAACAGCAACCTTGCAAGTAACAGGAACCGCAATAAGCAGTGCGACCACTACAGCGACAATTGCAACAATAATTGTGCTTGCCACAGGAGCACCTCCTTATTTAGTTTTCATTGTACAAATACAGGTACCGTCCATGCTGTGAACAGTAACCAAATACAACAATACAAGTTTAGCGGTTTTTAGGAATTATGTCAAGTTTTTCTATCCATTTGTTTGAATATTTTTACATAATGTAATGTGCAGTTCTTCCAGTGCAGAGGTGATCTCACCCTGCCTGAATCCTCTCCTTGCAAAGTATCCCAGAAGACGGCGCATCTGCCGTTCATCAATTTCTGTATCCGGCGGATATTTCTTCTCGATCTGGCTCAGAAGAAGTGCGTGTTCGTCAGGGGCTTCAAGTTCCTCTGCTTCCTCCCAGGCAGACTGGATCGTCTGTCTGTCCACCCCCTTCTGCTGAAGTTCCTGAAAAATCTTCTGGCGGCTCTTGTTATGTATCCGGTACATGATGTAATTGAATGCATACCTCTCATCATTAATATAGCCAAACTCTCTCACATAGGAGACGGCATCCTCTGCTGCTTCCTCCGAAAAACCAGCCTGGCGGAGACGGTCTGTAAGTCCCCGCTCCGTCCTGTCCATATGCTCCAGAAGACGGAGGGCCTTCCTGCGTGCCTGCTGCTGTTCCTGATAATAGTCTGTCATGGTACTGCTTATTCTTCCTCAGTCTCAGCCGATGCTGCTGCCTTGTCTGCTTCCTTAGCGGCATTCTCTTCCTCCGGGAGCAGGTGGTACTGGATCCTTACCTGCTTCTCGATCTCATCGCAAATCTCCGGATGATCCTTAAGATAGATCTTGACATTCTCACGTCCCTGACCGATCCGCTCACCGTTGTAAGAGTACCATGCGCCGCTCTTATTGACTACGTTGCACTCTGCTGCAAGATCCAGGATCTCACCCTCTCTGGAGATACCTGTACCAAACATGATATCAAATTCTGCCTGCTTGAATGGCGGTGCAACCTTGTTCTTGACTACCTTGACCTTGGTATGGTTGCCGACCATCTCACCGCCCTGCTTGAGAGTCTCAGTCCTTCTGACATCCATACGGACAGATGCATAGAACTTAAGAGCACGTCCACCTGTGGTGGTCTCCGGGTTACCAAACATAACACCGACCTTCTCACGAAGCTGGTTGATAAAGATGACCACGCAGTTGGATCTGCTGATCGCAGCTGTGAGCTTCCTGAGTGCCTGTGACATCAGTCGTGCATGAAGACCTACATGGCTGTCTCCCATGTCTCCCTCGATCTCAGCCTTCGGAACAAGGGCTGCAACAGAGTCAACGATCACGATGTCCACGGCTCCGGAACGTACCATGGTCTCTGTGATCTCAAGTGCCTGCTCGCCGTTATCCGGCTGGGAAATATAAAGGTTATCAATATCTACACCGATATTCTTGGCATAGACCGGATCAAGTGCATGCTCTGCATCAATGAATCCTGCGATCCCGCCGCGCTTCTGAACCTCTGCAACCATGTGAAGTGCAACGGTTGTCTTACCACTGGATTCCGGTCCGTAGATCTCGACGATACGTCCCTTCGGAACGCCGCCTACACCGAGTGCGATATCCAATCCAAGAGATCCTGTCGGAATCGCCTCTACCTGCATATGTGCACTGGAATCTCCCAGTTTCATTACCGAGCCCTTGCCATACTGCTTCTCGATATGTCCAAGTGCCGCCTCCAGTGCCTTCTGTTTCTCTTCGTTTATCATACCTGTGGATCTCCTTTTTTCTAAATTTCAACTCACTACCTCATGCATAGGTAGACAAAAGATTATTCAAAATAGAATCTGATTATGAAAATATGGTTCATGCGAACTTATGTTTCGCAAACCTATGTTCGTTTTTCTTCTTATATGCTATTATAAATCCCCTCTGATGTCAAGGAAAACTTTTCGCCAAAATCTCTGTTTTTTCGATTCCGGAAAGAAAAAGGGGATACCGTTTTATCTGGTATCCCCCGAAAAATCTGCCTTATCTAAATAGAATTTATTTGTCTCCGATCAGCCAGTTGTACATCTCTTCGTACTGTTTTGCAGAATGATTCCATGAAAAGTCTGCTGCCATCGCACGATCAACCATCTTGTTCCACTCGCGCTTGTTGTCGTAGAAGACACGCTCTGCATTACGTACAGTTGCAAGCATTTCATGTGCATTGTAGTTTGTGAAGCTGAATCCTGTTCCTGTTCCTTCGAACTCGTTGTACGGCTCTACAGTGTCCTTAAGTCCGCCTGTCTCACGAACGATCGGAAGTGTTCCATAGCGGAGGCTCATAAGCTGGCTGAGGCCGCATGGCTCGAACAGTGACGGCATAAGGAATGCATCAGAAGCCGCATAGATACGATGGGACAGCGGCTCATCATAGTAGATCTGTGCAGATACCTTGCCGTGATATTTCCAGTCGAAATGACGGAACATATTCTCATAACGCTCTTCACCTGTTCCAAGAACAACAATCTGTACTGCATCCTGACAGAGTTCATCCATTACATAAGCGATCAGGTCAAAGCCCTTCTGGTCTGTCAGACGGGAAACGATACCAATGAGCATTGCATTCGGATCCTCATTGAGTCCGAGATCACGCTGGAGCTGGATCTTGTTTTTGACTTTTTCTTTGCGGAAGTTCTTTGCGTTGTATTTCTGGGTGATACAGGCATCTGTCTCCGGATTGAATACATCGTAATCAATTCCATTAACGATACCACGGAGATCATGAGATCTCGCACAGAGAAGTCCATCCAGACGCTCTCCATAGAATGGTGTCTTGATCTCCTCTGCATAAGTGTTACTTACTGTTGTTACTGCATCTGCAAAAACGATACCGCCCTTTAAGAAGTTTGCATCCTTGTAAGCCTCCAGCTTGTCCGGTGCAAAATAGTAATCGGAAAGTCCTGTGATTCCCCGAACGGTCTTGACATCCCATACACCCTGGAATTTGAGGTTATGGATCGTCATAACAGTCTTGATGCCCCAGAAGAATTCATTCTGCTGGAAAGAGTCATGCAGATAAACCGGTACAAGACCTGTCTGCCAGTCATGACAGTGGATCACATCCGGACGGAAGTTGATGACCGGAAGCACAGAGAGGACTGCTTTGGAGAAGAATGCAAATTTCTCCAGATCCCAAGGTGCGCTGTCGTATGGTTTCGGTCCACTGAAGTAGTATTCATTGTCAATGAAGTAGAACTGGATTCCATCATACTCCATATGCATGATTCCTACATAACAGTTCTTATATCCCAGATCCATATAAAAATGGGTGATATATTCCATTTTGTCTTTCCATTCCTGCTTCATACAGGCGTATTTCGGCAGAATAACTCGCACATCAAAGTAACGCTTGTCAAAGCATTTCGGAAGTGCTCCTGCTACATCGGCAAGTCCTCCTGTCTTTATAAACGGCACTGCCTCTGATGTTGCAAATAAAATATTTTTCATCTGTGATTGCCCTCCTTGCTTCCATTTCTATAAAAGCTGTACAGATATCTCAGTCCTGAAACGGCTTTTTTGTTTATTATACCCTAAAAAGTACTTATTGGAAAGAGCGATTTTTATATTCCAGACGAATTTTGTCCGCAATCAGGGCAATGAACTCAGAATTTGTCGGTTTACCCTTGCCCGTACTTACTGTATAGCCAAACAGAGCATCTATCGTATCCATCTTGCCGCGGCTCCACGCCACCTCGATCGCATGGCGGATCGCACGTTCGACACGGCTTGGCGTTGTCTGGTGTTTCTTGGCGATCGTCGGATAGAGGACTTTGGTGATCGAATTGAGCATTTCGATGTCATTTACTGCCAGGATGATCGCATCTCTTAAGTACTGATAACCTTTGATATGTGCCGGAACACCGATCTCATGGATAATATTTGTGACATCTGTCTCCAGGTTTCTTGTTCCGTATGCGCCCGGTTCTTCTCTCACAACACTCGGACGGACATTTTCGCGGATCCTGCGGTCGCTTCTTCGTCTCAGGTTCTTAATGCGGTTCAGAAGGACCTGATTGTCAAAAGGCTTCAGCATATAATATTCTGCGCCAAGGCTGAAAGCGTCCTCTGTGATCCGTTCCTGTCCAACCGCTGATACGACGATAAACGCCGGCGTTTTCTTGAGCATATGATCGTGCTGACAGTTTTCCATGACAGTAAGCCCGTCCATCTTCGGCATGATGATGTCAAGAACGACAACATCCGGTTCTCTTTCTTTTATGATATTACAGATTTCTTCTCCGTTGTGTGCTTTACCTACCAGGGTGAGGTCTTTGTCTTCTTCGATCATACGACCAAGTATTTCTACCATTTTTTCGTTATCGTCTGCGATTGCTACATTTAACTTTTCCATGAGGCCCATTTCCTCCTAACCTTACTGCCACTTATCAAATATTTTATGTGCTGACAGGAAATATTATAGAGTAAACTTCCCTGCGAAATCAAGCCGAAACAGGGAGAAACACTGAACTTTCGTTCACTTTAAATCTACCTGTTTCGACTTTTATGATCACCAGAAATCCTTTATTTTGATTTTTCGGCGGCATTCTCTGTGACTTTTTATGCGGCTCGTTCCTGCACGTTTTCTTCATTCTCCAGCATAGTCTCCGCAAATATTCCATAGCCGCTTGTAGAATCCTGTACAAATACGTGGGTGACTGCCCCGGCAAATTTCCCGTTCTGGATCACCGGGCTTCCACTCATTCCCTGTACGATCCCTCCTGTTTTTTCAAGCAGATCCGGATCAATCACACGGATCACAAAACTCTTGTTTGTATCCTCGTGGTTGAGGTCGATCTTCACGATCTCCGCATCGTATGCGGACACACTTCCATCCACACAGCATAGGATCTTGGCCGGTCCTGTTTCCAGTTCCTGTTTGTAGGCAACCGTCATCTTTGTCATTGCGATCTTGTCCGCCAAGCCGGTGAATTCACCATAAATGCCATTCTCCGTATTCTTTTGTATCGTCCCGATCACCCTGTCAGGATCATAGCGGATCAGTCCGGCAAGCTCCCCCGGGCTTCCGTTGCTTCCCTTCTGGATCCCAAGGATCTCTGCCTGGTACAGAGCGCCTTTTTCTATCTTGAGGAGATCTCCTGTATCCACATCGCTGATCCCATGTCCCAGTGCACCATAACTGCCGTTTTCATCAACAAAAGTGATCGTCCCTATACCCTGTGTATTATCTCTGACCCAGATTCCAAGTTTATAAGAGCCCTGCATATCTTTTACCGGAGAAAGTGAGAGCGGAATGATCCTGTCATTTCGAAGCACCTCCAGTTCTACACTTTCTCCATTGAGATTCCTGATATCCTCGATCAGATCTTTTTTGGAACGGATGGTCTGTGAGTCAAAAGCTACGATATAGTCTCCTGGTTTTACAACGTCTTTCGCCGGTTCTTCTGTCGTACCTTCTTCAGACAGGATCTCGCCGGTATCAATGATAAGTACGCCGTCTGTTTCCATGTAAATGCCCGCGGTGCTTCCGCTGACATAAACCGATGGGCTGACGGACGGTGTGACCTTGATCTCTTTGAACGGAATCACTCCGAGAATGCTGCATTTCAGCGTATAACTGCCCTCGCCGGAAACGGAGACTGAATCCTCAAAGGTCAGAAGCGGATGCTCCAGAACCTTTTGAACCTGACTTTCCTGGTCTTCTTCGACATGGAGTTCATCCGGAATCCTCCGGTCCAGATAACGATACCCAAGGCACAGCATTGCAATGAGATCAAGCCCCAGACACCAGAGGATCAGCTTTCTGTACCGTTTTTTTGTATTCACTCTGTCACATCCTTTCTTTTGTGATTATTTCTGCATCAAAAAGCAATAAAAAAGAGAAGAGATCTCTTTCGGATCTTCCTCTCTTATTATGCTGTAATTCGTTTTATTTGAGTCTTGTATTTTTATGTACCTGTGCCAATTCTTTCATTTCTTTTGCATTCTGGTACACAGCCTGTGTGATCTCTGCACCGCCGAGAAGTCTCGCGAGTTCCTGGATGGAATCCTCACCTTCAAGCGGATGGATCTCCGTGATCGTCTCCGTACCCCTCTGGTGCTTCTCTATCTCAAAATGCGTGTCCGCCATCGCAGCGATCTGTGGCAGATGTGTGATGCAGAGTACCTGATGATGTCTTCCTATGACAGACATCTTCTCTGAAACCTTCTGTGCTGTCCTTCCGCTGATACCAGTGTCGATCTCGTCAAAGATCAGTGTCTCGATCTGGTCTCTGTCTGCAAGGATCGCCTTGATCGCCAACATGATCCTGGAAAGCTCACCACCGGATACGATTCTTCCAAGCGGTTTCACAGACTCTCCCGGGTTTGTCGAAATTTCGTATTCAATGTCGTCAAATCCGCCTGCTGTATATTCTTCTTTGCGTTTAAAATCAATCCTGAACTGCACGTCCAGGAAATTGAGATCTTTGAGACCTTCGATGATCTTGTCGGTAAGTGTCTTACTGTATTTTTGCCTGATCTCTGAAAGTGCATACGAAACTTCTTCAAGTTTTTTCTGGGATTTCAAAAGATTTTCTCTGGCTTCCTGGAAAAGTTCCTCATATCTGTCAAGATCTGACAGTTTCTGCTTCTGGCGTTCACCATATTTCTGGATCTCTTCTATGCTCTGACCGTATTTTGCCTTGAGATTATTAATAAGATCCAGACGCTTCTCTGTCTCAAAAAAAGTCTCATCATCAAAATTCAGATCCTCCACATAGGAAGAAAGCTCTCTGTTGAAATCATTCAGAAGGCTGTCCACTTCCTGAAGAGTCCCTGACATGGATTCCAGCTGGCTGTCGAATTCTGTCACTCTGGTCAGTTCTCTCACTGCCATTCCGACAGAGTCCCCTGCCCCCTGTGCGGAATCATATCCGGTCAGGTCACGGACACTCTGGAGTGTCTCGAGGATCTTCTTGCCATTGTTTAATTTACGGTAAAGAGTTTCCAGCTCTTCGTCTTCTCCCGGGCGAAGCTGTGCTGTCTCGATCTCGTTGATCTCAAATTCCAGGAAAGCTCTCTCCCTGTTTCTCTGTTCCTCATCTGTATCGAGTTTCTTAAGTTCCTGCATGCATTTGCGGTATGCTCTGTATGCCTCCTGGACTTTGTCCCTTGCAGGATAGATCTCGTCCTTGCCGTATGCATCCAGGATCTCAAGCTGCTTGTCCTGGTACAGAAGAGACTGGTGCTCATGCTGTCCGTGGATATCAAGAAGGCAGGAAGCTGCCGCCTTCATCTGGCTTACCGTGCAGGTTTCGCCGTTGATCTTGTTGATGCTCCTGCCGTCCATCAGTTTACGTGTCAGAAGGACCTGTCCGTCCTCCAGTTCTACTCCAAGTTCCCCAAGAGCTTCCTCTGCACGCGGATTCTCCACCTGGAACAGTAATTCTACAAGTGCATAGGATGCTCCTGCCCGGATCATATCCCGGGTGCTTCTGCCGCCCAGGATCAGCTGCATCGAACCAAGAAGGATCGACTTACCTGCACCTGTCTCACCGGTGAGGATATTCAGCCCCGGACCAAATTCTACTTCAATATCTTCAATCAGTGCGAGATTCTTCACATGAAGATGTACTAACATAATTTCAAGATTCCTTTCAGTTTCCTTGCCGCAGTCTGTGCCTGTTCTCCATCCCGAGCCACGCACATCACAGTGTCATCCCCTGCGATGCTGCCCAGGATCTCTTTCCATTTCAGTGCATCCAGTGCTGCCGCCACACCCATCGCCATGCCCGGAACCGTCCGGATCACGATCATATTCTGACCTACGTCGATCGATGTGAGTGCATCGTGGAGCACTCTTGTATATTTGTCGCCCAGTTCCGCGGAAGAACCTGAGAGGATCGCATAATGCGATTTCCCGTCTTTTCCTGCGACCTTTGTCATCTTGAGTGCACGGATATCTCTGGAAACGGTAGCCTGAGTTACTTTGAACCCGGCTTCATTGAGCCGTGCTGCCAGTTCCTCCTGTGTGTCTATATCGTACTGACGGATCAGTTCTATTATTTTCTCATGTCTTGCTACCTTCACATCCAACCTCCATTACACTTAACTGTCGCGCATTTTCTGGCGAAGTACTTCAACAAAACTTAAATGATTTAACTTGAGTATTTTTGTGCTTACAGCTGCTTTCTCTATCACGATCCTGTCTCCCGTTACCATCGGGATCACTGTATCTCCATCAAAAGAAGCCACACCGTATTCCTTAACCTGTCGTCTGCCCTCACCGATCTCCACCGTGATCACATCTTCCGCCGGAAAGATAATACTTCTTGTATTCAGCGTATGTGGCGCGATCGGAGTCATCAGTGTCATGGAACCATTCGGTGCCACGATAGGGCCTCCACAGGAAAGACTGTATCCTGTCGACCCTGTCGGTGTCGAAATGATGATACCATCCGCATTATAGGAATTCAGGTACACATCATTGACATAGTTCTTGAAGCGGACAACTCGAAGATGTCCGTCCCTGCCGATCACGATGTCATTGAGAGCCACATCCCTGCCTATGATCTTACCATCTCTCCAGACAGTTCCCGTAAGCATCATTCTCTCCTCGATCTCGTAATCGTCCTCCATCAGCTTGTCAAGTGCACTGTAAACAGACTGTTTGTCCACTTCTGCAAGAAATCCCAGTGTTCCAAGGTTGACACCAAGCATCGGGATCTCTCTGTGTACAACATCTCTCGCCGCCTGAAGAAGTGTACCGTCACCGCCGAGAACAAGGATACATTCTGTGTCCTCCGGTATCAGTGCAGGATTGGTGTAATGATACGCACCTTCCTGCTTGCGCTCCGCCTGCTGTACCATGCATTTCCTGCCATTTGCCTTCAGATATTCTACGATCTGACCTGTGAATTCAAGGTCTTTGTCCTTGTCACTGTTGGTAATGATATAAAATTTATCCATCCCTCAATTCTGCCTTCCCCGGTCATCAGTCGAGCTGACCGTGCGCTTCCTGCACCACCGCCTCCGGTGATACTTCCAGTGCGGATTCGCAGATCGTGCCTTCCGGTCTTTTCTTGAGATGAAGCAGATATTCGATATTTCCCTCCGGCCCCTTGATGGGCGAGTATTCCAGATTCAACACCTTAAAACCGTTTTCCACCGCATAGCTTATCACCATGCGGCTCCAGCGCGATCGACATCGCATAAGCCATGACTTTCTCAATGACCTCGAGATGGACTGCCGGATCACGGACTACGCCCTTCTTGCCGACCTTTTCCCTGCCGGCTTCGAACTGCGGTTTGATCAGACAGACGATCTCTCCATCCTCTGTCAGAAGATTTCTTACCGGAAGCAGGACCTTGGTCAGAGAAATAAAGGAAACATCGATGGAAGAAAACTGCGGTGCTTCCTGAATATCCTCCGGAACCACATAACGGATGTTTGTTTTTTCCATGCAGACAACTCTCGGGTCGTTGCGCAGACCCCAGTCAAGCTGGCCATAGCCTACATCGATAGAATATACCTTGACTGCCCCGTTCTGAAGCATGCAGTCGGTAAAACCACCCGTGGAAGCCCCTACGTCCATGCTGACCTTGCCTTCCAGAGAAACGCCGAAATTATTCATGGCTTTCTCAAGTTTCAGGCCGCCGCGGCTTACATATGGAAGTGTGTTTCCGCGCACTTCGATCTTTACTGTTTCCTGGAACATGGTTCCTGCTTTGTCTTCTTTCTGTCCGTTTACATATACATCTCCGGACATGATATATGCTTTTGCTTTTTCTCTGGAAGGTGCAAGTGCACGCTCAACCATCAAAAGATCCAGTCTTTTTTTCATTGCTGCTCCTCATATTCCTCTATTGCATCAAGAATGTCCGGTGCTGACAGACCGATCTTTGCCCGCAGGCTTCCGACTTCTCCATGCTCTACAAAACGGTTCCAGATCGCGATCGGAAGGACGCGCACTTCCGGATGACAGGCTTCCATATAAGCTGCCACATGTTCGCCGAATCCGCCGTTTTTGACATTTTCTTCTACTGTTACGATTAATTTGTGATCTCTGGAAAGTTCATCCAGAAGTGCAGTATCCAGTGGTTTGACAAATCTTGCATTGACAAATGTCGACCTTCTGCCACGCTCCTTAAGTTCACGACAGACCTGTTCACAGATCTCAGTCATGCTTCCTACGGAAATGACTGCCAGATCTTCGCCTCTGTACAGGACTTCACTTCTGCCATACTGGATCGGGCTTTCGAATTCTTCAAGTCCCAGATATGCGCCGCCTCTCGGATAGCGGATCGCAACCGGTCCACTGGCGCAGACTGCAAACTCCAGCATTTTCCTGAGTTCCCATGCATTCTTTGGTGCCATCACGGTCATGTTTGGCATCATCGTGAGATAAGAAAGGTCGAAACATCCCTGATGTGTCTCTCCGTCCGCACCGACAAGACCCGCGCGGTCAATGGCAAAGATCACATGAAGATTCTGCATACAGACATCATGCATCATCTGATCCACTGCTCTCTGCAGGAAGGAAGAATAGATCGCCACAACCGGAATCATCCCGCCAAGTGCCAGTCCTGCTGCAAAAGAAACAGCATGCTCCTCTGCGATTCCCACATCAAACAGTCTGTCAGGATATTTCTTCTCAAATCTGACAAGTCCGGTTCCTTCTTTCATGGCTGCAGTGATGCCGACCAGTCTGTCATGTTCTTCACCGAGATTCACCATCGCATCCGCAAAAACATCCGTATAGGTCGGTCCTTTTTTCTGCGATAATGCTTTCCCTGTTTTGATGTCAAACGGTCCTGTTCCATGGAACTGATCCGGATGCTTCCGTGCCGGTTCGTATCCTCTGCCCTTCTCTGTCAGGACATGAACGATCACTGGTCCCTCAACTCTCTTCGCCTCATTAAAAAGGCGCATCATCTGGCGCATATCGTGTCCGTCCACCGGTCCCAGATATGTGATCCCCATGTTTTCAAAAAGCATTCCCGGGATGATGAGCTGCTTGATGCTGCTCTTGGTCTTGCGCATCGTATCTACCAGTGCAGTTCCGACACGTGGTATCTTCTTGAGATTTTTGGTCACATTGATCTTCATTCCCGTGTAGGATTCCGCTGTCCGGAGTGCACTTAAGTAGGAAGACATCCCGCCTACGTTCTTGGAAATGGACATATTGTTGTCATTCAGGACAATAATGAAATTTGTCTTAAGTTCCGCGGCATTATTTAATGCCTCATATGCCATTCCGCCAGTAAGCGCACCATCTCCGATCACTGAGACCACACGGTAATTCTGTCCCAGAAGATCCCTTGCCCGCACATATCCCAGACCTGCTGAGATAGAGTTCGAACTGTGTCCTGCATCAAATGCATCACAGTCACTCTCGCTTCGCTTGGGAAAACCACTCATGCCGCCTTCCTTGCGAAGTTTCTTAAAACCCTCTTTCCTTCCGGTAAGGATCTTGTGGGTATATGCCTGATGGCCTACATCCCAGACGATCTTATCCTGCGGAAGTTCCAGTACATTATGGAGTGCCAGTGTCAGTTCCACTGCCCCCAGATTGGATGCCAGATGACCTCCTGTCTGGCTTACAGATTCGATCAGGAACTGACGGATCTCCTCTGCAAGCTGTGGAAAATCTGCTAAAGCTATTTTGTGTATATCATTTGGCTTATTGATCTTTTCCAACATCCTTTGTATCCCTCTTTCATTTTCTGCGGCTTGCCATCTCCATAACAAGTGCCGTCAGAAATTTATTTTTGCTGCTTAACCCTTCCAGAACAGCCTCTGCCTGCTCTGAAAGTTTCTGAACCTGTTCAGATGCCTTCTCCACACCAAACAGTGTCACATACGTGACTTTATTATTTTTCTCGTCGCTGTGGACCGGTTTGCCAAGCTCCTGGCTGGTGCTTGTCACATCCAGAATGTCATCCTGGATCTGGAATGCCAGTCCGATAGCAGAAGCTGCCTTCTCAATCTGTGCTGTCTGTTCTTCATCCGCTCCGCCAAGGATGGCACCTGCCATCATGGAAGCCTCGATCAGCGCAGAAGTCTTGTGCTCGTAGATATAATCCAGCATCTCTCTGGATATCTCCTTGCCGTCATTCTCGACATCCACGCTCTGTCCTCCGAGCATTCCATAAAGCCCTGTCTTATTTGACATGATCTTCAGTGCACGGATCACTCTGTCCTTATCGGAAGTCAGATCAAATGCACCGAGCATTGTCTCATATGCATAATTAAGCAGGCTGACACCGCTTAAGACTCCCATTGCTTCTCCGTAAACTTTGTGGGTAGTCAGGCGTCCTCTCCTGTAATCATCATTGTCGATCGCCGGGAGATCATCGTGGATCAGGGAATGTGTATGGATCATCTCAATCCCTGCCATAAAAGGCTCTGCAACACGCTCATCCTCGCCAAACATCCGGAATGTTTCCAGAAGAAGGATCGGCCTCAGGCGCTTGCCGCCGGCACACATGCTGTAATTCATCGCCTCTGCCATTGTCCTGGCAAAGCCGGCTTCCTCCGGCAGATATCTGCGGATGATTTCCTCTGCATGTGCTGTTCTTATCTGCAATTCTTCTTTAAAATTCTCGTAATGTTCCATCCTCGTCCATCTGGAGCATCTTCTTCTCTACTGTGTCCAGCCTGCCGCTGCAGTATTTGAGCAGCTCCATTCCTTCTTTATAAAAACGAAAAGAATCCTCCAGGGACGTTTCACTGTCCTCCAGCTTCGCAGCAAGAGTATCCAGTTCCTGAAAGACCTCTTCTATTGTCTTTGATTCTGTTATTTCTGCCATGTTTCCCTCCTGCTGTCCGAAACTTCCGCCTGGATCACACCGTCTGTCACAGAAATTTCGACTCTGTCCCCGGGCTTGACCTGTGAAACAGAAGTGATCCCTCTGCCATCAGTATCTGCAACAAAAGAATATCCCTGATTCAGCTTCGCAAGTGGTGACAGTCCCTGGTAGCGTTCCAGATAGATTCCCAGACGATGACGGTACTGCTGGAGTTTATTATCCATCGCCCTTCGCAGTGTATCCTCAAAATCCACAAGGGTCTGCCGCCGTTCTCTGAGACGGCTTTCCGGGCTTAAATATTTAAGCCGCATCTGATACTGCCCAAGCCGTACTCTCTGAAACTCGATTTCCTCCCTCATGTCACGCTGGAACCGCTTCTGATAACTGGAAAGCGTATACATCACCTGCGCCATATCATCCACTGCAAGCTCTGCCGCTGCTGACGGTGTCGGCGCACGGAGATCTGCCACAAAGTCAGCGATCGTAAAATCCACTTCATGTCCAACTGCTGATATGATCGGTGTACGGCACTCAAAGATTGCTCTGGCAACCTTCTCCTCATTGAACGCCCACAAATCCTCGATCGAACCACCGCCACGTCCTACGATGATCGTATCTACGCCGGCCTCGTCAAGCATACGGATGCCTTTCACGATGCTGTCTGCTGCTCCATCGCCCTGTACCAGTGCCGGATAAAGGATGATCTGCAGGTACGGATTTCTCCGCAGGGAAATATTCCGGATATCCTGCACAGCCGCGCCGGTAGGCGCAGTCACCACTCCCAGTCTGCGGATAAACCGCGGGATCGGCTGCTTATACTCCGGTGCAAACATTCCCATTTCTTCCAGTTCTGCCTTCAGTGCAAGGAATCTCTCATAAAGTGCGCCGGCGCCCTCCAGAGTGATTTTCTTCGCATACATCTGATAACGGCCGTCTCTCTCATACACATCTACGGCGCCGCCGACTACAACACGGTCTCCGTCCTTCATACGGAAAGCAAGTCCGCGTCTCTGTCCCGCAAACATGACACAGGAAAGCACCCCTGTCTCATCCTTGAGCGAAAAATAAATATGTCCGCTGGTATGATATTTGCAGTTGGATACTTCACCCTTGACGTATACTTTTCTTAAAACATAGTCCTGTATGAACATGTTCTTGACGTAACGGTTGACCTGTCCTACGGAATAAACTGTTTTCATTTAATTAATTATCAGAGTTTTCTTCTGGCTCTGCCTTTGTTTCGGATTTCGGTGCATCTTTCTTGGATGAACGGATGATGATCTTGGCCTGATGGGTCGGACGGCGTCTCTTCGGTGCTTCACCGGAGTCCTTCTTACCGCTGGCGATCTTGCCGAGGATCCCGTTTACGAAAGAACCGGAATCGTCTCCACCAAACATCTTGGCAAGTTCTACTGCCTCGTTGATCGCAACGCCAACCGGAACGTCCTCATCAAATTTCATCTCATATACTGCCAGACGGAGTGCTGTCAGGTCGACTCTGCTCATACGGCTTGTCTTCCATCCACGGCTGTAGTCGTTGAGGATCTGGTCGATCTCGTCAAGCCTCTCCAGGATCTTCTGATACTTCGCCTGCATTGCCTCCTGGTCCTTCTCTTCCAGCTCTCCAAGTGTCTCAAAATACATGGACACCTGATCTGACATTTCATCTTCTGAATTAAACTGTGTCATGAACAGCAGTTTAAAAATATGTTCTCTCTGCTCGCTTCTTCGCATGTTTCCTCCTAAACCAATATCCCCCTCCGGGACTTTTATAAAGAAAAAAGGAAAGAGTTTACTTTCCTTTTCCGTTTTCCATATCAACGCCTGCGATGCGGATATTTACATCTGCCACTTCCAGGCCTGTCATGTTTTCAATGGACGATTTGACCTTGTCCTGAACCTTCTTGCTTACTTCAAGAATATTCTTGCCGAACTCGATATTCAGTGTCAGGTCAACAGTAACAACGCCCTCAAGGACGGTTACCTTAACTCCTTTGGAAAGGTTCTTCACTCCAAGCTTGCTTACCAGCTCGTTTGTAATATTTCCTCCCATGGATGCAACGCCGTCAACTTCGGTTGCTGCCAGTCCTGCGATGACTGTTACTACTTCATCTGCGATCTTGACTTCACCGATCCCTCCTACATCCTGTAATTTATAGGTTGTTCTCTTTTCTGCCATATCTAATACCTCCTGCGGGCTCCGACTCATAGCTGCAAGAAATCCTCTCACAGCTATCAAATTCTAATATTTACTGAATTCTGTCAGTACGAGATTCGGATTTCGGTCTTCTGTCATGCCGACGCTCCATGCATTGACGAACAGAAGAAGCGGGTTGCCCTTGAGGTCTGTAACCTTCTTCATGTCTGAAGTTCCTGTGATCTTGGCCACATCGACTTCTTCTTTGTTTGCGATCCAGCGGATATGCTCATATGGAAGGTTTTCCAGACGGATCTCGACATTATATTCGTTTTCCAGACGGTATTTGAGGACATCAAACTGCAGGACACCGACAACGCCTACGATGATCTCTTCCATACCGGTGTTGAATTCCTGGAAGATCTGGATCGCACCTTCCTGCGCGATCTGGTTGATACCCTTGACAAACTGCTTACGCTTCATGGTATCAAGCTGGCGCACACGTGCAAAATGCTCCGGTGCGAAAGTCGGGATTCCCTCAAATGCAAACTTACGTCCCGGCGCACAGATCGTATCACCAATGGAAAAAATACCCGGGTCAAAGACTCCGATAATATCTCCGGCATATGCCTCATCTACCACATGACGGGATTCTGCCATCATCTGCTGCGGCTGAAGCAGACGCATCTTTTTATCACCCTGCACATGATATACTTCCTGGGAAGCGTCAAATTTACCGGAACAGATTCTCATAAATGCGATTCTGTCTCTGTGTGCCTTGTTCATGTTTGCCTGGATTTTAAATACAAACGCTGAGAAATCATCATCCATGGGGTCAATTTCCCCAATATCAGACACTCTCGGAAGCGGTGATGTTGTCATCTTCAGGAAATGTTCCAGAAATGTTTCCACACCGAAGTTTGTCAGCGCAGATCCGAAGAATACAGGTGTCAGCTTACCTTTGCTTACCAGCTCCTGGTCAAAATCTGCACTTGCGCCGTCCAGAAGCTCAATCTCGTCCAGAAGCTGTGCTTTCTGCTCCGGATCCATAATCTCATCTGCCCGGCTGTCACTTAACGGGATTTCCTCGATCACACCTTCTTTGGTACCTTTCTGTGTATCAGAAAAGGTAAGTATTTTCTCTGTATCACGGTCATAAACACCGCGGAATTTCTTACCGGAACCGATTGGCCAGTTGATCGGGCAGGTTGCGATGCCAAGTTCTTTCTCAATCTCATCAAGAAGGTCAAATGTGTCGTTTGCATCGCGATCCATCTTATTGATAAATGTAAAAATCGGGATATGGCGCATTACGCAGACCTTGAACAGTTTTCTGGTCTGTGCCTCCACACCCTTGGAACCGTCGATTACCATGACTGCAGAATCTGCTGCCATCAGTGTACGGTAAGTATCCTCCGAGAAATCCTGATGTCCCGGTGTATCCAGAATATTAATGCAGTAACCATCATAATGAAACTGCAGAACAGAGGAAGTAACGGAAATACCTCTCTCTTTTTCGATCTCCATCCAGTCTGACACTGCATGGCGGGCTGTTGCCTTACCTTTAACACTTCCGGCAAGATTGATTGCTCCGCCATACAGCAGGAATTTCTCAGTCAGTGTAGTTTTACCTGCATCCGGATGGGAAATAATGGCAAATGTTCTTCTTTTTTCTATTTCATTCGTATACTTAGACACGTTCAGCCTCCTCTTGCGCTTTTTTATAATTGTTTGCATAAAACACCGGCAACAGCCGGTATCAGTTACGTTTTCTATTTTTTTACAGCATTCCTATTCTAGTATATGCACCTCTTTTCTGTCAAGATATATGTTCGCATATTCATATCAAAATATCAGTCATAAATATCAGTTGTATCGATTGCGGTATCCTCATATGGCTGTGCTGATGTTTCGCTGTCTTCCTCATACGAAGTATCTGCTGATGTTTCATCTGTCTGTGTTGTATCTTCTGCATCTTCACTCTCCTTCAGTGGGGTGATCACAATATTTTCTGGCGCAATTCCTGTTTTCCTTTTTACAATATCTTCAATCTGTGCTCTCTGTGCATCAGAAAGTTCTGCTTCAGGGATCACAACATCCGCAGTTTCTCCGGTAAGATTTACAACTACATTCTTAAAGCCCTTCGCCTCCAGCAAAAGCTCTGCTGCCGCTTCTTTTTCTGAAAGGTCTGTCATCGAGACCATCGTATGTATTGCCTCCTGCTTCTCTTCATCATCAATTTCTTCATTATTGATAATATCCTGCAGATCTGCCTTGTTCTGTGAGCGCACCTGTTCTCTGCTGATCTTTGCCTGTGCGGCAAATCCTGTAGAACCCGTAAACACAGCCTCCCCGGGAGTATCCGTTTCCTGACTGTCTGTAAGACTGTTATCAGTCAGACCTCCATCTGCCTGATTTTCATCCAGAAGAGCAGTTTCATCTGTAAGATCATATCCTGCATCTTCAAGGATACTGCTGCTGTCCGTACTTGCCTCCTTATCCCTGAATCCAAGATCTACATCCGCAAAGTTCAGATATCCTGCCACTGCAATCAGAATTGCCAGCGATGTAATAATGACCTGATTTTTTCCGATGACTTTTTTCACATTTATCTCCTCATTTCATTTTCATTATTCTAATTCTATGAGCATCCACCTGAAATAATGCCATGACCGCCTCCTGAATATTTTGGACCACTACAGGATTTCCTCCGCCTTCCGCAGAAATCAGAACACCGGTCACCTGTATGGTTTCTGAATTATAGAAGCTCTGCCTGTCTTTCTTCTCATCTGTCATCAGGATAACCTGTACCTTTCCCACCCCTTCCGTATTTTCAAGAAATGCTTCAAGTTTCTCTTCCAGAACACTTTTTTGCATATCTTCACTCTGCTCTCCTGCCGTATTTTTCTTTTGCTGCTTACTGGATACAGGCATCGCCGCTACTGCCAGAAGTACTCCGATGAGCAACAGGATTCCCCATTTTGCCGGATTCATTTCGGACAATCTGGATACAAATTCTGTTTTCTTTAAGTCCCCACTCTTCCACCAGCGCATCTTTAAGCTCCTTTCTCTCCTCCTGAGAAATTTCTGTCTTCAGTACAAGGTTTACCTGCGTCTCCTCCCCTTCTATATTTACTTTCACCTTATATACTTCTATGCCTCTTTTTTCCAGAGTTTCCCGGATTTTCTGTTCCAGTTCCAGTTCATAACCTTTTTCCAGATAGACTTTCTGAATATTCTGAAATTCCCGGAGTTCTTTCTCTCTGTTTTCTTCAGAAAAATTATCCAGAAAACTTTCCGTCAGTTCCGAACCTTTTCCAAGAATGGAAAATATCGGGGTACTCATCATAAAAATCAGCAGCAGGCCCATAAAAAAGCGTACATATTTCTCATACTTCTGGTCAGGTATCAGATTCAGAACCGCAGTGAAAAAGATATAAAATACTGCCAGATTCCGAATCCATAAATACAGCTCTTCTTTCATATGTTTCCTCCGGCAATCTTTCTGTCAGTTCATCAGGATACAGAAACTACAACTATCAGGAATGTCAGCATGCAAAGTACTTCTGCTGTCAGCAAAAGCTTTAAAAGCATTGCACATCCCTCCCCCATTGTACTCAGGGCTCCCACAACTCTTTTGTCAGAAATTGGCTGTGCAATCGCAGCCAGAAAACGATAAACCAGAGAAAGACTTCCATAATGGATAATCGGTCCTGCTCCAATCAGCAACAGAAGGATCACGATTACTGCACCAAAACTGTTTCGCACCATCACTGCACTGGTCAGCACTAATTCTGTTACAGCGGTCACTGCATTTCCAATGCCGGGAATCGCACTCGCTGCCTTGCCAACAGCAGAACGCTTCATGGCATCCATCACCGGGCTCACCATATTCCGCACAATCTGCAGACCAACAATAGCTCCCAGAAGAGTTTTCAACCCCCAGTTTACAGCTACATCCAAAAGTTCTGCCATTTTTGTAAGCATCTCCTCTTTTGACAAATAATTAACCATTTTCAGAAGCAAACTCAGGTTTACAGCAGGCAGAAACAGATTTGCAAGAAGCCACTGAACCGCCCAGATCATCAGCAAAATTCCTTCATAAAATGCAGCAGCCGTTGATGATCCGGTTAATGCAGCCACTGTCATAAAATAAGCCGGAGAAAGAACTTTCATGAAATCCGTCAGTCCAAGAAGCCAGTTTGTAAGCGTACTTCCAAGCCTTGAGAAATTCTCCATAAGCATTGTAAACAGCGCAAGATAGACAATATAAAAGCTGATACTGCCAGCCTGTCCGTTTCCGAAAACATCAGCAAACTCTGCCAACACCGCAGCAATAAAAATCACAAGTAAAAGTTTCAGTATTAATCCTTTTTCATTCTCTATATCCGAAAAAAAGAGACTATACAAAAAGCTCCGTACAGTCTCTTTTGAAACAGGCTCCTCCCCGTTTATGATATTCATCAGTGCTTCTCTGACAGAAAAAACATGGTCATCCATGATCTCATCCAACATTTTCTGCACATCATCAATCTGTATCTCTTCCATTAGATTCTCCTGCAGGATCTGTACTGAAGAATCTTCTTTCTGTCCTGTCTGCGCAGCGGCATATACGGATACTATATGATTCTGAAAGAATGTAAGATATGACACTCTTCCTACCAAAAGTATACATGCCAGTATACACCAGTAACCTTTCCACAGATCTGCCTGTTCCCTGATACTTCTCTCTTTATCCTGCCTCATATCATAAACTCCGAAATCGTATCTAGAATTGCCAGCAGTACCGGCATACTCAGAACCATCACAGACAGTTTACAGAACAGGTCGATCTGTGTTCCGATCATCTGATATCCGGCATCTTTGCAGATTGCAGATGAAAACTGTCCGATATATGTAATCCCGATAATCTTAACCAGAACTGTGAGATAACTGCTGTCTATGGGGAAGCTTTCTCTCAGCCTGTTCATGGTTTCAAACAGATAAGAAACTTTTCCTGCTGCAAGACCAAGAATCAGAAAACCCGTCATCATGGTCACAAGTGCAGCAAATTCCGGTCTGGTTTCTTTTAGAATAAAACCAAGCATCATTCCGCAGATACCCATGATTGAAACTTTCACAATATCCATGCCATTCAAACCTCTTTCTGTTCTGTCAACTGCCATAACAGTTGATTTGAAATCACAGCACAAACAACTGCTGAATACTTTCAAACAGTTCATAAATATATGGAACAATCCAGAACAGCACCATCAGAAGCCCCGCCAGGCTTACCAGAAATGCCTGTTCATCCCTTCCACTGTGTTTCAGGATCTGGCAGAGAACAGAAACCAGAATCCCTACTGCAGCGATTTTAAAAATAAGACTTACCTCCACAGTCTCTCCTTTCCGGCTTCTGCCTTTTGATTCCATTACAGGAAAAGAACAACTACAAATATTCCGCCCAGAATTCCCATACTGCGGTATA
>OOAQ01001080.1_pt1 | contig 20498 bp, 17 predicted proteins | sample 1671051 | NCBI WGS metagenome assembly OOAQ01 (sample SAMN06348117, study PRJEB24527) | human gut metagenome | biome: human gut; feature: ankylosing spondylitis patient; material: feces | host: Homo sapiens | place: China | collected 2015-10
AGCAGATGATATAAGTCATAGAAATCTGCCGTGAAGGAGGTTTTTAGAGGTTACCATATGGTAACCTCTAAACCCCACCGCTTTACTCCCGATAGGGTGATCCTGAAAGTTTTAAAACCTCACGCACAAGTTATACAACAAACTGGGCAGGCTCACAGCCTGCCCACTTTTGTCAATTTTTCGGAAGCGCCATAGTGAATGTAGTTCCGCTGCCCTCGGAGCTTTTGACAGTTATCGAACCGCCGTGGAGCGAAACTCCATGCTTTACGATGGAAAGCCCCAGACCAGTTCCGCCTATCTTGCGGGAATGGCTCTTATCCGCACGGTAGAACCGCTCGAATATTCGGTCGATACTATCCGCAGGAACCCCTATTCCCGTATCTGATACGGTCACTACGATATCGTCACCGCTGCTGCGGACGTCTACGTCCGCCCTGCCGCCCTGTTTATTGTACTTCACAGCGTTGTCTAGCAGGTTGTAGATCATCTCCTCAAGAACTGTTGCTATACCGGTAAACTCGGAGCGCTCTCCGGTCACAGAGATAGTCACGTGCTTCTCGTCTGCCTGCGGGCGGAGCCGCTCTGCGGCGGACTGAGCCAGCTCGTACAGATCAACTCTCTCCCGTTGGTCGGAGAACGTGTTCTCGTCAAGCTGCGACAGCTTGAGTATATCCTGTATCAGGGTTATCATGCGGCCGGCTTCGTCGCGTATATTCTTCGCAAAGCCCGGAATGTCCTCCGGCTTTACGATACCGCCGACCAGCATGTCGGAAATCCCGTAAATAGTGGTGAGCGGAGTTTTCAGCTCGTGGGAAACATTTGAGGTGAACTCGCGGCGCAGTTCCTCGCGGGCTTCCTTTTCAGTGATATCAAGGATTATCATGACTGCGCCGGTAACGCTGCTTCCCGTGAACGCCGGCGTTGCAATTACCTGGTATATCTTCTCGGACAGCGTGAGGTTGGTCTCGCTGCGCTTTCCTGCGAGGGCGTCCTCGACAGCGCTGCGGAATGCTTCGCTGCGGTTCAGGACCAGCACGCTGCGGCTGGAGCCGGTAAAGTCAGAGCCGAGGATCTTCAGCGCAGCCGTGTTATAGGAAAGCACCTCGGTTCGGCTGTCGATGATTATAAAGCCCTCGCTCATATTCTCTGTGATAAGCGAGAACTCCTTCCGGCTTCGGGTAAGCTCCGCGATCTGCTGATCTATCTCGTGGTTCTGCTCGCTTATGCGGTGGAGCAGCGGCGCGATCTCGCTGTAGCTCTCGCCGATGTCGGGATTCTTGAGGTCGATGCTGTTTATCGGCTTAACGACTACCCTCGCAACTATAGCTGCAACTCCCAGCGACACCATCGCCGCTATAATAACAATCAGCAGAACTTCCCACCACATGCCTGCGATACGCGCAGCCACGGTATCCATCGTACCGGCCACGCGCACTATGCAGTCGTACCCGATGACGCGGGCGCAGTACACCGTCATCTCCGACATGGTGTAGCTCTCGCGTATTGCGGTGCCGGTTCCCGACTGCTTCGCAGCGACTACCTCCTCACGGCCGAGGTGGTTTTCCATTGTCGCTGGGTCGGCTTCGTTGTCGAAAAGTACCGTGCCGTCCTGACCGATATAGGTTATGCGGTTCTCAAATGTGCCATGGATATCATGGCTGAGCTTGCGGAGACTCTCAACATCGTCGTCGGGCGAGGTGTTCTCCATCGTTGCCGCGAGAAGCATCGCCTGCTGCTCGAGCTGCCTCTTGAAAAGCTGCTGCTCCTTCGTGTAGGCTACGCCGAGCACCATTGCAACAGCAGAAATTATAGCGACCAGCGAAACGATGAACGCTCCGCCGAAAATTCGTTTCGTCATACGCGCTCCTTATGTTATGTCGACTGCCTTGTAGCCTATTCCGCGGACAGTCTCGATCATGCCGCCGCAGTCTCCGAGCTTCATTCGCAGCGTGCGGATATGTACGTCCACGGTGCGGCTCTCGCCGTCGAAATCGTAACCCCAGACCTTCGTGATTATCTTCTCGCGTGAAAGCACCGTGCCGATATTTTCAAGCAGGTAGCACAGCAGTTCGAACTCCTTGAAGGTAAGCTGAACTTCATTACCATTGACCCGCACAATATGCTTTGAGGTGTTGACGTAAAGCCCGCCTACCTCGTATTCCTTTGTTTCCTGTGAGGAAGTGCGGCGCAGTAGCGCCTTTATGCGGGAGATAAGCTCCATGGTGCCGAATGGCTTTGCAACGTAGTCGTCGGCGCCACTGTCAAGACCTATCACCTTATCATACTCCGAGCCCTTCGCGGTCAGCATTATAACCGGAAGCCCCGCATACTCCGGGTTGGAGCGCAGCTTCGCCAGTACCTGCATGCCGTCCTCCTCGGGGAGCATTATATCCAGCAGCAGGACAGACGGCGTTTCCTCCTTCAGAGCCGCCCAGAACTCGCTCGGGCGCTCGAAGCCCTTTGCCTCTAGCCCGGAATTGTTCAGCGCGTACAGCACGAAGTTCCTGATATTCGCGTCGTCCTCCAGCATGTATATCATAGATTGTCCTCTCTTTCAGCGAACCGGGCTCAGCGTTCTCCCGTGATGGAGTAGACCACCCATTCCGCGATATTTGTTGCATGGTCGGCGATACGCTCGAGGTACTTTGCCGCCATCAGCAGATCCATGAAGTACTCGGCGTCGCCGGAGTCGCTGCGCACCAACTCGATAAGCTCGCGCTTTACTTCAAGGAAGCGCGCGTCTACCTTATCGTCTGCTTCTATGGCTGCCTTCGCGAGCTTCACGTCTTTTCTGACGAAGGAATCAACGCTCATGGTCACCATGCTGATGGCTTCGTTTGCCATGTCAGAGATATGCACCTTGCCCGCAAGCTCGGTGGAGTGCACGAATCCCGCTATTTCCGCGATATCCTGCGACTGGTCGCCGATACGCTCCATGTCGGAGATCATCTTAAGCGCCGAGGAAACGCACCTCAGATCCTTCGCCACCGGCTGCTGATGAAGCAGCAGCTTCATGCACAGCGCCTCGATGTCGTGCTCCATGTGGTCGGTTTCTTCCTCGTTGTCGTTGACCTTCGTTATCATCTCGGAGGTCTTTTCGTCAAACAGTGCCTTTACGGCGCAGGCTATGCTCTCTTCGCACAGCGCGCCCATCTTGATAAGTCCTACGTTGAGCTGCTCGAGCTGCTCGTCAAAACGGTTTCTCATATTATGCCTCCCTGGATCAGCCGAATCGTCCGGTTATGTAGTCCTCGGTACGCTGATCCTGCGGAGTCGAGAACAGCTTGTCAGTGTCTGCGTATTCTACGACCTCGCCCAGCAGGAAGAACGCCGTCTTGTCGGAAATTCTCGCCGCCTGCTGCATATTGTGAGTTACCATAACTATAGTATACTCCTTTTTCAGCTCGATTGCAAGGTCTTCTATCTTAGAAGTTGAAATAGGATCCAGCGCGGAGGTCGGCTCGTCCATAAGCAGCACCTCAGGCTCTACCGCCAGCGCTCTGGCAATGCAGAGTCTCTGCTGCTGACCGCCGGAAAGACCCAGCGCGGATTTTTTCAGCCTGTCCTTGAGTTCGTCCCAGATTGCCGCGTCGCGCAGAGACTTCTCAACGATGTCGTCGAGCTTTACCTTGGAGTGAATCCCATGGGTGCGGGGGCCGAACGCGATGTTGTCGTAGACGCTCATCGGGAATGGATTCGGCTTCTGGAACACCATTCCCACGCGCTTGCGCAGGAGGTTTACGTCCATCTTGCCGTAGATGTCCTCGCCGTCGAGCAGGAATTCGCCGGTTATGCGGCAGCCCTCAACGAGGTCGTTCATGCGGTTGAGGGATTTCAGCAGCGTGGATTTTCCGCAGCCGGACGGCCCTATGAACGCAGTTATCTTGTTTTCCGGTATCTCAAGGCTGACGCCCTTGAGCGCCTTGAAGTCGCCGTAGTAAAGCTCGGCGTTCCTGATATCGAATTTCATATGGGTTTATCCTTTCTTTTTCGCTATCCGGCGCTCGATAAGGTCGGAAACGAGGTTTATTAAGAATGTGAGTGCAAGCAGGACTACTGCGGAAGCAAACGCTTCGTTGACATGCAGGCCTTCGTTGGAGAGAATGTACATGTGAACGGTAAGTGTCGCAGCGGAGCTTCCCGAGCCGACAAGCGAGCCGGGAATGCTGTGTCCGGAACCGGAGGTGAAAATGAGCGCCGCGGATTCGCCGACGATACGTCCTATAGAGAGGATAACGCCGGACATGATACCGGGCACCGCCGTGGGAAGGATAACGCGGAACACTGTGCGCATCTTGCCCGCGCCGAGCCCGAAGCTTCCTTCGCGGTAGCTGTCCGGAACGGCGAGGAGCGCCTCCTCAGTGGTTCGGATAATCAGCGGGAGGATCATCATTGCGAGGGTGATAACGCCCGCCATCATGGAGAATCCCCAGCCGAAGGAGATATTGAACATCAGGTATCCGAACAGACCGAACACGATGGACGGAATGCCGGAAAGAGTCTCGGTGGTCACGCGGATAATTTTTACTAGCTTGTTGCCGCGCTTGGCGTACTCAACGAGGTACACCGCCGCGAAAACGCCTATCGGAACGGCGATCACAAGAGTCAGCGCGGTCATGATTAGGGTGTTTATCATCGCCGGCATCATGCTGACGTTTTCTGTGGTATAGTTCCAGTCGAACTGCTCGGCGGTGAGGTGCGGAACGCCGTTTATAAGAATATACGCGATAATGAAGATGAGCATTCCGACCGAGAATAGTGCCGCCAGCATTACAAGGACCATGAGGATCAGCGAAAGCGGGCTTCTGGCGTACTGCTTCAGGCGCGCGCCGAATGTCACGCGGTTGATGTAGTTCTCGGGCGCGGTGGTTTTCTTTTCGTTTGTCATAGCTGCTGTAGGAGCGTCAGTCATCAGTCTTTCCTCCTTTTAAGTGCAGAGAAGCAGAGGTTGATTATAAGTATGAACACGAACAGCACTACTCCGGTGGCGATGAGCGCTTCGCGGTGAAGTCCGCCGGCGTAGCCCATTTCCATTACGATGTTGGAGGTCAAGGTGCGTATGCCGGAGGTGATGCTCTTCGGAATGACCGTCTGGTTGCCCGCTACGAGAATTACCGCCATCGTTTCGCCGATAGCGCGCCCCACGCCGAGGATTATCGCTGCAAGTATACCGGACTTCGCCGCCGGCAGCGAGGCAAAGAACACGCTGCGCTCATGCGTTGCACCGAGCGCGAGCGCGCCCTCGTAGTAGCTCTTCGGAACTGCGTTCAGGGAGGATTCGGTGGTCTTGATCACCGTCGGTAGTATCATTATGCCGAGGAGTATGCCTGCGGTCAGCAGGGATTTACCCGAGCCGCCGAACAGCTCCTTCATGATGGGAACTATAACCACCAGACCGAAAAAACCGTATACGATGGACGGGATCCCGGCGAGGAGGTTTATCGCGGGCTTCACGAAGCGGTAGAGCTTCTTCGGGCAGTAGTGCGACATGAACACGGCGCAGAGTATTCCGATGGGAACTCCGATAACGACCGCGATTCCTGTAACGAGGATAGAGCCGATTATCATCGGGAATATCCCGTAGTATCCGCTGGAGGGCTTCCACTTTGTGCCGAACAGGAAGTCGATAACGCCGATCTCACCTATCGCCGGAACGCCGGAAGCGAACAGGTACACGCATATCAGCACCACTGCCAGTATCGAAACACATGCGCATATCAGGAACAGCGCGTGCATTATGCCTTCTTTGACCTTCTGCATAATAATACCTCTTTGTAAAATTTCCAGAATGTTACTTTACATTCTAAGGAAACGCTGATTAAATCTGGTGCATATATTGCGCAGTCAGATTTTTCGCCAGATTGTACAATGAGGACGACGCAAGGCTGTCGCCTTGCTAGGACGAATTGTGCAAGATGACGGAAAATATGCAAGCAAGATATGCGCCAAGCCGTTAGGCGTGATTTAATCAGTGGTTCCCTAATACTCATAAAAGTGCGCTGCACGTTAGCTGGAATGCCGCAGCGCAGCGCGTAAGGGAAGGGAGAAACCTATAAACTAAGTGCGGCAGGACACCGCACTTAGTTGTCGCCCGAATCACAGCATGGACGCCGGGATTTCAAGCGACAACGGGGAGAAACCTATAAAGGTGAGATTATTTAAATCAGCCGAGCTCGCTCCAGTTGTTGGTCTCGCCGGTGTAGATCTTCATTACCTCGTCGGAGGTGATGTTCTCGATGGGGTTCTCGAGGTTTACGATAACCGCGATACCGTCGTCGGCGATCTTCATTTCGGTCAGACCTGCGTCAAGCTCTTCCTGCTTGAGTTCACGGGAGGACATACCGATATCGCATGTGCCCTCGGTCGCGGATGTGATACCTGCGCCGGAACCGGTCTGCTGAATGTCGATGGAAACATCAGGGTTAAGAGCCTTGTATGCCTCGCAGAGCTTCTCCATGATCGGGCCTACGGAAGTGGAGCCGTTCAGGGAGATTGCGCCGGTAACTCCGGAGGGAGCGTATGCGCCTGTGGAGTCGATGGCGATGTAGCCGTTGTCAGCGATGATCTTCTGACCGTCGTCGGACTCGATGAAGGCGATGAGATCCTTGGCTGCGGCATTGCCGTCGAGCTTTGCCTGCTGATAGCATACGTTGAACGGTCTTGCTACAACGTAATCACCGGACTTGATGTCGGCTACGGAGCACTCAACGCCGTTTACGTCGAGTGCCTTTACGGTGTCGTTGAGGGAGCCGAGGGAGATGTATCCGATCGCGTCAACATTGCCTGCTACGCTCATCATAACGCCGTTGGTGGAGTTGGAGATCTCAGCGTCGCCGCGGGTCATATCTTCCTTCTCGCCAGCTTCGTTCTTCTGTTCAATGCCCATCAGCTCAACGAACGCGCCTCTTGTACCGGAGCCGTCCTCGCGGGATACTACTGTGATGTCGGTGTCAAGCTTGGAAGCGGTGCTGTCAGAAGCGGTGGAATCTGCTGCGGAACTGTCAGCAGCAGAGGTATCAGCGGCAGAAGAGCCCGCCTCAGCAGCGGAGCTGCTGTTGGAGGAAGCGCTGGTGGTATTTCCGGAGCAGCCTGCAAATGCTGCTGCCATAAGCAGAGCGGCTGCGCTTAATGTGATCTTTCTTGTAGTCATAGTGTTGTTCTCCTTTAATATACTGCGTAATCATTTACGCTTATGCTGTGATCTTTCCTTGTCACAAGCATATTATATCAGGAGAATGTTAAATCCAAAAGATGGGGTTTGTTAAATCTCTGTAAAATTTAACATTTTTTCATTTCTGGTTAAAGCCAGGGGACGTGTACTTTTTGAATCGCAGATAAACTATAGGTAACTTCTAAAAACCTCTTTGAAAAAGAAGATAAAAGTGATATAGAAACAGAAAACAGATTACCTATATTAAACTATTAGTTCCGTGCCGGGGTAGAACTGCTGTAGTATTTCCTGAGCTGACAAACCGGAGCGCGCCATGAGATCCGCTGTGTAGACGCTCATGCCAACACCGCCGCCGCTTCCGCGGGTGCGGAATATGAACGAGTCGTGCTCCTGCGTAATTGCAACAGCCGCGCTGCGCAGACCGAGCGCTTCCCGGAGCTGTTCTCCGGTGAGTTCCACGCCGCCGAACCTGATACAGCGCAGCGTTCCGTTTTTTGTGTACTGCGGCTCGGAGAACCACTCCGCCTTGTCTGCGGGGAGCACTACGCTTCCGGTGACCGGAGCCAGCATTTTCCGCACGGCGGTGCAGGTGTATTCTGAGCTGGCGTAGTATTCCGGTGAATCCGGGTCGCGGCTGAGCTTCAGCGCCGGAAGGTAGGTGAAACCTCCGTCGTCGGTCACGCCGGAGGATACCCGGCAGCAAGGCGTGTATGCCGGTCCATCGTTATAATAGAGGCACTCCTTAGCCGCGCGCTCCGCAACTCTGGAAACGCGCTCCAGCCACTCGGGATACTGGTCGGCGTAGCGTTCCTCCAGCTCATCAGGCGAAAGCCAGTCCGGGTAGATGTCGCCGCGGTCGGCGAGGTCTGCGCCGAAATCAGCTTCGCAGTTCTGCATGCAGTACTGCGCCTGGCTTGAAAGCGCGATTCCCGCCGCAAGCAGGGTCTCCTCCTGAAATGACGGGTCAGCAGCGGCGAATATGCAGCCGGCGAGGTACTCGGAAAATCCTAGTGTGAGTATGCGGTTTTCGTCTTCGATGAGCAGAGTTACGTTCTCCGGCGCAGGCGATGGAGCCTCACGACGGCAGCCGGTGAGCATTATTGAAAATCCCAGCAGGGAAGCAAGTACTGGTTTTGGGAACTTCATTGCAGCGATCCTCCATTATAAGGTAACCTCATAAAAACCTCCTTCACGGCAGATTTCTATGACTTATATCATCTGCTTCGTTGTCAAACCTTGAAATACATACAGTATTACTGCGGTTTGACGCCTAGCATCTGATATAAGTCATGTACGAAATCTGCTCGTGTCCCGGTTTTTAGAGGTTCCCTTATCAAACCCAGGTTTCCAATCACACCTAATCACCCAATTAACCTAAACAAAACTAATTGCTGCCATTAACTTATTTAATATCCACAATTTCACGCGCGATTTTCATATGTTTATCACATTGACACAACCTTGAAATAGGGTTATAATTATAGTAGCCAGGGCGAGTCCGCCCTATTCAGGAAGTCCCGATTCTTCGGGCATGTATGGAGGAACACTATGATAAACTTTAAGAAAGCCGCAGCCGGCGTCCTCGCAGCAGGTATGATCCTGTCGCTGACCGCCTGCGACGAGGAGTCCGGAACTACAGTAAGCGGCTCCGGAACAAGCAACGCGGCTCCCGACGCCAACGCAAACGCCGTTGTCACCACCCCGCTCGTCACCACCACCTACGACACAGACCCCGCCGTTATCGACGCCGCTAAGGAGGCTTCCGCAAGCCTCGACAACCCCGACCTGAAGGTCGACAAGCGCCTCAAGTGGATGGCGTGGTGGGATATCGACGAGACCACCGCGGCAGCCGAGATGTTCAAGAGCGTCTACGGCATTCCTGCTACCGGCGACGACCCCTCCCGCGAGGGCAGGATCTTCGAGTACATCAACGTAGCCTACGGCGAGCGCTACGACAAGCTGGCTACAGCTATCCAGTCCGGCGACTCCCCCGACCTGTTCCCGTTCGAGATACGCGACTTCCCCTACGGTGTTATCAAGGGCAGATACCAGCCCGTTGACACCATTCTGAACCTGGAAGGCTCCAAGTGGGACGGCGCCCGCGACGTACTCAACCAGTTCCGCCTCAACGGCAGATACTACTGCGCTATCTACGAGATATCCTTTGATTCCCTGCTTTACTACCGCAAGAGCGTCCTCGAGGGCGCAGGTCTGAAGGACCCCCGCACACTGTTCGAGAACGACGAGTGGACCTGGGATACGTTCCTCGACATGGCAAGACAGTTCCAGCAGTCCGGCGACGGCAAGTACGTTATCGAGGGATACAACCCCGAGAACGAGTTCGTTGTTTCCACCGGTACGCCCATCATTGAGAACGACGGCACAAAGCTCATCAACAATATGAACAACGCTAACGTAGAGCGCGTTATGGATCTGCTCTCCACCCTCCAGAAGGAGAACCTCCGCTACCCGCTGCACGAGCTCAACGGCTGGTCGGTCAACCCCAAGGCATGGGCGCAGGGCGATATCCTGTTCTACGGCAATGGCGGCACCTGGGAGTTCGAGGGCGATTCCGGACTTAACAAGTTCGCACAGCGCTTCGGCTGGAACGACGACGAGATCTGCGTAGTTCCCTACCCCCGCGACCCGCAGGCGGATAAGTACTACCACTTCATGAAGCAGGACGCTATGATGTGGTGCAAGGGCTCCACGAACGACGCAGGCGTTGCCGCATGGATCGACTGCTCCGTTACCTCCTCGCTCGACCCGGCAGTTACCGCCGCTTCCAAGCAGCAGAGCAAGGATAAGAACGGCTGGACCGACTACAACCTCGACTTCATCTACAGCCAGACCACCCTGGACGGCACCAGCAAGCTCACGCCTATCTTCGATTTCAAGAACGGCATAGGCACCGACGTAGCCGACGCAGGCAAGGCTGAGTCCCCGGTTGAATCCCTCACCAAGACGGTATTCCTCACCGGCGAAAAGACCTACACTCAGCTCCGCGAGGAGAACTTCGCCACCATCGACACACGTATCAACGAGCTTAACGACGCTATTTCCAAGCTGTAATCAAGCGTTTCCGAACTCATAGAAACTACCCGGCGCCATCTCGGTGCCGGGTCGTTTTTTACATTTTTTTCAGCGCTGCGGTTATCTCAGCCTCAACGTCGTCCTTCAGAGAGCGTATACGAACAAGGTGGTCGCCGAAGATCGCGTTCTTCAGCGCGTCGTTCTTCTTTGCGCGCTCGGATTCGTGGCTGCGGTCGTCAAGCTCTATCATCAGCACGATGTTCATGTCGTAGTCGCACAGCAGGAAGTCCACGTGCTTTGAGCGTATCTTGTTGAACCACTTCTGCCAGTCCTTCGTGCCCTTCTTTATCGACACGATGTCCGCTACGCGCACCTTCGGGCATATCTGAAGCTCCAGCTTGTCCGCGATGGGCTTCAGAATGCGGTAGAACGCCCGCTCGCGCTCTGTCAGTATAGTTTCGTTCAGCTCGTAGGGGAGCTTCTCGTGCAACCGTATGTATATCCATATCAGTATGGCAAGGGCGACTATACCAAGCCCCAGCCACAAAACCCAGTTATTCAGATTTATTTCTGACCAGTTCATGCAGTACCTCCGGAACGATGTAAAATAGAATTATACCACATTCGCCGGGGCATGTCAAGTGATTTTCCGGGTCAGTTTACTTCAGGACGCGGGGTATTTCGCTGTAGGCGTACCTCGACCAGAGATACCAGTTGTCCCCGTCGCCGTACATAAGCCAGCACGCCTTCGGAAACCCTCCGCCGGGCAGACTGTACCAGACGTCCGGATCAAGCTGACCTATTGCCATGTCGTCAGTGTACCCCTCCCCGCGGAACTCTGCGTTGATGTCCACCAGCCACGATTCCCAGGACATTTCCCAAGTCTGGAGGCTGTCCCAGGGAGACAGCGCGCAGCCGTCCTCCCCCGCCGGAGCCTCCATGGCGCGCCCGAGTATCTCCGAGGTTACGCCGCGGTACTCCAGCACGGTGAAGCTGCGGTTCGTATCCTCTCCGGTGAGGAAATCAAGGTACTTTTCCGTGAGTATATCAAGCGCCTCCTGCTGCGGGAGCGAGCCGTCGCAGCTTACCACCGCCGGGCATGTCGAGATAGTGTACTCCCCGGAGAGCTGCTCCGGCGGTAGCGTGAATCCCGCGCCCGGAGTGAGCATGCAGCGCTCATCGGTGTGACCCAGCGGGCTGAGATAGAATCCGTCCTGCTCGCCGCGCCTGCCGATGGTGTAGTACTCGCAGCCGGCGGCGCTGTCGGCGGAAAATCCGTTTATGCCGTAGTATGTCCGCGGCATGGAGGTATACCCTGCCTGCTCCTGCGGATTCGCAGGGTCGAATTCAAACGTGCCGTCCGGGGCGGCGAGGGTCTGAGGAGCTTCAATTATGTCCTGCTCCACGCCGCTGACTGTCAGCCCTATGTACATGCGGGTGCAGTATATTTTCCCGCCGTCGGAATACGCGTCGTCGGCGAGCAGCCACACGCATACGTCGTCCAGGGCGTAGGGGCTGAGGGTCATTTTTACGCTGCCCTCTCCCTTTGCTGGAACCTCTGACAGCTCCAGCTCCGGATAATCCGAGCGGTTCCAGGGCGCTTCGTAGTCCGTGACTCCCAGCATTTCCGCAATAGTCGGGGAGGATCCCGCAGTGTCAGCGGAACCTGCCGAGGTCTCCGGTCCGGACTGCTCCGCGGCTGTCTGCGCATGTGCGTTGTCCTCCGCCGGTGAATCAGCGCCGGTCTGCGGTGAACCGCTGCACCCGGTCAGAAGCGCCGCAGCGACTAGTAATGTTATAAGTTTCGTATTTTTCATATGATCACCCTCCTTGCCTTTAATGACAGCCGCACGGAATAAAGGTTACATCAGCGCCGTGAAATTCACCGAAAAAACCACTCCGGCGAAGAACGACGCCAGATTCGCGCAGATGGCGTAGAAAACCGCCCGCACCTTGCCATTTTGACGGCTGTACTTCCCGATGAACGCGCTGTAGAAAACAGCCTCGAACGTTACCACGATCAATTCCCCGAACATGTACGCGAACAGGAATAGCAGGAAGCCGTACCGGATATTGACCAGAGCCAGTATCATGTTCAGCAGCACCTGAGTAGCGAGGTTGACCGCCGCGAAGAACAGCAGCGTTTTCTTTTCCCAGTAGCCGAAGATCAGAGCCACGACAAACTCCACCGCAATAGTGATGAGCACCCGCGCCGCGAATTCCAGCAGCCATATTCCGACATTATAGGACTGCTTGATGTACAGCAAACTGTCGGAGCGTGAGAGGTCGGCGGTGAAATAGCTGTTGAACATATAGGTGCGGCAGATATCGCTTGCGATCACCCTGCCGCTGTCCGGGAAGTACGCCAGCACTATGAAGTCATCTGGCGGCAGGTAGGTCATCTCAACATTCTCCCGGCTGACGTCCCACAGCCTGTTGAAGAGCGCGTAGCCGTCCGGTGCGGATCGTCCGGCGTAGTCCGCAAACGCGCGCACCGCTTCCTGCTCCTGCGGGGTGAGTTCCCCGAACCACTCGGTGCTGTAGGCGTCCTCAGTCACAAGTTCCCCGAGCGAAGGCTGAAAACTCCCGCGTGCAAGAATCGCAGAATAGCAGGTCTGACCGCCTGCATTGCGGAAGCTTATACTCACGCTCGGTTTGGGCCCGAAATCTGCTGCGGCGTTCAGCGGAATCGCCAAAAACAGCGCCATGCTGAATAACAGCGCGTAGATTATCCTCAGTTTCTTCATGCTGCCGCCTCCTGTATCAGCCGATTTTGTTTGCAGCTTAATTATAGCATATATTTTTCTGACAGTCAATTACAGAGCGGTGACAATATGGTAACAATTCGGTAACAGACATAACCGAATTGTAATTATTGCTTGACTTTTATGGGTTGCTTTGTTATAATAAAAATTGGAAGTTTTTATATTTAAAAAGGAGGAAACTTATTGTGAAGCTGCTGCAAAAATTCGTTTCACTTTTCTCGGCTGCCGCGATGCTGTCAACGGCTGTGAGCCTCGGCGCCCGGGCTGAGGTTTCAGGCTCTGAAAACGACGCCCCGGAGGTTATCACGCTTGTAGCTGATGGCGACGCTTCTGAGTACGGCTATGTTCACTACAAGTACATCGACGAGAACGGCAACGAGGTAACGCCAAACCTTACCCCGACCGGGACGCTCGCCTATCACGGCACCCTGCCGTCCAAATACAGCATGGTCGACCGGGGATATCTCCCGGCGGTAAGAAACCAGGGTTCCGAGGGAAGCTGCTGGGCGCATGCCGGCATGGCTATGGCAGAATCAAGCATGATAAAACAGGGCTATGCGTCCGCTTCATCGGTTGATTATTCCGAGAAGCACCTCGCCTGGTTTGCTGTAGGTGCCACAGCACCGCAGGGTGACTCCCTCTACGGCGATTTCCCAGGTCTGGGCGCACCCACCGCTTACTCCGCAGGCGGCAACATGGTCGATATTATGTTCACCATGATGTCCTGGATAGGCGCTGAGGAGGAATCCAACGTTCCTTACGCGGACTTCAACTCCGGCGTTGACGAATCCTACCGCTATCATTCCTACGCGCACCTTCAGAATGTCAACCTGTATGACGAGAAAGACATCAACTCCATTAAGGAAGCTATCATGCGCGACGGCGCGGTACAGATCTCCTACTACGCATCTTCAAACTACCTTACAAAGAACTCCGGCGAGTACACCGCGTATTACTGCCCAAATGGATATACCTCCAATCACTCCATAACCGTGGTCGGCTGGGACGATAATTTCTCGAAGAGCAACTTCAGGACAGGCGGCACCCCCAACAACGACGGTGCATGGCTGTGCAGAAATAGCTGGGGCAGCACATGGGGCACAAGCGGATACTTCTATTTGTCCTACAATGACGCCACAGTAGGCGAGTTCGCATCTCTCACGATGGAACCTACCACTAATTACGGCAGTATATACCAGTATGACGGCGGCTGCCTTCGCCAGAACGGATACATATACTCAACCAGCCGGGTGTCGCATACCAATATCGGCGGAGGCGCGAATGTATTCACCGCCGACAAGAACGACGAAATAACGGCGGTCTCCTTCTACTCCGCAGAAGCGGGCTGGAACTACACCATTAATGTCTACACCGGTCTGACCGGCTCCACACCAGACACCGGCACGCTTGCCAAATCCGCGGTGATTTCCGGCACACAGGAGTACGCGGGTTATCACACGGTAGACCTCCCGGTGAGCGTTCCCGTCAAGGCTGGGGAGAAATTCGCCGTTGCAGTAGACCTCTATGACAAAAACGGAAAGCACTACGTCATCACTGACAGATACAGCCCGAGCACCGGACTTTCATTCTACAAGTTCTACAACACTTGGTCTGACTGCACCACAAACTATAAATCTAACGTAAGAATAAAGGCGTACACAAAGGCGGTAAAAACCACGGTTCCACAGAACGTAACAGCTTCCGCCGGCGACAACACCGTAAAGCTCACCTGGGATAAGGTGGACGGCGCTACCAACTACGTTATATACAGCTATGCAGACAACACCTATACAAAGCTTGGCTACTCCACCACGAACAGTTTCACCGCTTCCGACCTCATAAACGGCAAGAAGTACGGCTTCATCGTCAGGTCGTATGTCAGCGGAAAGTGGAGCGACTGGTCGAACGACGACGCGGTTTACGCAACTCCGAAGGCATCAGCAAACAAGCCGCAGAACGTAAAGGCGGTTCCCGGCGACAAACAGGTAACAATCACCTGGAACGCTGTGAATGGCGCTACCAACTACATCGTTTACAGCTATGTAGACGGCAGCTATCATAACCTCGGCACCACCACTTCCACCAGTTTCACCGCAAAGAACCTCGTAAACGGCAAGAAATACGGATTCATCGTAAAGGCGTGGGTAAACGGCAAGTGGAACAACTGGTCCGTTGCAGACGCTGTTTACGCAACTCCGGTTCAGAACACCAAGCCCCAGAATGTGCATGCAGTCCCCGGAAACGGTCAGGTAACGCTTACATGGGACGCTGTGGAGAACGCGGAGGACTACGTGGTTTACAGCTACGTCGACGGCGGATACAATAAACTCGGCTACTCCAAAACCAACAGCTTCACAGCAACCGGACTCACAAACGGCAAGAAATACGGATTCATCGTAAAGGCATGGGTAAATGGCGGCTGGAACGCCTGGTCGAATGACGACGCGGTTTACGCAACTCCGGTCGGCGGCACGGACGTCCGCAATGTAAAGGCAGTTCCCGGAAACGGTCAGGTTGCGCTCACCTGGGATAAGGTATCCGGCGCGACAAACTACGTTATCTACAGCTATGCAGATGGTAAGTACACCAAGCAGGGCTATTCCGATACCACGAGCTTCACCGTGACCGGTCTTACCAACGGCAAGGAATACGGATTCATCGTGCGCTCCTACGCAAATGGCACTTGGTGCGGCTGGCAGCCTTCCGACGCTATATTTGCAACTCCGGTGAACGCAAAGCCGCAGAACGTTCAGGCTATGGCAGGCGATAAGGAAGTCCACCTGATCTGGGACGATGTTGACGGCGCTGAAGAATACGTTATCTACAGCTATGTTGACGGCAACTACGCAAAACTCGGCTACTCCGAGTATTCCGGATACACTGCAGAGGGCCTTACCAACGGCAGAAAATACGGATTCATAGTAAAAGCGTGGGTAAACGGCAGGTGGAACGACTGGTCGAACGACGACGCAGTATACGCTGAGCCTGTCGGCGCGTTCGATAAGCCGCTGAATATTAAGGCGGCCGCCGACAATCAGGAGGTTTACCTCACATGGGGCGAGGTAGATGGTGCTGAGATGTATGTTGTTTACATCTACGCCGATGGAAAGTACACCAAACTTGGCTACACTGAAGATACCGGCTACACCGCAGAGGGTCTTACAAACGGAAAGAAATACGGCTTCATTGTCAGGTCGTATCTTGACGGTCAGTGGTGCGGCTGGTCCCCGGCTGACCTAGTTTACTCCACCCCCAGGGCGTAAGTGATGTGCTAATTAAATAACTTTAAAGCCGCAGAGTTTATTCTGCGGCTTTTTCGACAGACTGAAGCATCTATACAGAAGCCTGTATAGGTGCTAACAAGATTGGCTCACCCTCGTCCTGCTCTAAAGGAAGGTTGGGGTAGAGTGTTTTGTGCCCAAAGGGTAAACAGATATAGGACGTGAAGAAGATTAATATAAAAGCTTCACAGCTTGACACCTTCACACTACTCCTGCTCAGCCTGCTCCTCAATTATGAGAAGTACATTTTCATCAGCGATAAGCTTTTCAAGCTCTGCGGCAGATGAAACCGTCACACTACGGTATACATAGCTGTCATTAAATAAACCGTATGTCAGGCAGTTGTCCAGGACAAAATTCTTGGTTACACTGTGATTCACATTGCGCAGCTCCTCCCAGAAGCCCTCAAAGCTATACAAACCATTGAACTGCGTCCTATAAAACAATTCCGTATTGAAATAACCCGAGGCAGAATGGCTATACATCGTACCCGAATCCTTGCTCCATTTTACATCGGTATAGCAGGATATGCGCTCATAAACATCATCGGTTGCCGTTACCCCTCCCGAAACCACATCGTTTGCTGTTACAACGCACAATGTATTTCCGTAAAGGCTTGTTATCTTGTTCCAATCGGACACTCCAAGTTTTTTCTTATTCCCGTTGCTGACATATAGCTTGTCTGCTCCGGAAATCATTGTCTTGCCGTCGTTCACCGATTGAAACAGGAAGCGGCTGTCGTCAGAGAGTGACTCTATCTGCGCTTTCGTCAGCTCAGCCGAGAACGCGCCATATCCATTTTTCAGCGGATTGCGAATATACAGTTCATTAAACCCAAGCACTGTTAATTCATCATAAAGAGCTTGGTTCAGCTTATAAGCTATTTCGGTTCTTAGGCTGAACATACTGCGATAATCGTCGGATACAATATACTTATTGTCTGACGGATTTTCGGCTGAATTATTCTCAAAAGCAGGGTTTGGAATAATATTGCTGAAATAATCATTGCTCAAATATCGCCTGTACCCCTTTGAACCGCCAAAATTGGTTTTGAGATAGCGCAGGAAAACGTCTGTTCGTTTATCAGACAAATCCTTGTATTCCTTATAGCTTCCGCCTTCATCATCGAACAACACATGAGAAATTACAGCGGGGATCGCATATTTTTCTTGTATCTCAAGGGATATTTCCAGAATGTTTTTGCCGTCAACCGTAGTGTTCCTGGCTGTTTCTGAGTCGTAAAAAAGGAAGTTGACACATATCTTTTCGTTTTCAGAAAATCCCGATAATTCCTCGGAAAGATGCTCAGTCACATTAACGGCAGCGGTGATATTTCCGTTCACTTTTGCTCCCGGGTATTTTTTGAACGAGCCTGCATATACTGCGCGACCGTCCGCCGATACATTCACGATTCCCTTAACACTAAGGCTTCCGAGACCCATAACATATACATGACCATAAACCTCAAGTCTGCCTTTTTTGCTTATAGCGAGTGCCCCATAATCGTGAATATAACCGCTCTTGCCAACAGTAAGCGTACCATTCACAGGATTCACCTTTCCGTCATAGTCCACCAAAAGGTCTCCAAGAACGGTAAGCTTTGCACCATTAGTGATTTTCAGCGTCTTTCTTATCTCTAGCGTTGAATTCTCCGGCAGTGTTACATCACGGGATATCGTGACGCCCGAAGTCGTATAATAATATGAGTTCTCTTTTAACTCGGTTTTTCCGTTCCATTTTACAGCAGGAGTATTTTTTCTTGTGAAAGCATGAGAATTATACTGATGTATTACTTCATTCATGCTGAAATCATAAGCACCGACAGGAACTGCATTTATGATACAAAGCAGCAACGCTAAAATCAGAGAATATAATCGTTTCATTGTATGCCTCCACTATATTGATTTGTACGCTACACAAACGCCATCAGTTTCAGTACCACTAAAGCAAAATAAATTGCTTTTAAAAACTGTTTTCTCATTGTTTGTCATCCATTATAACGATTTTTCCGTATTGTAAACCGTGTAATCCGTTGTCTTACCGTCAATGGTTACGCTAAACACGGTTTTTACGTGGTATTTGCCGCTTTCAAGGTTATAAACCTTGTTTGAGAGAGCTGCCGACATCCGTACGTGGTCTTTGTCCATTCGCCCGCATAGGTGCTCCATGACCAAAGAAATCCTTGCTTCTCAAGTGTTTGGGTCATCTTGATTCTTGTTACGACTCCGGTTCCGTCAATAAAAGAGCTTTGGCAAGTAGCAGTTGTAGATGATATTTCCAAAATACTGATTTTGCGTGCCGAGTCCATATCCAAAAAACTAATAGCATACGCTGATACAGCGCATACAAAGAATACAACAAGCGCAAGAACAACCGATATATACTTTTTCATATTTTCACCTCCATTTTCTTTTTGAGGTTTCCCTCTATACAGTAAACAGCAATTTTCGACAGATACTTGCATATTTTCTTTTTCGAATCCTTTATTCTACTTTTTGCACAGTTTCAGCGGTCGATATCAGTTCATCTTGACCAATATTGTAACCTGACAAATAAATCACATAGTCGCCACAATCCCAAATCAACACGTTTATTCCATGATATGTTTGAAAAGTCAACCCTTTGCAGCCGTTTACTATTATTTCAGTAGGCATGACCATAGCATTCTCAGTATTAAGCCAACAGCTTTCACCTTGATAATGGTCTTTTATCGCTTGACTAAAGCCAAGCACGCGATTTCCATTGACTTCGTGATACTCAACCAGATATTCATATTCATTGTCAAGCAGGATATTCTCAGAATACCCGCTCAAATCAATGCCCAAGCGGTATTTATCCTCCAAAGTCGTCGGTGCGCCTTCAATATCCAATGCCACCAGAAAAGAATGCTCTCCCACGTCGTGGAGCTGAAATTTATCCCACATCTTATAGATGAGCAGGGTCGCTCCCGTAAGAAAAGCGAGCAGGATAACCGTGATAATCGCGAAAGTAACGGCTTTCCTAAGAGGGACACGCTTTGTTTCCCACTCTGAAACACCGCCCCCGAGCAGTTTCCTCATTCTTCTCCGAAACCGAAGCGAAAACCTGTGCTCGGGCATTCCGTCATACATGGCAAGCTCGGCGTCAAAATCGTTTTGGAGCGCTAGGGCTATAAGCTGATTGTTGTTCATTGGTTATTCTCCGTATGCTTTCGTGAAATGATTTTTCTTGCTCTGGATATTGAGGAATGCACCGTGTTTATCTTCATATCCAAAAGCTCCGATATCTCGCCCGCAGAGCAGTTTTCAACGAAGGACAGATACGCGATATCCCTTAACGCGGGCGAAAGAGCCTTGATGTTTTCGACTATCTCCTCATACGCCAGCTCGGATAACACGCTGTCCTCAACACTCATACCGTCAGGTGTTTCCTCGTCGAGCTCCGCTTGCCTGTTCGACTTCGAAACCATATTCAGTGCAATGCCCCTCACTATAATAACAAGGTAAGACACGTTTTCCTTGCATGAATAGCTGCGGAATTTCGATAAATGGTTAATTACCCTCAAAAAAGCGTCGTGAACCGCATCCTCGGCGCTTTCCCTGTTGTGAAGAATCGCGTATGCCGTTTTGAACATAATCTGTTTGTACTCATTGTAGAGAAACTCGACAAGCGCCTTGTCCTCCCCGCTGTTCATCATTGACAGATAGAATTGCAGCATATTGTTAACCCCATTCAATGTTAATATGATATATTTAATTATATCATTTCAACAATAAAAATGCAACGCCTTTCTCCGCATAGTCCAAAACATATAAAACTGCTGCCACTTAAGAAAAACGTGATGTTGTATAATAAAACTTGACACCCCACGCTCAAAAGAATATACTACGAACCCCCAAAAACGCAATGAGCCTGGCGGAGTAGATCCGGCAGCTTCGAAGCGAGGTAAAGCAGCTGAACAAAGAAAACAAACGTAGAATGGTTCGATAGGCTCTCAAATGTGGACGGCTGTGAAAATTCTCTTCAGCGTCAAGTTATCCACACATTTGTGAAAGAGGTATTCCTATGGGATGACCATGCAGTTATTGTCCTCACTCTGAACAACACGCAGAAAACCGTCGCATTCGAAGAGATACGGGAGTTTGAGCAGTTTTCAGATGAAACGCAAGAACCGCTCCCAGACGAATCTGAAAGCGGTTCTTGTAATATTAGATTTGGCTCCCCCGACTGGACTTGAACCAGTGACACCCTGATTAACAGTCAGGTGCT
>OOAQ01001140.1_pt1 | contig 19702 bp, 17 predicted proteins | sample 1671051 | NCBI WGS metagenome assembly OOAQ01 (sample SAMN06348117, study PRJEB24527) | human gut metagenome | biome: human gut; feature: ankylosing spondylitis patient; material: feces | host: Homo sapiens | place: China | collected 2015-10
TGGGTCGGGGAGACAAACGAAGTTTGTCTGAGAAACGTAAGAGTTTTCCCCCACAAGCAACACCTTGTCTTTGTTGAGCCTTTCCTCCGAAACAGTCCGGTGGACTGTTTCGGAAGCACACTACACCGCTAAATTCTAGTTTATCGACAAACCAAAAGGAAGCAGCACGCGCTGCTTCCTTTATTCGTTCTATTGTTCTACACATTTGTCATTCCGCTATAGGTGTTCAGAATATCATCCGCGATCTCCCGCTGCGTTCTCCGCGTATCCATCGCGAGCTTCTGAATATGCCTGTGCGCCTGGTTCTCCGTGAGGTTCAGGTACTGTATCAGGCAGCATTTCGCGCGGTCGATTATCTTCGTGTCCTCAAGCTGCTTCGAGAGCTTGGAGCGCTCCTGCTCCAGCCGCTGCATGTTCTCCTTCGCCATCTGAGCCATTCGGATAGTCTGCACCAGCGCCTGCTTCGTGAACGGCCTCGGGAGCACATACGCGCCTGTGAACTTGATACGGTTCTGCACCTCGTCGGCGATCTCCGTCTTTGCCAGCACTATGATAACCGCGCTAGTGCGGTCGTGGATCTCAGCGACGTAGTTCAGACCGAACTCGCTGCGAAGCGGTGTGGATACTATCACCACATCATAGCCGGAAAGATCCTCCGCTGCCGCTTTCTCATCATCAAAGCAGCAGGTGATTTCTGCGCCGGCGTCCTCCAGCGCAGCCGATATCGTGCCGCAGATCATCTCGGTTTTGGCGTTGATAAATACCCTGGACATCAAGGATCCCCCTTCCCGCGGCGTTCCCGCCGATCAAAGATTGTTGACGTAAAGCTGCTTGTACGGGCTTGCGGAATTCGGAGTGAGCTTGAAGAAATTGGAGCTGAGCAGCGTGTCAGTATCATTGCCGAAGTGCTTCGTGAAGCGCTCTACGTAGTGTCTGATGGACTCCTTCTCCTCTGCGGTGGCTACTGTGCAGCACACCTGAACGGGGAGTCCCTTCGGCATAACGTCGCTTCTGATGAACATTTCGCCGCCGTGCATTCCGGTGCCGCAGAAGTGACCTACCGGGCAGCCCTCAACGCCGATACCAAGCACGATGATGATACCGCCCGCCTGGTACTCGCCGAGGAAGTCGCCGACCTTGCCGCCGATAACGATGGTCGGGAACATATCCTGATAGCTCTTCATGTGGATACCGACGCGGTACCCGGCGTTGCCCTGGACGTATATCTCGCCGGAGCGCATCGCGTAGCCGGTGGTGTCGCCGCTGTTGCCGTGAATGATTATCGCGCCGTCGTTCATTGTGTCGCCGGTGGCGTCCTGAGCATTGCCGTGTACGCTTATCTTAGCGCCGTTGAGATACGCTCCGAGGGCGTTTCCGGGGGTTCCCTTTATGAGTATCTCCTTGCCGGAAAGACCCGCGCCGATGTATCTCTGGCCGAGAACGTTCTCAAGCGTGAATTTCTGCTCGTCAGAGTCCCTGATCATTTTATTCAGCTCTGCATACGGCATATTCTTTGCGTCAATGATCATCTCTTTATTCCTCCCAGCTTATCTTCCCTGCGCGCCTTGCTGAACATCATCATCTGCGGTCTCTCTTTAAGCATATCCATGTCAACGTCGGAGAGGTCTATGCGCTCCTTTATCATGGAGGTGTATATTCCCGCGCGCTTTACGTCGCCCATCAGTATGAATCCCTTGAGCAGTCCGTCCTTGAATACCAGCTTTTTATAATTATTGCCGTGTTCCTCGACATATTCCTCGCCGTCGTAGCTTCCGGCGGTGATGATGTGCAGCCCGAAGAATCCTATCGCGTTCATCGGTATCGCGTTCTCGTACTTTGTCTCGGCGCCCGCCATGTTCCTTCCGGCTACCTCGCCCTGCATGTACGCATTCGGCAGCAGCGCGAGTATCCTGTCGGTGTCGGAGGAAGCGTCGTGGCTGACTGTGCAGTCGCCTGCGGCGTAAACGTCGTCGATGGTGGTTTTCTGGGTGAGGTCGCAGATTATGCCGCGCTCTACCTTGCCGCCCGCTTCGGAAACAAGCTCGGTGTTCGGGCGTACGCCCACCGCGATTATAACCATGTCGAAATCAACTGCAGCGCCGTTCTTCAGCTTTGCGGAGTGCTCGCTGAACTCGTCAACGGAGGTCCCGAGAATGAACTTTGTTCCCTTGCTCTCGATGTGCTTCTTCATGATGGAGCCTGCACGGACGTCCAGAATAGACGGCAGGATACGGTCAGCCATATCGACTACAGTGATGTCCGCCTTGTACTCGTTGAGCGCCTCGGCTGCCTTCAGACCGATAAGTCCCGCGCCGATTATCAGTACCTTCATTCCGGGCTTGACCTCAGCTTTGATAGCCTTTACGCTGTCGTAGCTCATGAACGTGTGGCAGGAGGCTATCTTCTCCATTCCGTTCATCGGGGGAACGAACGGCTTCGAGCCTGTAGCCACCATCAGCTTGTCGTAGGGGACCGTGCTTCCGTCTGCAAGAACGACATTCTTCGCAGCCGGGTCTATCTTAGTCACGCGGGTATCGAACCTGGTCTCAACGCCGTTCTTCTCGTAGAAGTCCGCACTGCGGTAGTATATGTTCTTGTCTGTGACTTTCCCCATCAGCCAGTAGGAGATGAGCGGGCGGGAATAGGTGTGGTACTTTTCGTCGGAGATAACGGTTATCTTTCCGGTCTTGTCTATCTGACGGATACCCTCGATCGTTCCGACTGCCGCAGCAGAGTTGCCGATAATTACGTAGTTCATATCCGTCACCTCACCTTTCCTCGAAAACTATAGCGTTGTTCGGGCAAGCCTTTACGCATGCCGGCTCGCCGTGGCTGTTGCGCGTGCAGAGGTCGCACTTGCGGATCTTGTGTCCCGCCTCGTCGATGACGATAGCGCCGTAGGGACATGAGAGAACGCAGGTGTAGCAGCCTACGCACTTCTCCTCGTCGCAGACGATAACGCCGTCCTGCACTGAGAGCGCGCCCGCGATGCAGCCCTTTACGCAGGGGTGAGCGTCGCAGTGGCGGCACTGGACCGCGAAGTTTATCTTGTCGCCTTCTTCTATCTGGATCCTCGCGACGGGCTTCTTCCCGCCTGCGAACGCCTTAATCATATCGGGAGCACCGCTGTTCGCCGCCGCACAGGTGAATTCACACAGATGGCAGCCAAGACACCAGTCCTCGTTCACATAAACCTTTTTCATTGTTATGACCATTCCTTTCGAGCAGTGTCAGGGTTTATTCACCTGCGTGCATGATTCCGAGTATATCAAGTTCCTTCTGGTTGAGTCCTATGCCGCGGAGCATGAGTCTGTTGCCGCGGAGGGACTCCAGCGAGTTGATACCCATACCGCCCATCATTTCCTTGATCTCGTGATCCCACGCGTGTACGAGGTTCACCAGGCGCTTGTACGCGATATCCGGATTGAGGCGCTTAACGAGGTCTGCGCGCTGAGTTGCAATGCCCCAGTTGCACTTGCCGGTGTTGCAGCTCCTGCAAAGGTGGCAGCCCATCGACAGCAGAGCCGCCGTTGCGATATAAACCGCGTCAGCGCCGAGCGCTACAGCCTTTACGACGTCCGCGCTGCTTCTGATCGAACCGCCGACAACGATGGAAACATTGTTTCTGATACCCTCGTCGCGGAGCCTCTGGTCAACGCTTGCGAGCGCAAGCTCTATCGGAATGCCCACGTTATCGCGGATACGTGTCGGAGCCGCGCCGGTGCCGCCTCTATAGCCGTCAATGGCGATGATGTCCGCGCCGCTTCTCGCGATACCGGAAGCGATAGCCGCAACGTTATGTACCGCCGCTATCTTTACGATGACCGGCTTCTTCCAGTCGGTGGCTTCCTTCAGTGAGAGAACAAGCTGGCGGAGATCCTCAATGGAATAGATATCGTGGTGCGGAGCGGGGGAAATAGCGTCCGTGCCCTTGGGTATCATACGTGTCCTGGATATTTCTTCGTTTATCTTCATACCCGGGAGGTGTCCGCCGATACCCGGCTTAGCGCCCTGACCCATCTTTATCTCGATAGCGGCGCCGGTGTCGAGGTACTCCTTGAACACGCCGAAACGTCCGGAAGCTACCTGGCATATCGTGTTGGGGCCGTACTTGTAGAAATCCTTGTGCAGACCGCCCTCGCCGGTGTTGTAGTAGGTTCCCAGCTCCTGAGCCGCTCTCGCAAGGGACTCATGCGCGTTCTTCGAAATGGAGCCGAATGACATCGCGGAGAACATCACCGGAACGTCCAGCTCGAGGTACGGATTGTGCTTGAATTCAGCCCTGCCGTTCTCGTCGTAGTGGATCTCCTGCTCCTTCTTGCCAAGGAAGGTCTTGGTCTCCATCGGCTCGCGCAGCGGGTCGATAGGCGGGTTTGTTACCTGGGAAGCGTTCAGCAGTATCTTGTCCCAGTAAACCGGGTACTCGCGGGGGTTGCCCATCGCAGATAGGAGCACTCCGCCGGAGCCTGCCTGTTTGTAGACCTCGTCCATTACCTGCTGGCTCCAGTTGCCATTCTCGCGGAACTCGTTCTCGTTCTTTCTTATCTTGAGCGCTCTTGTCGGGCAGAGCGTCACACAGCGCTGGCAGTCAACGCAGTTCGTTTCATCGGATACCATTCTGTCGAGGTCGGGGTCGTAATGGTGCACCTCGTTGGCGCACTGGCGCTCACAGACGCGGCACTTTATGCAGCGGTCAGGGTTGCGGACCACCTCAAACAGAGGATTCATATAGTTAATAGCCACTTGTGATCTTCCTTTCAATTCTGCTCTATCGCTTATTTATCAAGTGTTACGATTATCGGTTCGCCGCCGCGGGGGCTCCAGATCCTGTCGACGTCCGGAGACATCGTTCTGATGGAGCATTCCTCGCTGGATACATAGACCGTATCGCCCTTTTCAGCAGCGACCATCGAACGGAGCTTAAGTCTGTCGTTGAGCGCCATGATTCCGTTGTTGAATCCGAGGATTATTGAAAAGGGTCCTGTGATGAGCAGGCTGGAATAAACGTTTCTGAAATGGCGTATCTTCGCCGTTTCCTCCGGGCTGAACCTGCCGGATTCAAGCTCGCTCCAGAACGGAGCCGCGATGACCTTCGCAACGTCGTCAAGGGGCATTCCGAGGCGGCGGTGGAGGTAGTCGATGATGTAGGTGATGACCTCGGTATCGGTCAGCAGGTTGCACTTGTAGCCGAACATTTCGATGAAACGTCTGTTCGCGTCGTAGGAGGAGATCTCGCCGTTATGTACTATCGTGTAGTCGAGCAGGGCGAAGGGATGAGCGCCGCCCCACCAGCCGGGGGTGTTCGTCGGGTAGCGGCCGTGTACCGTCCACGCCCAGCCGTCATACTCGTCGAGGCGGTAGAATTCGCCGACGTCCTCAGGGTAGCCGACCGCCTTGAATACGCCCATGTTCTTGCCGCTAGAGAAGACATAAGCGCCGTCGATCTTGTCGTTTATCTTGATGACGCAGCGGGCAACGTAGGTGCGCTCGTCGAGCTGGCTCTCCTGGAGCTTTGTGGGAAGAGGGTTAACGAAGTAGCGCCAGATAAGCGGCTCGTCGGTGATGTTCGGGTGCTTTCTGGTGGGGATACGCGAGAGGTTGATGACGTCGAAATGGCGGTCGATGAACGCCTCGGTCTTTATCCTTGCCTCGTTGGAATCGTAGAAAACATGGAACGCGTACTGATCCTTGTACTCCGGATAAATGCCGTATCCGGCGTAGCCGCCGCCCAGACCGTTCGAGCGGTCGTGCATACAGGCGATGGAATTCACGATCACGCTGCCGTTTGTCCTTCTGCCGCTCCTGTTGATAAAGCCCGAGATCGCGCAGCCCGCAGGGATCCTTGTTTCTCCCTCTTTCATTAACATAAGCTCACTCCTTAATAAGTACTGAAAAAAACCGGATCCGGCAGAATATCCGCCGGACGCCGCGATATTCGGCGCAGCGCTGAGCCGGTTTGATCATACGTTATATCCGCGGTGGAATGTGCTGAGGTGAAATTTCTGCCATCGTCAAGTTGCAGATACTTCACTGCCGCGGCAACGCTGCCTGCGGCTTTGTTCTCCGGCACAATTCGTTTTGTCCGCTTGAATTTACGTTCATATTATATCACCATATCGCTGGTTTGTCAAGAGGTTTTTGCAAGTTTCTTTCCGGCAATCTTTCATTTTATTGTATATTAGATTCCATTATTGCTTTATATTTCCAATTAGTCTGGACTATCTATTGCGCTTAGCGCCGCTGTACGGTGCGTTTTGAAGCCTGGAATGTTATTTTTGCAAGAATAGGAGATTCCATATTTCAAAATTTCTGGTGAATATGCCAAAATGCAAAAATTCAACGATTTCCTGCACAATTTTTAAATAACACTTGAAAAATCTGCTGAAATGGAGTATAATAGTACAGTATTATTAATTATAGTATCATCTTCATAAAGAAAGGAACGCTATATCATGGCAGTAGAACTCAAGACGATCCAGCACCTGTGCGAGCTGTCCAAGCTCAACTACGACGAAGCCGGACTTGAAAAGGTCATGGGCGAGATGGGCGACATCATCGACCTGATGGATACAATCAAGACCTTTGACCTTACCTACGACGATACCAAGGACAACAACAGCATTTCCCTGAGCGAGGTAAGAGAGGACGTACCGCAGCCCTCGTTCCCGACGGAGAAGCTGCTCTCCAACGCGGAAAACCGCGATAACTGCTACGTCGTACCCAAGGTAGTTGAATAAACAGGAGGTAATTATGGATATCACCCGCGCAAAGATACGCGATCTCCGCAAGGCGCTGGATTCAAAGCAGATCAGCGCCGCAGAGCTCTGCGGAGAATATTTCAGAAATATAGAAGCTGGCGACGGCAAGGTACAGTCCTTCATCACCATTACCAAGGAAAAGGCGCTCGAGATGGCTGAAAACGCCCAGAAGCGCATTGATTCAGGCGATGTGAGCCCGCTGACCGGTATCCCGCTCGCCATCAAGGACAACATCTGCACCGACGGTATCAAGACCACCTGTGCAAGTAAGATGCTTGAGAATTTCATACCGCCGTACAATGCGACCGTTATCGAGAAGCTCAACGCAGAGGGCTACGTGCTCCTCGGCAAGACCAGCATGGACGAATTCGCGATGGGCGGCTCCACACAGACCTCCGCGTTCGCCAAGACCAAGAACCCCTACGACCTTGAGAGAGTTCCCGGCGGTTCATCCGGCGGAAGCGCTGCGGCTGTGTCCGCTTCCTTCGCTCCCGCTGCGCTCGGAAGCGACACCGGCGGCTCCATCAGACAGCCCGCGTCCTTCTGCGGCGTGACCGGAATCAAGCCCACCTATGGCAGAGTTTCCCGCTACGGTCTTGTCGCATTCGCAAGCTCCCTCGACCAGATAGGTCCCATCTGCTCCGACGCCCGCGACTGCGCAGTTATGCTCAACGCCATCTGCGCGCACGACCCGCACGACGCGACAAGCTCCCGCCAGCCAGTTCCGGATTTTACCGAGAAGCTGGGACAGTCTGTCAGCGGAATGAAGATCGCAATGCCCAGGGAGTTCTACTCCGACGACATCGACGACGAAGTAAAGACCCACGTAATGAACGCCGCAAAGACGCTCGAAGCCCAGGGCGCAAAGCTCGTTGAGTGCTCCATTCCCGGGCTGAAATACGCTATCCCGGCGTACTACCTCATCGCCTGCGCCGAGGCTGCCTCCAACCTGTCGAGATTCGACGGTATCAAGTACGGCTTCCGCGGCGAGGGCCGCACCTTCGAGGAACTTATCCGCGACAGCCGCAGCAAGGGCTTTGGCGAGGAAGTAAAGCGCCGTATCCTGCTCGGAAACTACGCGCTTTCCTCCGGCTACTACGACGCTTATTACAAGAAAGCGCTCGCCCTCAAGCAGCAGATAATCAAAGAATACAACGCTGTATTCGACCTTGCCGACGTTATCCTCACCCCGACCGCTCCGACTCCGGCGTACAAGATAGGCGCGCAGGACAACGATCCGGTCAGGATGTACCTCGCGGATATCTGCACCGTTACCGTCAATATCGCTTCTCTGCCGGGTATCTCCACGACCTGCGGCTACACCGCCGAGGGTCTCCCCGTGGGCATGTCCGTCATCGGCAGACGTTTCGACGAGCAGACTATTCTTCAGTGCGCCGACGCATTCGAGCAGACCTTCGCTCCGACTGCGCCCGCCAAGCTTTAAGGAGGTACAGGAATGAGCGCATATTTTCCTACGATAGGACTTGAGACACACGCAGAGCTTTCCACAAATTCCAAGGTATTCTGCACCTGCTCCGCTGAATTCGGCGGAACTCCGAACTCCCGCTGCTGCCCCGTGTGCAGCGGACTTCCCGGAACCCTCCCGGTGCTGAACAGGAAAGCCGTTGAATACATCATCAAGGCTGGCTACGTGATGAACTGCGACATTTCGCGCTTCACCAAGTGGGACAGAAAGAACTACTTCTACCCCGATCTGCCGAAGGCTTACCAGATCTCACAGATGCCGCGCCCGGTGTGCCTCGCAGGCAAGGTAAAGATAAACGTCAAGGGCGAGGAGAAGGAGATACGCATTAATCGTATCCATCTTGAGGAGGACGCGGGCAAGCTCGTCCACGACGATGTTAACCGCATTTCCCTCGCGGACTACAACCGCTGCGGCGTTCCGCTCATCGAGATAGTCACCGAGCCGGATTTCCACTCCGCTGACGAGGTCGTGGCTTACCTTGAGAAGATCATGCTGCTGTTACAGTACGCGGGTATCTGCGACTGCAAGATGGAGCAGGGCTCTATACGCTGCGATGTAAACATCTCCATCGCGCCGAAGGGCAGCAATGAGCTCGGCACCAGAACGGAGCTGAAAAACCTGAACTCCCTCAAGGCTATCGCGAAGGCGATAGAAGTTGAGATCGAGCGCCAGGAGGAACTTCTCGACAACGGCGAGCGCGTAATTCAGCAGACACGCCGCTTTAACGAGGCTCTGGGCGAGACCACCGCTATGAGAAGCAAGGAGGACGCTCACGACTACCGCTACTTCCCAGACCCGGATATCCCTCCGATAATCCTCACCGAGGAGGAGCTTGACGAGATACGCAGCTCCATTCCGGAGCTTCCCGAGCAGCGCGTTGCACGATATGTCGAGCAGTGCGGCATCAAGAAGCAGGACGCGAACCTCATCGTATCCGACAAGAAGATCTGCGATTTCTACGAGGAAGCTATCCAGGCGTACGACAATCCGAAGGCGGTCGCAAACTACGTGACCGGCGAGCTGCTCCGCAGAAAGAACCTCGGCGAAGTCGATATGGACGGCCTGAAGTTCAGCGGCAGGGAGTTCGCACAGCTTGTTGAGTTCCTCCAGACGGACAAGATCTCACAGTCCAACGCGAAGGTTATTCTTGGCGAGATGATCGAAAACGGCGGCACTCCGAAGAATATCGCGGACGCGCAGGATCTGTGGATAAAGGAGGACAGCGACCTCCTCGCAAAGACCGTCGACGAGATAATCGCGAACAACCCGAAAGCAGCCGAGCAGTACCGCAGCGGCGACCAGAAGGTATTCGGGTTCTTCATGGGTCAGGCGAACAAGGCGCTAAAGGGTCTTGCATCACCGAAGGCTATTCAGGAATATATCAAGAAGAAGCTGTCCGAATAATATCAAAACAAAAATCACCCGGCTCTTGCCGGGTGATTTACAATTTAAAACCGCCCATTTTGTGGGCGGTCGTTTTTTATTCAGCAATCTCAGCGGAAGAAGATGCCGGAAGCTCCACCGGCTCGGTCTGCTCGGTGGGAATCAGGTCGTCGCTTGACTTCGGCGGAACTGCCGAATCCGCAGTTCCGGAAGGTGCCGTAGTCTCAGCCGGCTTGGTATCCTGCGTCATCACCTCTACCGGAGTTTCCTCTACGGGTATTTCCTTGGTGGTTCCGGAAGACTTTGTGGTTTTTTGAGGCTTATCAGGCTTGGTCGGCTTAGTTGTCTTTGCGGGTTTGGAGGTCTTGGCGGTCGTTTCGGCTGTCGTGTAAACCGGCGGAACCTCGTCAGCGGGCTGGAAATTTTCCGCCTCAAACGTGCCTGTCGCAGAATCGCCGTCCCACAGACACGCTTCGGTCAGGGCGCGGTGCATTTCCCACAGGGCAATGCGGTAGGCGTACGGACCGAGGTGTACGCCATCGCCGGAGTGCAGGCACTCGCGAAGCTCGTTCTTCTCATTCTTGAGGTATCGCCCGAAGTCGAAGTAGTGTACGCGCTCCGGGAAATTCTCCTCGAGATACTTTTTCATGGTATTGTTGAAGCTATCGATAACGCTGTTTCCGCAGAACTTGCTGCATACAGGAGTTATCGCCGCAACGAAAACGTCGGCGCGGCTTCCTTCGAGCGTAGCCTCGATGACCTTGCGGTAATTCTCGCAGTATGTAGCTTCGTCCACCATGTTGACGTCGTTCATGCCCATCGAGAGGAACACGTACCGCGGATTAGCGGACTTCAGCACCTGATCATAGGTTCTGCCCTCCCAGCCTCGGTACTTGAACGTATAGTCAAAAAAGCTGCGGGAACCGAGGTTCCCTTTTGCGGCAACATGCTCGTGCGGAACTATCCCATACTCGGAAAAGCCGCTGCAAATGCTGTCGCCTACGAACAGCGAGTAATCAACGAAGCTCAGCTCCTCGCCGGTAAGCTCGAACTTATCGTGAACCGCCTCGTAGAACATATCAAAGTCGTTGTTCATGTCCCGGACCTCGGCGGTTTCCTCCGTGGAGCCGCTTACGGCGATCTCGGGCAGCGAGCCCGACGGTATCTCCGGAGCCTGCGCGCCTTCCGGAACGTCCGTGGCTGTCTTATCATTCTGTTCCGTCTGGGAAGTCACCGAGGAATTCCCGCCGGAAACGAGGTCAGCCATCAGATCAAGGCTGTTCGGGTCGCTGGGGTTGTGGTGGTCGTTCTGTATATCAGTCGAAGCGCAGCCGCTCAGCAGCATTATAGCCGCAAGAGCCGCGCAGGAAAATCTGTATCTCATCTATATTCAAATCCTTCCGGATACGATTCGTCAGTACCGCATATTCCGCAAAATTCGGCAATTGAATGGTATATTCGCGGTAAAAAAGACAAACAGACGCCCGGGAGTAACACACGGGCGCCTGGATAATTCAACAACAAATTACTTGCCGTGCTTCTTGCTGCCGGTGTGCTTTTTAGCAGCAGGCTTTGCAGCAGGTGCCGGAGCCTTGGTCTCAGCGGGCTTAACGGCTGGTGCGGCAGCCTTGGTCTCGGCGGGCTTAGCAGCAGCGGGAGAGGGCTTGGTCTCAGCCTTCTTCTCTGCGGGCGCAGCGGGCTTTGCAGCAGGAGCGGCCTTCTTCTCTGCAGCGGGCTTCTCAGCCTTCTTAGCGGGAACAAGAGCCTCAAGAGCCTTGAACTTTGCAACATCGCCATCGACCTTTACAAGACCGTCGGTGAGTGCGCCGTCAAAGGAAACATCGCCGCTGAAAAGCTTCTCGATGTTCTCAGCAGCGCCGGTAACGTTAGCCTGGAGGTCATCGTAATGATAAGGAGCAACGTCAAGAACGCCCTCTCTTACTGCAACATAGAAGTCGTCCATATCGTCGATGAATGTAAAGTTTACAGCAACGGTATCCTCGTACTTCTTAGCCTTTGCCTTGCTTCCCTTCAGATAACCCTTGATCTTTTCAGCAAACTCGATATTAGTCATAACAAATTCCTCCTGTGGTATGCTTCAGACGGAGCGCCCGAAGCCAGGTAAAATTACCTGCCCGATTTATTCCAAACAGCGAACCTGGCGCCGTTTTATTCATCTATTGTAGTATACCATAACTCCGCCTTTAATTCAATAGTCATTTTCTATAAATTTACAAGAAAAACAACTTGATTTTCAGATGAAAATATAAATATCAACAATCAGATGAACGATCAGACTCTTCTCTGGGGTATCTCCCTGCCATTTTTATCTATGAAAAGGCGCGGGTGCTCCTTGATCTCCTCGACCTGGGGTCTGTGCGTCAGCATTTCAAGGCGGACTCTGTCGCGGTACTCGGGCTTTACAAGATAATATACGTAGCTTTCGATTACGTTAGGCTTTGAGAGTACGCGACCCTCTATCTTGAAATTATTAAAGCCCATGTCAAGGTATCTTCCGTAGACATCGTTGTTGGAAACAAACGTGCTGTAATGTGTTATCTGATAGAAATTGTATCTGGTATTGGGGCAGTTGAAATTATTTGCGTCCTCCATCGGATCTTTGACGCTCCTTACTGCTCCAAGCTGCTCATAAATAGTCTGCTTGCTGCACTTGCGCTGGCTCTCGCCGAGCACCTCATAGTGCTGCTTTCTGCGCTTGCAGTGCGGAGTGCAGTACGGATTTATAAGGATCTCGACTCTTGAGCGAAGATCCTGCGGGATCTTGTCCAGCTTCTCGAAATCATTGTTCCAGTTGTAGTCAAGAACAACCAGCTTGTAATCCTTCTTGAACTCCTCCATAAGCTGATCGTAATCTTCAATCTGCTTTACCGTCGAAGAAATCAGCGGGAACTTGGGGTAATTTCTGCGCACGTAATCTTCAAGGAAGGGCTTGTTCACGATGAGCTCATTAAAGCCGTTCTCGGCAATGGCGCAGAGGTGATTGCAGAACTTGTCCTTCAGATCCTTCTCGGTAAGAGTCGGGTTCGTGAATGTATATCTTATAGGAACATTTCTATCATTGAACGCCTTTATCGTGCTTGTGATCTGCGTCTCAAGCGCCAGACCGCCAAGGGCGCGTCCGCCGTTCCAGAGTGCAGATGGGAAGCAGCCGTAGCAGGAAGCAATTTCTATATCGTCATAAAAAAATTCCGGGTGCTCCTTGATCATATCAATGAGATACAGATTCAGATCCTTATGTACCCATATATCAGGAATGTGAAACTTTGCTTTCATTTTAAATGCTCCTTGTTTATTATTTATTGTGGAATACTTCTTTAATTATAACTCAATGTTCCCCTATTGTCAACACATTTCAGCAAATTCTAATGAATAAAACCGGGATAAGGCGGCAAAATATCAACATCAACCGAAAGGAGATAAAAAATGGCAGTAGTACTGATCAGAGCCACCATATTGTACATTATAATCACCTTCTCACTGAGACTAATGGGAAAACGCCAGTTAGGCGAGCTCCAGCCGTCGGAACTGGTAGTGACTATACTCATATCCAACATCGCGGCAATACCCGTGGAGGATTCCTCGGTGCCGATGATACTGGGGATAGTTCCGATATTCACGCTGGTCTGCCTTGACGTGATCGTATCGGCGGTAATGCTGAAGTTCCCGAAGTTCCGCAAGCTGATGATAGGCAGCCCGCGGGTGATAATGTCCGAGGGAGTCATCATGCAGAAGGAAATGAAGCGCCTGCGCTACACCGTCGACGACCTCGTCGAGGCAATGCGCGAGGAGCAGATATTCGACATAACCGAGATATGGTACGCCATCGTAGAGACAACCGGAAAGATACACTTCCTGAAAAAGAAGGACTGCCAGAACGCGGAAAAGGCGGACGTAAACTGCGGCGGCTCCTCAAGCGACCCGCCCGCGGTGATAATCCGCGACGGCAGGGAGGACGAGGAACAGCTCCAAAGCATGGGGCTGGGAATGGGCTGGCTGAAAGAGCAGCTCCGGGAACGGAAGCTCTCGGTAAAGGACGTGTTCCTGATGACTGCGGACAAGAACGGTCAGCACACGATAATCGAACGTCAGAGGGGGCTTTGAATGAACCGTCTTGTTGTAAGCATACTGCTTCTGGCAGTGATGTCGGCGGGGTGTTTCTGGTCGGTGTTCATCACCATTGATAAAACCAACGAGCTTTCCGGCTACATTGACCAGGTGGAGCAGGCGCACTCCGAAGGGGACAGCGAAGCCGCCGTGAAATACGCCAATCAGCTCCACGACGCGTGGGATTCGGTGCTGCACTACAGCATTCTCGTCAACGACCTCGGGCACGCGATGGAGATAACGTCCTGCATAGCCGAAATATCCTCCTTCGCCGAGGAGGGCGACGATGAGCTGTACGCCGCATGCGACCGTGCACAGGCGCAGCTTGAGCTTTTCCGCGAAATGCAGACTCCCACGCTCTGGAAAATACTCTGACAGTTTCGGAGCGCATTCGGCGGATAAAATTTCTGGCTGGCTGTGAGCCAGCCAGCATGACTAAAAAGTCTGCACGAAAAAAGCGTTGGCGGAATACTCGCCTTTTAATTATAGTTTGCCTGTATAATTTCTTCTTGAATCTTGTTGGAGAAGCCTCCGCAGGTCTTCCTGTTTTTTCCGCACGCCTCTTTAACATCATAATCACAAAAAAATAATAAAAAATTGTTGCAAATTGTTTAGGTTTGTGTTATACTAACTTTGACTGCATAAAGTCAGAGTGCAGCAACTTTATTTTATCGAAAGGTCGTGATGTTAGGGTTGGAGAAAAAGGCAGAAGCAGTTCCTGGCGGCGGCAGCTCCAGACTGGCTTTATATGGCTTTAACAACCTCACAAAAACACTTAGCTTCAACATTTATGATGTGTGCTATGCAAAAAGTGAGAGGGAGCAGAAGGATTATATCGCGTACATAGACGAACAGTATAACTCCGAAAGGCTCACAAAAATTCTCTGCGACGTCACCGAGAAGATCGGCGCGACCGTCCTGAATATTTCAAAGCAGGACTACGATCCGCAGGGTGCCTCTGTCAATGTCCTCTTCGCCGAGGGTTACATTGACCCCGACCACGTAGACGAGTCCTGCAACAAGGGCGCCGGCTACTTCAACAGGAGCGGTATCCAGCCGAATACCGTTCACGCACATCTTGACAAAAGTCATATCACGGTGCACACTTTCCCGGAATATCACCCGGACAAGGCTATTTCTACCTTCCGCGTGGATATCGACGTCGCCACCTGCGGCGAGATCTCCCCGCTGAACACGCTGGATTACCTCATAGGCAGCTTCGACTCGGATATCATCACGATTGATTACCGCGTCCGCGGCTTCACTAGGGACGTCTCCGGCAAGAAATGTTTCATGGATCATAAAATGACCTCCATTCAGGACTTCATCGATCCCCAGACTCTGACGAAGTACGACGCTATAGACGTCAATGTGTACCAGTCGAATATATTCCATACAAAAATGCTGATCAAGGAGATAGAGCTTCAGAACTATCTCTTCAATTCCGATGTCTACGAGATCCACCCCCAGCAGCGCCTTGAGATCACCAACAACCTGCGCCGCGAGATGATCGAGATATTCAGCGGAATGAACATCTATTGAGGTGAGCGTAATGCAGCTTGATCACACCCGTGCGCCTCTTTACGAGGCAATGAAGGAATATCAGCTTGACCGCGTTGTCAAGTTCGATGTCCCCGGGCACAAGGGAGGCCGCGGCAACAAGGCGCTGAGGGACTTCCTGGGCGAGGCGTGCATGAGGAACGACGTGAACTCCATGAAGCCCCTCGACAACCTCTGCCACCCAGTTTCCGTCATAAAGGAGGCTCAGCAGTACGCTGCGGACGCCTTCGGAGCGGAAAACTCCATCTTCATCGTCAACGGAGCCACCGGAGCAGTTCAGGCGATGGTGATGTCGGTATGCAAGGCGGGGGATAAGATAATCCTCCCGCGAAACGTCCACCGGAGCGCAATCAACGCGCTGGTGGTCTGCGGAGCGATACCGGTCTACGTGAACCCCGGCGTCAACAACGACCTCGGCATACCGCTCGGAATGACCCCGGAGGAAGTCGAGGCGGCTATCCTCGCAAATCCTGACGCGAAAGCCGTGCTGGTCAACAACCCGACCTACTACGGCATATGCTCCGATTTGCGGAAGATCGTCGAGATAGTACACAGGCACGGCATGAAGGTGCTGGTTGACGAAGCGCACGGAACGCACTTCTATTTTGGCGATGGACTTCCGCCCAGCGCCATGAGCTGCGGCGCGGACATGGCTTCGGTATCGGTGCACAAAACCGGAGGAAGCCTCACCCAGAGCGCGATACTGCTCCTGGGGAAGGGAATAGACCCGAACTACGTACGGCAGATAATCAATCTCACACAGACCACCAGCGCAAGCTACCTGCTGATGGTGTCCCTCGACCTGGCGCGGCAGAACCTCGCACTCCACGGCAGGGAGTTCTACGCGAAAACGGTGGAGTTCGCGGATTATGCGCGAAAAGAGATAAACGCCATCGGCGGCTACTACGCCTTCGGCGAGGAGCTTTGCGACGGCAAGGCGTTCTACGCGTTCGACAAGACCAAGCTTTCGGTGCATACCAGGGCGATGGGTCTTGCGGGCATAGAGGTCTACGACCTGCTCCGGGACGAGTACGACATACAGATAGAGTTCGGCGACATCGGCAATATCCTGGCGATAATCACCGGCGGCGACCGCGCGCTCGAAATAGAGCGGCTCCTCGGCGCGCTGAACCTTATCAAGAAGTTCCACGGGAAGTCCCCCGCCGGGCTTTACGACCACGAGTACATCGACCCTATCCTTGAGATGTCCCCACAGGCGGCGTTCTACGCCGAACAGGAGACCCTACCGATAGAAAAGACCGCCGGAAGGGTGTGCAGCGAGTTCGTCATGTGCTACCCGCCGGGGATACCGATCCTGGCTCCGGGCGAGCGTATCACCCAGGATATCCTGGATTATATCGCGTTCGCGAAGGAAAAGGGCTGCTCCCTCACCGGCTGCCGGGATATGAACGTTGAGTATTTGCAGACCGTCAAGTTCAGCGCCGGGAACGACCGGCGCTGAACATCCGGTTTTTCTTTGATTTTCCGGAGTGGAAAATCAATTTCGCCTTCGGCGAAACCGAAAAACCTCGGATTTGTTGGTCGGCTTAAAATGTTCAGAGCCGGGAACAATCGGCGCTGAACATCCGGTTTTTCTTTGATTTTTCCGGAGTGGAAAATCAATTTTGCCTTCGGCGAAACCGAAAAACTTCGGAGTTGTTGGTCAGCTTAAAATGTTCAGAGCCGGGAATTATCGGCGCTGAACGTTAGAAAGGAAATCCTATGGAATTATGGTTTACAGAGAACCATACGGACAACATACGGTTCTCCATAAAGATAAAACAGCACGTCTACAGCGAGAAGAGCCGCTATCAGCAGATAGATATTCTCGACAGCTATGAGCTTGGCAGGATACTGGTGCTTGACGGATTCATCATGCTGACGGAAAAGGACGAGTACATCTATCACGAGATGATAACCCACGTTCCGATGGCGACGAATCCCGATATAAAACGCGTTCTTGTAATAGGCGCGGGCGACGGCGGAACTATCCGTGAACTTACCCGCTTCAAAAATATCGAGCACATCGACATGGTGGAGATAGACCAGCGCGTCGTTGAGGTCTGCAAGGAGTATCTCCCACAGACCGCGTGCAGGCTTGACGATCCCCGCGTGCATATCTTCTACGAGGACGGTCTGAAATACGTCCGCGGTAAAGATAACGAATACGACCTGATAATCGTGGATTCCACCGACCCGTTCGGACCCGGCGAGGGGCTGTTTACAAAGGAGTTCTACGGCAACTGCTACAAGGCGCTCAATGAGAACGGCATACTTGTGAACCAGCACGAAAGCACGTTCTACGACGAGTACGCCGAGATAATGAAGCGCGCCCACAGCCGCATTAAGAGCTTCTTCCCGATATCGCTGGTTTATCAGGCGCATATCCCGACCTACCCCTCCGGGCACTGGCTGTTCGGATTCGCGAGCAAGCGGTTCCACCCGGTCGCGGACCAGCACGCGGAATGGTGGCTGGCTCAGGGGCTGAAAACCAAGTATTACAATCAGTACGTCCACAGCGGGTGCTTCGCGCTGCCGAACAACGTCCGGGACGTACTCCGGGAAACAAAGCCCGCAACATGACGGAGGTATAATATGCTGATAGATTTTTCCGACATCGAAGAAAAGCCGCTGGAGCATTTCAAGGGCGGCGAGGGTACGTTCTTCGCGAGAATGTTCACCGACCCCCAAGTCAAGATAATGCGCGGCAGGCTGGAGCACGGAGCTTCCATCGGACTGCACACCCACGAGGGGAACAGCGAGATAGTGTTCATTCTTGAGGGAAAGGGCAAAATGCTGTGCGACGGCAGATACGAGGAGCTTTCCGCAGGAAGCTGCACCTACTGCCCGGAGGGTCATGAGCACAGCCTTATCAACGACAGCAAGGGCGACCTGATTTTCTACGCGGTCGTACCCGAGCTTCACAATTAAATTCGGAATTGAATGTGTCCGGCTTCGCCGGACGATATCTGAATACAGGAGGAATAAACTAATGAGCAGAGCAATGATAATCGGCGCGGGCGGCGTCGCAGGTGTGGTAATAAACAAGTGCTGCCAGAACAGCGACGTTTTCACGGAAATCATGATAGCAAGCCGCACCAAGGCTAAGTGCGACGCATTCAAGGAGAAGCTCCAGCCCACCACAAAGACGGTCATCACAACCGCCCAGGTGGACGCGGACAACGTTGAGGAGCTGACTGCGCTCATCAAGAGCTACAACCCGGAAATCGTAATTAACGTAGCGCTTCCGTACCAGGATCTTCACATCATGGACGCGTGCCTTGCGGCGGGCGTGAACTACCTCGACACCGCAAACTACGAGCCGGAGGACACCGCGAAGTTCGAGTATAGCTGGCAGTGGGCTTACCGCGAGCGCTTCGAGAAGGCGGGGCTGACCGCTATCCTCGGCTGCGGCTTCGACCCGGGCGTTACCGGAGTTTTCTCTGCATACGCCATGAAGCACCAGTTTGATGAAATAAACTACATCGATATTCTGGACTGCAACGGCGGCGACCACGGCTATCCCTTCGCCACCAACTTCAACCCGGAGATCAACATTCGCGAGGTGTCCGCAAACGGCAGCTACATCGAGGACGGAAAGTGGGTCGAGACCAAGCCGATGGAGATAAAGCGCGTCTACAACTTCAAGGGCGTAGGCGAAAAGGATATGTATCTGCTCCATCATGAGGAACTGGAGTCCCTCGCGCTGAACATCAAGGGCATCAAGAGAATCCGCTTCTTCATGACATTTGGTCAGAGCTATCTTACACACCTCAAGTGCCTCGAGGACGTCGGAATGACATCCATCAAGCCCATCATGTATGAGGGCAAGGAGATAGTTCCGCTCCAGTTCCTGAAGGCTGTTCTGCCCGACCCGGCTTCCCTCGGCCCGAGAACAGTCGGCAAGACGAACATCGGCTGTATCTTCATCGGCAAGAAGGACGGCAAGGAGAAGCACTACTACCTCTACAACATCTGCGACCATCAGGAGTGCTACAAGGAGGTAGGCTCCCAGGCTATCAGCTACACAACCGGAGTTCCGGCAATGATAGGCGCGGCTATGGTGCTTACCGGCAAGTGGAAGAAGCCCGGCGTTTACAACGTCGAGGAGATGGATCCGGATCCTTTCATGGAGAACCTCAACAAGTGGGGACTTCCGTGGGAGGAGGATTTCAACCCCGTGCTGGTTGACTGATTTCCGTTTAACACAGGCAGGCGGGTGTTTGCCCGCCTGCGATTTGTTTTCGGAGTGCGTGTAGAAATGCTGGAAGCACTCGATAAATCGGAATTTATATATAAAGGAGAATATTGATGAAACTGTTTTTATGTTCGCACTTTTCAAGTGTAGGAAGTCTGATAAAGGAAGAAATTGAAAATAAGAAAGTCGCAT
>OOAQ01001160.1_pt1 | contig 19522 bp, 18 predicted proteins | sample 1671051 | NCBI WGS metagenome assembly OOAQ01 (sample SAMN06348117, study PRJEB24527) | human gut metagenome | biome: human gut; feature: ankylosing spondylitis patient; material: feces | host: Homo sapiens | place: China | collected 2015-10
CCTTCGCCAACGCCAGCGTGACCCATTCCTCGCCCAAAATTTCGCGTATTTCCTTCACGGAATAGCCCTTCTTCAAAGCTTCCTGAAAATCACTGGCCAGTATCTCCAGAGCTTCCTCACGGGTTTTTCCCGTCTCTTTTGCAGGGAGCTTCTGGAGCTTTTTTTTGACCGCCATGATCTTTTCCATCGGAATTCTGGTCTTCACTGCCATTCGTGTTTGCCTCCTTTTGGGAATTCCCAAGCACCATAGCACAAATATTCAATCCCTGTCATTACGCCACTCCCTGTTGTGGGTTCTTCGTGGCAGGATGGTAGTTGTCTGACGCCAACTACTATCCTGCCAAAGGGCTTGCGCCCTCTGGACTCCCAAAGGCAGCACATTCGGCGCAGGCTTCTCACGCGCTAAACCCAAAGACAGGAGAAAAGGCATGGCAAAGCCAAAGCGCAAATTCCATAAGCGGTACACCTTCTGGGTGTCAGAAGGCGAAGCAAAACAGCTTGAAGAACAAGCCAGCCTAGCCGGGCTTTCGGTTTCCGAATGCCTTCGGCGGCGCGGCTTTGGCGGCAGGCCAATGGTGGCGCAAACGGACATGACTACAGTCCGTGAATTGCGCCGCACCGGAGGTCTGCTCAAGCATCATTTTGAGACACTGCGGCAGGCAGGAGCCAGTCGTGAACATCTGGAACAGCAAGAAGAGACTCTGCGGATTTTGGGCCGCGCCATTGAAAGATTGGGGAGCGCAAAATCGTGATCGTCAAGAAGGTGAAGTACACCGACACGGACAAGCCCAAGGTCTGGCAAATTGGCGACTTAGTGGATTATATCCGCTCTCCGCACAACACCAACGCGCAAGAGAAAATTGCCCATGCCGGGAGCAGAAACTTTCTTTCCGGCACACACACTGGACAAAAAATAGAAATGATTTCTCTGGCTCAGGAGAGCGTTCACAGCAAGATGCCGGTGAGCCATTGGGTCTTTTCGTGGAAGGAAAATGAACAGCCAACCCGCGCTCAGGTGGACGAGCTGGTGGACGTGTTTTTGGAACGCATGGGCCTCGTCGGGCACCAAACCATCTACGGCTTACACTACAATACGGAAAATTATCACGTCCACATTGCCGTTAATCGGATGCACCCGGAGACACTGAAAGTGGTTCAGCCGCACAAGGGATTTGACCTCGAAGAGGCGCACAAGATCGTGGCGGTGGTGGAACAGAAACAGGGATGGGCCAGCGAGAATAACACCCGCTATACCGTGCAGGAAAATGGCGAACTGGCCCGCAATCGGAAGCCAAAGCGAGTTCAGCCCCGGCAGGAAGCCCTGACCGTGGAGCACGCCACGGGCGAAAAATCCGCTCAGCGTATTGCTCAAGAACGAGGGCATAGCATCATCAAAAATGCAGCATCGTGGTCAGAGCTGCATCAGAAACTGGAGGAACAGGGGCTGCGCTTTGAAAAGAAAGGTTCCGGGGCCATCGTCTTTGTGGGCGACATTGCGGTCAAGGCTTCGTCCGTTGATCGGGATTTCGGCATGAGCAAGCTCTGCAAAAGGTTAGGAAATTTTGTCCCTGCCGAAACGACTCTGCCTCTGGAACAAATGCAGCCGGAGCCTGTGAGCGAGGTCAATCTGGATGAATGGCGGGCGTATCAGGCTGCCTGTTCTGCATACGTTTCAGAACAATCAGCACATGAAAAGCAGCGTCAATTGGAAGCCTTGAAAACCCGACATCGCACCGAGCGAGAAAAGATTTTGAGAGGGCTTGGCAAGCGCGGATTGCCCGTGCTCAACGCCGAACGGCACCACTTGAAAATGCGCCAGCGCGAAGAATTGCACCGGATTCGACAGCAGTTTGACCGTAGGAAAACCCCAAAAACAGGCAAACCCCGCTTTGAGACTTGGTTGCGCGGGCGCGGGCTGCATACGCAGGCTGACCGCTGGCGACACAGATTCCGCATAGAACTCCAGCGCCCGGAGTCCCCCGTGCAACCGCCAACCATACCCCCACCGACACCTGAGCAAGAACAATTTCAACAGTACGTTACCGCTGTGAACGCGGATCGCGTCCGCGTGACCTGTATCCGCATGAGGCCTGACGGCGATAAAAAGGTCTTCATTCTGGACAAGAAGGACGGCGCTACCCAAGGCTTCACGCCAGAGGAGCTGGTCACGCACATGCCCGAAATGATCCGCTTGCAGCAGCGCGGTGAGAATATCTACTACACACCGCTTTCAGAGAATCGGCATCACATTCTCATTGACGATATGACGCGGGAGAGTCTGGAAAAGTTCTATGCGGACGGCTTTCGGCCCGCCGTGGTGCTGGAAAGCTCGCCGGGCAATTATCAATGTGTGCTTACCATTCCGAAGCTACAAAGCCCCCACAACCGGGACGTGGGCAACCGGATCACCGAGCGGCTTAACCGTCTGTATGGCGACAAAAAGCTTTCCGGCTGTGTCCATCCGCACCGAGCGCCCGGCTTTGGCAACCTCAAGCCCAAGCACCGGCGCGAAGATGGTTCCTTCCCCAAGGTTAGACTGCTCAAGGTCGAAAAGCGCGAATGCACCAAAGCCCAGGAACTGGCCAGACAGATTGCGCGAGAATATGCCGAAGCGGAAGCTCAAGGACGACAGACACGCCCCCGCCCCGTGCCCACACTTGCACGTTCGGGTGATTCAGTTACGGCCTACTACGCGCACTATGAGAATATCCGCCAGCATCTTGCCCTGGAAGACTTATCGCGGGTGGACGCCATGATCGCCTTGCGCCTGCGGGCCACTGGTCACAGCCAGCAGGCAGTGGCTGAAGCCGTGCGTCAATGCGCCCCCACCATTAGAAAGAAGAAGGAAGGTCGGGATTGGCAACGCTACGCCGACCGGACAGCGGCCTACGCCTTTGGGGTGGCCGGTGACGTGGCTTTAGCGAAAAACGAGCGGTACTTGGAGCATTGGCGGAAAATCGAAGGGCCGGAGGGAACGCGAATGGAAACATCGCGAGTAAGAACGCGGTAGCCTGAACAGCACCTTGACTACTATACGACTAAGTAGCATATTTAGCCCAGAAAGGATGCCCAATGAAGCGTATTTTAAAAACGCGTACTTTCAATCGCTGGCTGCGCAAAACTCTTTTGAGCGACACCGCGTTGCTCAAAGCCATTGACGAAATGGAACGAGGGCTTGTGGACGCTGACTTGGGCGGCAATGTCTACAAAAAACGGGTGGCTTTACCGGGACGGGGCAAAAGCGGGAGCGCCCGGACACTCATTGCAACCAATCGAGAAGACCGCTGGATTTTTATGTTTGGCTTTGAAAAAAACGACAAAGAGAACATCACGCAGCCAGAGCTTGCCTATTTGCAAAGCGTTGCCCAGATATTTCTTGGCTATTCCAATGATGAATTGCAGTTGGCCATAGCCAAAGGGGAGTTCTTGGAGGTGCATCATGACAAAGCATAGCCGCATTATTGAAGAAATGCACGAAACCGTGCAAGGTTTACACGCGGGTGGACTGATTGACGAGCGGCGTATGCGCGAGTTTGAGGCTCTCTACCGGGCTAATCAGGTTCCCAAGTACAATGCGGACAGCGTGAAGGCCCTTCGGTCACGCCTCAATGTCAGTCAGGCCGCACTGGCCATCATCATCAATACCAGCGCCGCCACTGTCCGCGCCTGGGAGGCAGGAACAAAGAACCCCGGCGGCCCTTCCTGCAAGCTGCTGGAGATGCTGGATAGGAAGGGGATTGAGGCGTTGTTGTAAACCTTTCGGTGCCCTGATGAATATACCCCAAAGCAAAACTGCCTCACTGCTCACTCTTACAGGCTACCTCGCGGCTTCTAGCATTGCCGCGTTCTTTGGCGGCTACTTCACAACAAAAGTCACCATCACCACATTCTACGCCGCATTGTCCAAACCAATCTGGGCACCACCTGGTTGGCTGTTTGGCCCTGTATGGTCTTTGCTGTACATCAGCATGAGCCTTGCCATGTGGTTGGTATGGAGAAAAAAGCCCACACCACCATCAAAAGCCTACACCCTCGCTCATGCGTGTTGGTGGGTGCAGCTCGTCCTCAATGCAACGTGGCCTGTAGTCTTTTGGCTGCAACCAGCGGGACTGGCAGCATTCATCGCTTGTGCTGTGCTAGCCGTGGTCATTATGGCCTGCATTGTCACGTTTCGGCACCTCTCCGTGTCTGCTGCCATGCTGATGTTTCCCTACGCAGCATGGGTCAGCTTTGCCACTGCACTTTCCTGGGCACTTTGGCGCATGAACAGCGCAAGCTGACGCCGGGGACAGTGCACGGCGCACCCTCCTCTGGAACACTGGCAGGGTTTGAGAATGCCAGTGCAGTGCCGCAAAGCGTATTGAGCTTGACGGGATAGTGCTGTTGCTGCGCACAATTTTATTGTGGAAGTTTTCCTTCCTTTTTTCGCCAAACCCAAGGTGGGACGGGCGAGGCTTCCCCCCACAGACCGTAGCGCCGTTCACGGGCGGCCTGCTCTGCGTGACGCCACTCTTTGCAAAACCGTGCTTTGCAGTACTGCGGATAGACCCACGCCTGCCCCTGACGTACCTGTTCGTAGTTGAGAATGACCCCATCGCGGATAATCAGGCCAATGACGCGATTATAGCGGTCGTCAGCCAAGGGAATTACCATGACGGCATCGCCGGGCCGCACGGTGTTTTGCAGCGCGGCGCAGGATTCTCTGCCGCCAGGCTGGTTAAGCTCAGGGGCATCGATGCCGTAGAGGCGTACCCCCATATCCCCGTGCGGCGCTCCGTGCGGGGCCACCAACACTGTATCGCCGTCTTGGATGCTCACAACAACACCGTCCCATGCCTGCGCGATCGCTGGAAAGAGCGTGCAGAGAGTGAGCATCCCACTGACCAATAGGCGTGACCAAGCTGGGCATAGGGATCTCAGCATGGCCCCTTTCCCTTGCCTTTCAAAATCCAACCCGCGTGGGGCAAGTTTTGCAGCCAGCGAACAGGTATGATGTTGCGCCGTCTGGCATCCGTGAGCAGCGGGAGTTGCACGCCAAGCCGCCCTGCCAATGCAGACAACGAGCTAAGCCCTGTGACTTCAAGCATTCTCCCCAGCACATCATCCGCAGTAATGTGGGTATATTCCCCCTCACCAAGCCGATAAAAGCCCTCCGGTTCCCAATATGTCATGGCTGACCTCCTATAGACTCTCTTTCGAGAGTCAATAGAATGTCACACAAAAAAAGGCAATCCATTATCGTCAAAATATGGAAGACTTTTTTGACCAAAAAATTGCCAGAAAGCATATGCCCGGCGTGTTGCGTCGCTACAGAGACGCGGCGGGACTTTCGCAGCAAGACCTCGTGAATATAGTGGGAATTAGCAAGGGATTTTACTCTTCGCTGGAAATGGGACGACGTGTTCCCAATGTGGATATGCTCATCAAGATAGCTAAAGCCTGCGGCGTGCGCCCCGGCGAGATGCTGGATGCCTTGGTGGAGGCGGCGGAGAAGCAGTAGCCGCAAACTATGCAATGTCGTGAAACCCAACACGGTGCTTGCTCCCTTGATTAGCCAACGTCCAAGCTGGATTAAGCACTGCTTGGAGCCATGCTCCCGGTACGTTGCTGCGATGCCTTGCATCCGTGAGCAGCCAAAGGCCCCCTTCCAAACCAGTCCACCAAGTCTGATAATGTGTCGAGTCCTGCATCGTTACGCGTTTTGGCCGCACTTCACCCGCTATAATACGAACGTGCTTTCCTTCTCCGAGTTGATAAAAGCCCTCCGGTTCCCAATATGTCATGCGCCCTCCGTGTAGTCATGAATACTCAATCGAGTACTTATAACTACTCAACGAAGAAAAAACAAACGATATATTGGGAGGATGAAAAATGAAGTCACAACACCGATCAGACGGCATATGCCTTCGATTATAAGGCGCTACAGGGATGCGGCGGGTCTGTCTCAGCAGCAGCTTGCCGACCATGTCGATGTGAGCAAGGGTTTTATTTCGGCACTTGAGGGCGGGCGCAACATGCCGAATGTGGAAATGCTGATAAGAATAGCCAATGTTTGCGGTGTGCGCCCCGGCGAGATGCTGGATGCCTTGGTGGAGGCGGCGGGGAAACGAGAGTAGGCGCGTCCAAAGGGTTGTCCGCTGAGTGGCTGTCAGGACAAGCATGATGCACTCAGACATTTTGGGCAGGGACTATGGCCTGTATGACCCGGCGCACGATCTCCTGCATCAATTCATCAGTCGTGCAGTCCGGTGGCGGGCATCGCACAACAATGGGAGCGCTCTTCTCAACCAGCGGCCCCGTCTGCTCTGAAGGTTGCAGCATCCGTGGCCCATGCCCTGTCAGAACCCAGGTTGGGTTGATCCATTTTTTCCATAACAAGGTGAGCAGCCAATCGGCCGGAACGGAGCCGCGTTTTTTTGCATCGGAAATTGACGACTGGCGGACGCCCAAGAACTCGGCCAGTTCAGCTTGGGTGCGACAGCCAGCAGCTTCAAAAACGCGAGAAAGAGAGGAAGGATCGCACAAGGCGGCTCTTCCATAGGGGGCAGGAATTTTGGTCATGACAAGCTCTCCGGTGTTGCCAGAATGGCAATCACCGAAAGCGATTGCCGGGAGCTTCTAACCGTCCTAGCGGCGGCGGAGTTATTCCCCCGTAAACGGGGTATTCTATTCCTCGCACACCCGGCAGACCATACGACAAGAGGATGTCGCCGACCTGCGAGTGCGGGGAAGCGACCCCGTGGATGGCCACGGTCCGCTAGGAATAAAGGTGTTAGAAGCACCTGCGTTGTCTATGCCCCAAGGGCGCAAGAAACGCAACCGCGTCCATCACGTTCTCATCACCGTATCGCTTGTACGGTGGCAGAGGGCTTCGTTTTGAGAGCATCTCAACTTTGAAATACTCTCACGGGACTGTTTGGCAGCCCCGCGCCACGAATACATAAGTGTAATTAACTTGCGCTGTAAACGGCGGAGTGGGCGTGTGCCCAACTTTAAAATATATACTATTTCAAAGCGAATTTGCCCTTGTGAGGGGATGGGGGGAATGAGGTGTAGGCGCTCTGCACTGCAGCCACAGGTTTCGCCAGCGCAGCCTCCGGCTCCCATTTACTTACATAGTCAGTTTCATCCTGCATACGTTTCAGCTCACGCATAACTGCCGCGTGGTTTTCGCGTACCAAGTCCAGCTCATCCTTTTGAGGGAACTCTTGCCCAAGCGCCCCCTTGACCGTATCCATTTCGGCCATTTCTTGGCGCACGTTGGCCTGGTAGGTTTGGAAGACTTGCTCAATCCCTTTTTCGAGGAAGTTATCCAGTCGCTGAAACATGCCGGACAGGCTGAACTTCTCGTCAAAGCCGTAGACGAGGTTCTCCGGCTGAAACTCCTGATCACGCATGCCTTTGAGGGCCAACCGGAAGCCGTCACCGCCGGGAGCTTGTGAGGTGCGCAGCATGGTCACTTCAAAGCCTCGGTACTTGCCCAAGATGGGCTTTGCCCTTGACTCCCGCGTGATGTCCTTCACTCCGTCGCGCAGAATATTCTGAATCTGCTCACTGTGCTTTTCAGTCAGCAGCTTTCCATCTTTGAACCACTCCAGTCGGATGCGTTCCTTGCCCTTCTCGGTGACGGTACGAGTATTGCCGTCCCGCAGTGAACAGTTGGCCGCATAGTCCGCCTGAGCCTTGGCCAGCCGACCTTCGGCAGCGCCAAGCCACTTCAGGCGATCCCGCAGCCTGTGTTGCGACCTCTGATGCTGTGAATGCAAGGCTTCCAGTTTGCGCAAATCGCTGGCCAGCTTCACCTGCATGAGAATGAGCGGATTGCCGGAGGCCGCAGCCTTCATATCCGCAGCATTGGCTGCTTCTGACTGCACATCGTCGATGACACGCTGGAGCAAATCTCCCTTGCGGAATTGTTCAATGGCGGCGGCTTTGTATTCTATGGTTTGCCACATGCGGGCATCGTAGGTTTGCTTTGTGGCGTAATAGTAGACGCCTACGGCAAACTTGTCCGGGTCACGCTCATAGAGCATATTGCCCTGGCGGATAATGCGCCCGTTGCGCTGCTCCAGATCGCTGGGCCTCCAGGGCGCGTCCAAATGATGTGCTGCTACCAGCCGTTTTTGCACGTTCATGCCCGCGCCCATCTTGGCCGTGGAGCCAAGCAGTATACGCACCCGACCCGCCTGCATGTCCGAAAAGAGTTTGCCCTTGCGGATGTCCGTATTGGCGTCATGGATGAAGGCGATCTCGTCAGCGGGAATGCCGCGCTCCATGAGCTTTTGGCGTATGTCGTCGTAGACGGAGAAGCGGGAGCCAGCCGCCACGCAGGCGTCCATGTCTGCTGCTACGGAACTGTCCGCACCGTCATCGTCTCCGGCCTCCACCACATCTTCGCTCTCAGAACCAGCAACGGAGGTTGAGTCTTCCGGCTCTGATTCAGCGCCCGAAAAGAAGTCCTCTTCCACAAACTCCAGCCCCGGCACAGGGGCAGGTGCAGAGGCTCCGGCCCCGCCCTTGGGTGTGGACAAATCGCAGAACACGAGCTGCGTTCCTTTGTCAGCCGCCGTGTCCCGCCAAATCTGAAAGATGCGTTCCACCGCCGCGTTGCTTTTGGAACCGTCATAGTCCCCGGCCTCCGGGTCGATGAGGCGATAGTCGAGGCCCGCCTTTCTGGCGTCATTGGTGATTTTCAGCGGATTATCAATGCGCGGGTCTTTGGGCAGATGCTCCATGCGCTCGATGATATCTTCCATGTAGGCAGCCTGACCGGAAGACCGTTCCACCACATGGTTGAAGGGCTTGCCGCCGTCCACCGGCGGGGTCAGCGGACGCATACCGACCTTTGCCGCTTGCTCGTCCAAATCGCCCTTCGTCACCACGTCCGCGAACGAGCGATACATGGAAAGCAGCTCCGGCACATTCTGGAAGCTGGCAAAGCGCGACTTCAACTTGTAATTCACCCCCGTGGCGTCCAGTTCCCACCCATTGGTGATCTGGCCGAAGGTGGAAGCCCAGGCGTCGAAATACTCAATGCCTTTGCGCTGCAATTCTTCAAACTGCAAATAGCGTTGCAGGGTATAGACTTCGGCAATGGTATTGCTGATGGGTGTACCAGTCATGAAGTACACGCCCCGGCCTTCATGCTGCTTTTGTAGGTAGCGGCACTTGATGAACATATCGAGCGCCTTGGCGGAACCGGTAATATTGCCGAGACCGGATACGTTCATGGTTGTGGTATAGCTCAGGTTTTTGAACTCGTGGCTCTCGTCCACAAAGAGCGCGTCTACCCCCAGGTCGGCAAAATCCACGGCGCGATCCTTGGCCCCGGTTCCGGCCATGAGCTTCTCATAGCGGGTTTCCATCTTCTCCCGCTGCTTTTCGAGCTGCTTGATGGTGGCCCGCCCTCCGTCATTCAGCTTGGATTCCTCAATGGCCGTAATCACTGCGTCGATCTGCTCTTGCAGGATTTCCTCCTGCATGTCGCGGGGCATGTCGATTTTTTTGAAGCTGGAATGCGCCACCACCACGGCGTCCCAATCGCCGGTGGCCACGCGGCTGAACAGACGCTCGCGGTTCTGTTTGGTGAAGTCGTTTTTGTCGGCCACAAGTATGTTGGCCCCCGGATAGAGCCGGTAAAATTCGTCGCGCCACTGGTACAGCAGGTGATTGGGCACCACCACCATCGGCTTGTTCACGAAGCCCATGCGCTTGGATTCCATGATGGTGGCGATGCAGGCCATTGTCTTACCCGCGCCCACCACATGGTCGAAAAGCGCCGTGCCTTCCTGAATGGAGCGCCAGACCACATCCTTCTGATGTGGTCGCAGGGACACGTCAGAAGAAGCCCCCACGAGCTGGATGTGCGAACCGTCATAGCGTGGCGGCACATGGGTATTGAACCGCTCATTGTACAGAGCGGTAAGCATGGTGCGGCGCTCATCGTCTGTCCACACCCAATCCAAAAAAGCCTGCTTCACCTCGTCGGCCTTCTGCATGGCGGCGGCGGTGAGTTCCTGATCCACCACCATGATGGGCCGGTCGTTATCGTCGTACTGACCGCTTTCCCTCTCCACCTTAATGGGGCGGTTGGTGAGCAGGGATTCCAGAATCTTGGAGGCCGGATATTCGGGGATGCCCCACACTTCCGTATTGGCCGCGTGGTCGTAGACGCTGACCTTGGCTTCCCAACGCCCAAGGATGGGCACATAGTTGATGGTCTGGTAGCCACGGCCACCATGAATACGTTCTTCAATGAAGTCGGAGAGCACATTGCCGGGCACCCAAGTGGAGCCGAATTTGACGCCGATGTCCACGGCCTCAATGTCTGGCGGAATGGCGGCGGCAAGAGCCTCCACGTTGACGCGATACTGCGGGTCTTCGACGGCAGCCGTCAGCGCCGCCCGGTGCTTTTCACGCACATTGCCGGTGAGGTACTTGTCGCTGATTTCCCATTCCGCGTTGGCCGGATTGCGGAAAATCAGGCCCTCAGCCTGCAATTCCTTCTGAATGGCTTCCGCTGGCCGGTGCAGTAGCTGGTTCATGCGGGCAAAGTCCACCTTGCCCGACTCGCGCAGGGAGATGACCAGGGCGTCCTTGGTGGTTTCGGCCTTTTCCGCAGCCTGCGTGGGCTTGAGCACTCGCTGCCGAAAGATCGCCGCCTTCCGCGCAGACGCGGGCCTAAACTCCCGGCCTTGGCGCTTGGCCAAGTCTTTGGAGAGCCCCTTGTCGTACTCCAATTCCAGCGATTCCAGCAGCGAATGTTCCGGGTCGTCGCGCATCAGTGAGCGGTTGGTCTGGGAATTAAGGTGCCCGTGACGCCGCACAAAGGCATCGTATTGCACGTTGAGCTGTTGCCGGACAGCCTCAATGCGTGGTTCCTCGGCATCATTCTTTTCTGCGTTGAGCAATTCACGCAGACTGTCCCTAATCTGAATCATGGAGGCCAGCCTTTGCCGTGCTCCGTCATTTTTAACCGGCAACTCTTCATAGCTGGCCTCGCCAAAGCCCCCGGCCACTTTGAAGACGATTTTGCGACTCTGCGGCTCCACACAGTACGCGCCCATTTTCAGGGACTGGAAGTAGTCGGACGCGGTGAAGGCTTCATTGCGATTTTCACTGGCCAGTTCTTCCGACGTTTCGGCTCTGGGCACATACTGCATGGGCGGGAGTACATTCAGGCGCTGTTCGATCTCCTGCCCAAGGTCGATATGTGAAGGGGCCACACAGTTGAGCGCGTCCTGAAACATGCCGCCGGAATAAACCATGCTGCCGATGATCTGACCGGGCAGCTCGGCAAAATACTTGTTGATGACAGCCGGGCGGATGCCGCCTTCTTTCAGGTCTTCGGCGTCAACCGTGACCGTCTGCACCCAATCGGTACTGCGGATGCGCGGGCCATCATGCTTGCGGAAAAAGAGAATGTCCGTTGTCACGTCGGTCAGGGCGTTTTGACGGAAGGCCGTTTCCGGTAGGCGCACGGCCCCCAGAAGATCGGCGTATTCGGCAATGTGCGCCCGTGCGGTGGGGTCTGCCGCGTCCATAAAAAAGCGGCTGACCACAAAGGCCCCGATGCCGCCAGGACGCAGAAGATTCAGCGATTTTGCCAGAAAGTAGTTGTGGATGGAGAAGTTGCGCAGCTCTGGGAAGTTGGGATCGTAGAGGGTCTGCTTGCCGAAGGGCGGATTGCCGACAACCAGGTCGAAACATGCGTCTTTCAATTCGGCGTTCTGAAAGGCATTGTTGATGTGCCATGAATGCGGATAGAGGTATCGGGCTATGGCTGCCGTGGTAGGGTCAAGCTCAACAGCAAGCACTTGAGCATTATACCCATCCGGCATCAGACCGATAAAGTTGCCGATGCCTGCCGAAGGTTCCAGAACGCGCAGAGGCCTGCCACCGCCTCCGCCACCTCCGTTTAGCCCCAAGGTGTTCAGCCCCTGATACATTCCCCGAATAACCGTTTCAGAGGTGAAGTGCGCATCCTGAGTGGAACGCCGGGCCTTAGCGTATTCGTCCGGGGCAAGCAGGCTTTGCAGCTCCTGATACTCTGCGGCCCACTTTTCGTTACGCGCGTCAAAGGCTTGGGGCAGACCGCCCCAACCCACATAACGCACCAGAACCTTCTTTTCGTCAGGCCCGGCCACCTCCACCTTGCGTTCCTGCAAGCCCTTGAGCAGACGGATAGCGGCAATGTTATCGGTAAACTTGGTCTTTGCGCCGCCGTGGCCGAGCCGGTCATCAGGAACTATGCGGTAATTCTCAGGCTGGTATCTATCCCGGCGTTCTGCAAAATCTCCCAGTCGCTCATCCCCTGCCGACTCGCTTCCCAGGCCGAATCGCTGTTCAACACGTTCGCTTCTCGTGTCTGCTGTTGGCTCAGGGTCACTATCAGCCCCAAGGTGTTCATTGATTCCAAACGGCGCAGGTCGTCGGGTTGGTTCAGTGCCCATCTGTCCAAAATCAAATAGGCTGCGTTGGTAAGCCCCGCGCTGCGCACCTCGCGGATGGTTTCCGGTCGGAGCACTGTGCGAGCTATTTCCAGCGGGGCTGTTTGTCTGTCGAGCATTGAGCGCCTCCTTTGCGTCAACGTGTGCGTTCTCACGCCGAAGTTGTTCGATTTGATCTGCCGTCACGTCAAAATTGAACATCAACTGTCTGGGGTCGTAGGTCTTTTTGCGTGACCGAGCCATAGATTCTACCTTTTATCGGCCACAGCCTCCCCTTGTCGATCAAAGGTCAAAGCCGCAGCGTTCAGAATGCGGACGCCCCCATTGGGGTGGTCATCTTCAATAAAGACAACCTTGTCGCCCTGTTCCAACTTGAGTTGTTTGCGAACCGCCACGGGGATGGTGATTTGCCCCTTGGAGGTCATGGTGGCCACTTCCATTTTCATGCTTTGCCCCTTTGTTGTATTCCTTACTTTCCTTGTATTCCTTACCAAGTAAAAAGCAAGTGAAAAACAGGGGCAGCCGTGAATCAAAGCAACTGTTCGTTCATCAAGCCATTGGTAATAATGGTAATGATCTGCTCCACGACGTTTTGATCACCTGCACGGGCTTTCTTGGCCAAGTCCAGCGCACTGGGGAGCTTGTCTGCCGTGAAGTCGCAGGCCGGAAAGCGAATCCCGGCCAGAATGTAGGTGGGCGTGGACGTGATGCGTCCGTAGCCCGCAAGAATGTCCGCGTTGACAACGCGCGCCGCGTCCTTGGTGAGAGCTTCCCCAAAGGCTTCAGGAGCAATGGCTGCTTCCTGAAAGGCCAGCATGAGCGAGGCTTCGTAGGGCACGGGAATGCCCAGAGCGGTCTGGGGCAATACCTTGTCCCAAAAAAGGTTGGCTGCATTGGCCGAAAAGAGTTTCAGCGCTTCATAGCTCAGGGCTTTTTTGAGCGAGTCGCCGTATTGATCCGAAGGCCGATGCCGTACCACGATGCACATGCCATTGTTGGCCCTTTGGGCTTGCAATGGTTCGCGAACGCCACAGTACGAGCATTCGAGGTTGACCCAATACTCCACCAGATCACCCTGAACATCCTTCACCGCCCGCCCGTCCAGACAGTGCCGGTCGGTCAGCGCCTCATCGGGCTTGTAGGGAAGCGCCAGGTCTTTGCCCACTTCAGCCCGTACCTTGGCCTCAACGGCCACTCGATCCGACATGGGCGTTCCGGCATGGGCCACATGCACAGACAGAAACACCAGCGCCGCCATTATCAGTGGGAAAAAGTTATGCTGCTGTATCATAAGACACCTCCTGCCCCAACTGGAGCAACTGCGGCACACGAAGCTGTGCCTTTTTGAGCGAAGGATTGGCGTAGAACATATCGCCCCGGACAACCTGCCCGGAGAATATAAAGTGGGCCTCGCCTTCAATTTGTTCCTGAAGATCGCGTAAATCCACGCGGTCTTCTTTTTCTATGGTGGTATTCATGGTGTCGGCGTAGGTGGAGCCGGACTTGTCGTTGACCGAGAAGCCGGAGCTGCGCACCACTGTACCTTGCCCGGCTTGTCCGCGTATCAATTCCCATGTCTTTTCAGCGTCCTGCATCTTCATGAAGATTTTGATGCTTGTGTTGGCCACCATCTGCTGTGCGCCCTTCTTGTCGGCCTCCAGAATGCCCGCGTAATCCTGACTGGCCACAATGGCCGCAATGCCCAGGCCCCGGCCTTGGGTCAGCACGACTTCAAAACCCGGCGTCACAATGGCGGCGTATTCATCCACGATGCACAGATAGGGGCCGATGCCGATGGCGTCCGTGGGCAGGGCTTCCAGCACGTCGGCAGCGTCGCCTTCTATCTGTGCCCCCAAGCCCACGGCGCAGGCATTGCGGATGGCCGACAGGCTGATCTTGCCAAGGCTCGCCAGCTCTGCCGGGGCTTTTTCCAGCGAAGGCAAGAGCACCACAAGGATGCGGCGCTGCATGATAGCGTCCGCGAAATCCACTTCACCATCTTCCGCGCCGTAGATATGGCTGTAGGTGTCTGTCAGGCTTGATAAAGCCTTGCCGAAATACGATTGGGCATAGCCGAATTGTTCTGCAAATGAGGGAGGCTGATCCTTCAACTCACGTCCGGCAATCCAGCCGGACGTGCCCAGAGCCGCCTTGATGGATGCGCTGGATTCCGCGTCCAACTCTGGATGCAGGGCCAGCTCCACGCATTTTTCCAGAGCCAGGGCGTCACGGATCACACTGGTGGAGAGCTTGAGAAAGCCTTTATCTCGTAAGTCCACCAGCGCGTACATGACGCCGGAAATAAGCGCCTGCGCCTTGTCGGCAAAGATGCTGTTGGCCCCGTCTGATGCGGGCATGAGCGATACCAGTAACTGCGTGAGCGATTCGGCGCTGCCGAAAGTGAAGGGATTGTTGGTATTGGAGAGACGGCGCGGCGACTTGCCTTTGGTTTTGCCGGAGGTACCGTAGTTGAGCACACGGAAGTCGTCGTCACGCCCCAGAAAACGCGCCATTTGCCAAATCTGCACGGCAAGCTTGGGCGAAGCCTTGGGGTCGATATAGAAAAGTCCGCTACCTGTAGCCAAGGCATTGTAGGAGAGGGACACCAGCGTTTCCGTTTTGCCGGAGCCGGTGGTGCCGAACAGCAGCGTGTGGGTCAGCACGTCCTTGGCTTTGAGCCACAGTTCCTTGCCGTCCTGCAAACGGTTGCCCAGAAAGAAGATGCCTTCGGGCTTGGCAAAACGCCGCCGTCCGGGCAAGGGGTCGCCCTTGTCCGTGCCTGACAGGCCAAGGGGCATACGAAAAGGAAGGCGTTCATTTCTCACACACAGACAGCGCAAGAGGAAAAAGAACAGCCCCAGCCCAAAGAGCGGCGTGGCCGCCACAGGAAAGGCAAACAGACACACCCCCGCCCCGAACACGCCGCAGGTCTGCACCGTGCCGTTTTTGAGCGCGTCCACCAGTTGATGCACCGGAGAGCGCACATCCCGCAACAGGGCTTTACGCTCTTGAGCTTCTCTGTCTTCCAGACCGCGAACTTTTCTTTCCGTCATGGTTTACCTCAATACTCTTTCAATAAATCCGCATCTCTGTTGGCGTCGTACTCGCTATTCTCAAAAAGTTTGGGCATCTCCGTGAGCCAGCCTTGCGCGGCCAGCGTATCCTTGAGCCGCTGCACGGCATGGGCAGTGCGGACTTCGTGGAGTGACGTGCCGGCCTTTTCTTCCGCTGCATACTGTGCCCAGGCCGCAAAGCCCTCAGCCCAGGCCGCCCGGCCTCCGCACTGGCTGAGGGCGTACCAGAGCGGACGATCCAAAGGCCGCAACCACAGAAATTGCGAAGAAGCCAGCACCCCCTTGCGCCGGGCCAGCGTGAGCATGGCCATGAAGAGGGGGAGTTCAAAAGCCGCATGACGCTTGAGAAGCGGCTCGTCGAGCAGTTTCTTATGGGCATTCCACAGGCTCACCACCCGTTTTTGAAAGGCAGAATCCTCCAGCACCGGGCAGGCCGGAGCCTGTTTTTCTCCTTCCGCGTAGGAGGCGGACACGGCATCCAGCAGACGCACACAGTCGTGCTTGTGGCCCACGGCATAGGACAGAAAGGCGCTGGCCAGCGTTTTGCGCTCATGACTCATGGCCCCGAAGCCGCTGAACTTCCTGCCGAGCTGCTCTTGCAGCACTGCGGTGGCTTTGTCTTCGTCCAGATGGGCATGGCCATAGGCAGGAAGATCAACATGGGGCAGTCCGCGCCGCAAAGCCTGATCCGCTGTAAAGACTTGTCCGTCTTTATCCAGCAGCAGGCCGTGCTCCAAAGCGAACTGCACAGGAGTGCGGGCAATGCGCCACGGGCCGCTGTCGTAGGATTCGGGGGAAAGGAGGTACATGCCGCGCCCCACAATGGGACGCAGGCAGGCGAAGGATTCCGCATTGTGCGTGAGCAGGCTGTCCATATTCAGGCGGCGGATGAGGCCAGCCGTCCGTCCCATGAAAATGGCAGCCACACCCAGCGCCGCCAGCACCACGACGTAGGGCCAGCGTATCCACTTGCCGCTGTAGCGCAGCACATTCATCATCTGATCCCAGTAGAGCGCGGCGGGTTCGGCCTGCGCCATCAAGCCCAGGGCTCGATGCGCTTCATCGGAGAATGCCGTGAAGGCCATGATCTGCGCTTTTGCCAGCTCCAGCAGGGAACCGTTAATGTACCCAGCTCTGGAGGCGTACCACGCGGGCAGCACGAACAGCACGGCAATCATGAGGCAAATCATGATGAAGAAGGCGTTGCCGGAGTCTTCCTTGTGTCCGTTCATCGATCATCCCCTCTGGCCCCTGTGCTCTGGTGGAGCAGCCCCGCCAATCCTGTGTGCGAAAGCCTGGTCAGGTGGTTTCTGACCCGCCCCAGATAGGCGTCGCGGAAGTGCGGAGTGCGGGAATGGTACGCGCCCACGGCATCCCAGATATTGCGGGTGCGGTCGTATTCCTTGCGCAGAATAAAGGCCGCCGCGTAAGCGTTGGCGCAGCCGTCCCGCAGGATAACATCCGGTGCCATACCCACCTGAAGCAGTTCGTTGATATGGCAGGTGTTGATCTGAAATGGCCCCATGTCCCATGTGCCGTTGGTGTTGCTGAGGGCCTCGCCAGTCTTGCCGCCCTCGGTAGCCAGAATGCCCACCATTGCCGCCAGCGGCAGGTTGTACCGAGCTGCCGCATCCACCACGCACTCCCAAGAGAGCGGGCGTGTCTCCGGCAAGGCGATTCTGTCCCGACCGGCAGCTAAGGCCGCCGGAGACAGAACCATTGTGGACAACCCCGCCAGCGGAATGAGGCAAAGCGTCATAGCAATATATAAATATATTTTTCTATGGAACATATATTTATATCCTGCTCTTACTTAATTTTTCCAATAATCCCGCTCACAATTCCGCTACTGCTGCCGGAGACTTGAAAGGGATTATTCTGCCCAATGCCGCCAATGGAGGAACGTGCTTCGCTCAGGGCTTCATTCATTTTGCTCTGGAGTTCGGAGTTCACCCTGTTGCACATGCCCGAAATAATCTGATCCATGCTGGGCAGGCTCACGCCTAGAGAGAAAGCGTCCCCAATGCTGGCAACGCTGTCCAGACAACTGGAGAGCGCCCCTCGATCTTCTTCCGGGTCGGGCATGGTGGTGTTGTGGCTTTCGCGCACCGCAGAGTTACGTTCCTTGATGGCGTTGCTGGCCGCGCTCTGCGTGTCGCTGCACGAGCCTGCAAACGAGGGCGCGGCACAAAGCACGAGGGCGAGCGTTAAACACAGCGTTTTCATGGTTTGCCTCCTTTCTTGGTGCCCTTTTGCGCTGCAAAATCGGGCTTGCCGTCTTCTGTTACTTGGTAGAGCTGCTTGCAGGCCGGATAGCCGGAGCACCCAAAGAAGGAACCTTTGGCACTCTCGCGGCGCACCAGAGCCTTGCCGCAGGCTTTGCACTTGAACTTTGAGATTTCGGCTTTTTTGCGGGCTTCGCCCGGTTTGCCGTTAACATTGGGATAGCTGGCATTGCAGTCACGGTCGGAGCAGGAGAAGAAATCGTACTCGCCGGAACCGTCTTTGCGCTGCCCCTTCATGTGGACGAGAGGCTTGCCGCAAATGACACAGACAAATTCCGTGGCTTCAGGAGCGGTACGCTCTTGCCCCGGATACCTTGCGGTGAAGGCGGTCACTTCGCGTACAAGTTGGGCATGGGCCTTGTTCATCACTTCCCGGTACGCGGCCTTGCCCCCGGCAATGGCGTCCAGAGAGTCTTCCATTGTTTTGGTGAACTCGAAATCAAGGAAGGAGAAGGCCCCGGTGAGCAAGTCCACCACCTGTTCTCCGAGCGACGTAGGCACGAGGAAACGCTTTTCAACGCGGACGTATTCACGCTTGAGAATGGTGTCCACAATGGCCGCGAAGGTGGCCGGGCGGCCTATGCCCCTGTTCTCCAGTTCGCGCACCAGGCTTGCTTCGGAAAAGCGCGTGGGAGGCTTGGTCTTTTTAGTCAGCACCTTGCCGCTGGAGACTGTGAGCTTTTCTCCTTCGGCCAGCATGGGCACAGGATTTTCGGGAGCTTCCGTATCAGCCTCTTCATCCTGCATAGCTGCATCGGTAGTTGTGAGTACCTTCCAACCAAGATCACGCAAGACCCGGCCCCTGGCCTCGAAGATCGCCTCCTTACCATACAATTCTGTGCTCAGGCGCACCGTGCGCACGTCATACACTGCATCGGACAGTTGAGAAGCCAGCGCCCGCAGCCGGATGAGGCGATACAGAGCCTGTTCGTCCGGGGTATCTCCGGCCTCTTCAACTTCAATGTGCGTGGGGCGCACCGCCTCGTGCGCTTCCTGCGCGCCTTCCTTGGACTTCCAAGTGCGCGGCTTTTCCACCAGCGGCCAGCCTTGAGCCTCACAGAAGGCGCGGATGCTGCTGATCGCTTCTTCCGACAAATTGGGCGAATCCGTACGCATATAGGTTATGTGTCCGCCCTCATAGAGCTTTTGCGCCAGTTGCATGGTCTGCTTGGGCGTGTACTTGAGCGCATTGGAAGCGGCCTGTTGCAGGCTGGACGTGGTGAAGGGCGCGGGCGGGGCAGTGCGGCTTTCGGACTCTCTGCACTCCTGAACGGTCAGAGAACGCAGGGCGGCAGCCAGTTCTGCCAATGCTTTATTCAGAAGGTATTCCTGCCCATCTTCCAGCCAAGGCTTGGTGATCCATGTGGCGCTCCAACCCCCGGCAAACGCCAGCTCCGCGCCGTAGTGGGTGACACTTACAAAATCTCTGATGGCCCGTTCGCGCTCCACCACCAGCCGCGCCGCAGGGCTTTGCACTCGCCCGGCAGAAAGGCGTGTGCCCGCCGCACGGGACAAAGGCCCGCTGACCAGATAGCCGGAAAAGCGATCCAGCACGCGCCGGGCTTCCTGTGCCCCCACCAACGCCATATCCAGAGAGCGCGGGTTCTTGATAGCCGTCTGAATGGCGGAAGTAGTGATTTCACCGTAGGTGACGCGCAGGGGATTTTTCAGGCGCAACGCATCGGCCAAATGCCAGGCAATGGCCTCTCCTTCG
>OOAQ01001169.1_pt1 | contig 19430 bp, 17 predicted proteins | sample 1671051 | NCBI WGS metagenome assembly OOAQ01 (sample SAMN06348117, study PRJEB24527) | human gut metagenome | biome: human gut; feature: ankylosing spondylitis patient; material: feces | host: Homo sapiens | place: China | collected 2015-10
AAAATAATCAGGCTGGTTCTGCCGCACAGAAAATCGGTGACTTGTATAACATGGCAATGGACAGCGTAACCCTGAACAAACAGGGTGCAGAACCGGTAAAAGCCATGCTCGATAAGATTGCCGGCATGAAAGACAAGAGTGAAATTGTGCCAATGATGACTGAAATGGCTCATATCGGTATCGGTACCTATTTCCGTAGTTATGTATATGCTGACCCGAAGAACAGCTCGCTCAACATTTTCCAGATGGGACAGGGTGGTATCAACCTGGGTGAAAAGGAATATTATTTGGATACTGACAGCATCACTCAGAATATTCGTGAACAGTATAAACTTTACATCGGCAAGTTGTTCCAGTTGGCTGGTTTCTCTGAAGCAGATGCACAGCAGAAAGTGGCTGATGTGATGGAAGTCGAAACTGCCATTGCTAAAGTATCACGTAGTGCAACAGAACTTCGTGATCCGGAAGCTAACTATCACAAAATGTCTTTCGATGAGCTGAAAAAGACCATTTCCGGAATCGACTGGGATGCTTATATGAAAGGTTTGGGTATTCAGGTTCCGGCTGAACTGAACGTAGAACAGGTAGAGCCGATTCAGGAAGTCGCTCGCCTGATGAATACACTTCCGTTGTCTAAACATGTATCGTATCTGGAATACAACCTGCTGGATGCAGCAGCTTCTTGCCTGAGTGATGATTTTGTAGCTGCCCGTTTCGATTTCTATGGCAAGGTATTGTCAGGACGCCAGGTAAATCAGCCGCGCTGGAAACGTGCTGTAAACTCAGTGAACGGCATGTTGGGCGAGCTGGTAGGCGAAATGTATGTGGAAAAATACTTCCCGGCTGCTGCCAAAGAACGTATGGTGAAGTTGGTGAAGAATCTGCAGACTGCCTTGGGTGAACGTATTGACGCACAGGAATGGATGAGCGACAGCACCAAAATCAGAGCACACGAAAAATTGGCTGTTTTCCATGTAAAAGTAGGTTATCCTGACAAGTGGAAAGACTATTCTAAGCTGGAAATCAAGAACGATTCTTACTGGGCTAACGTATGCCGTGCTTCAGAATGGGGATTCAATGATATGTACAGCCGCATTGGTAAGCCGGTTGACAAAGATGAATGGCTGATGACTCCGCAGACTGTCAATGCCTACTATAATCCGTCAACTAACGAAATCTGTTTCCCTGCTGCTATTCTTCAGCCGCCGTTCTTCAACATGGAAGCTGATGATGCTGCCAACTATGGTGCCATCGGTGTAGTAATCGGTCACGAAATGACGCATGGATTCGACGACCAGGGCCGTCAGTTCGACAAAGACGGAAACCTGACCGACTGGTGGGCTCCGGGTGATGCTGACCGTTTCAAGGAACGTGCACAGGTAATGGTGGATTTCTTCAACAAGATTGAAGTATTGCCGGGCCTGCAGGCTAACGGTGAACTGACACTGGGTGAAAACTTGGCCGACCACGGAGGTTTGAACGTAGCTTATCTGGCTTTCCAGAATGCAACTAAGGATGCTCCGCTTGGTGTAGTCGATGGCTTCACTCCGGAACAGCGTTTCTTCCTGGCTTATGCTACTTTGTGGGCTGGTAACATCCGCGACGAACAGATTCGTGTGTACACTAAGTCAGATCCTCACTCATTGGGTAAATGGCGTGTAAACGGAGCGTTGCCTCACATTCAGGCTTGGTACGATGCCTTCCACATCACACCGTCTGATCCGTTGTATGTAGCTCCTGAAAACCGTGTGAACGTGTGGTAAACTACAGACGATAATTCACAATCTCTATAAATGGGGGTATATGAACTGTTGCAAGGTTCATATACCCCTTTTTTGTTCTTAAGATGGAGAATCTACGGGGTAGGTGGACTATTCTTTCTTTTCTCCTGAAATATTCTTTCAAATGTGCTTGTCTATTTTCTGTTTCACACTGCGGGATTTGTATCCCACACTGTGAAATATATATCCCACACTGTGGTTTTTGTATTTCACAGTGTGAAACAGAGAATTTGTCCTGAAGTTTGGAAGAATGGATAAGGCAAATTTGTGGTTTGCGAGGGAGGAATTCACGGTTTCCGGTGATGTATACCTTTAATGAAAAACTTTTCTTTGTAAAAGAAAACATTCAAAAATGGGAATTATGAAAAACAAGTTAAGTTTTTTATTGTCAGTTGTTTGTCTGTGGGGAGTAATCTTAGTTTCAGGATGTAGTGAAAAGGATGAGACTCCCACAAATCTGACTTTGAAAGAAGGTACACAAACTACTCAGGTGGTTTATGCCGATGAGGTAACGAATCAGGGTGGAATCAGTTTTACAGCTTTGTCCGACTGGACAGCCACAGTAACAGAAGTTGCGACAGAAACTGCAACCAAGGCTGCTTCGGGAAAAGTGGAATGGCTGGAATTGAGTGCCTATAGCGGAGGTCCTGGTGAATATACCTTAACCTTGACATTGATAGAGAACCTGACCGGAAAGGACCGGAAGGCTACCATCGAAATTCGTTGTGGTAACGATGTGATAACCATTACCGTAGAACAGAAAGCTACTACAGAAGCAGGAGAAACTCCTGCCCCGAAAGAAAAGTGTCTGGTTCGTTATGAGATTACAAATTCAAGCAGCTTGTATCCGGACAGCTATACTAAGTCTATTGGGGAACTTACTTATAATGAGAACGGAAAGTTGGCAGCCTTGAAAACCATTAGTTACCAAGGCGATATGCAGGGATATCTCACAGAGAGAATCTATCAGTTTACCTATCAGGAAAACCAGATGTGGATTGACCGGAAAACACTTTCCGGATATGAATCGGATGAATCGTATGTGATTACATTGAACTCAGAGGGTTATGTATCACAGTTGTATAAGAAAAAGGAATCTTCTTCTGAGCAGCATACATTGTGGATGTTTATTTATTCCGACGGTTATCTTCAGCAGATACAAGAAGATTATGACTATTATCCAGGTGACCATGAAGATGGAGATGAGGAAGATGGCAATGTGGCAATCGATCCGGGAGTATCTTCTGGCAGGATGGGACGTGCTTCGGATAGGTCTATTCTGCAATTGAACTGGCAGAATGGCAACCTGATGTCGACGGAGGGGGAATTCTCGGATGAAAGCTATATGAGTTATGCATATACTGAATATCCGAATGTAACGCCTTACTTTGATTTTAATGTAGTGGCTCGTCCGTTGTTCGGCAGTCATGCTTATGAATATGATGACATGGTGTCCATGCTTTATATGTTGCGTATGATGGGTAAAGGTAGTAAGAATCTGGTAACGAAAGATGTGGTGGACTGGGGATATCGTATGCCGGAACCGGGAGAACCGGAAGTGATACATGAAGATACATGGGCTCCTTTTGCATATAGCTTTACGGAAGATAATTATCTGGATGTAATTACTGGCAAGTGTACTTTGTATTCATACCAGGAGGATGAACATGGAAATCATGTTTCAGAGTCTACGTCTTATTACAATGATGAATACCGTTTTGTGTATGAATAAGTAATCTTTTTGGATGGAAAAATACCCCTTTCTCTCTACTCCGCCTGAGTGTTGAGAAAGGGGTTGCTTATTATAATTTGTATCTTATTAAAATGGTTAGTGATTACCTTCCAAGCTGTTTGTGAGTATTGTGTCGTATTGATAGTTTCGGATTCTGTAGTATTTCCTGAAGGAATATGAATTGTTGGGGCGATAAAGTGGTTCAGTGATTCTTTAGTCGTTGGAAATAGAAAGTTTTAGATTCTGACTGTAACTTCTTCCCACAGGAATCTTCGTGCCGTTGTAGAGCGTGATTTCTTTGCTGGTGTAGCTTGCAATGCGGTGAGCCGGCACAATGAATGATTTGTGTACGCGAATGAATTTTTCAGCAGGAAGAAGTTCCTGTATACTTTTCATGCTGGTCTGTGACATCAGGCTTTGTCGCTCTGTCAGATGAATGCGTACGTAATTATCCATGGATTCAATGTAGAGAACGTCCTTTAGCTTAATCTGTACATTTTTATATTCAGCTTTCAGGGTGATGCTTTCATCGGCAAAGGATGGATGGGCAGAAAGCTGCTGAAGTTTGTGAAGTTCGATGGCCTTTTGGACAGCCTTTTCAAATCGATGGTAAGAGAAAGGTTTGTGCAGGAAATCTACGGCACTCAGTTCAAACCCGTCGAGGGCATATTGGGCATACGCTGTAGTAAATATAAGCAAGGTGCCCGGAGGAAGGTCACGGGCCAGCTCCACTCCGTTCAAATCCCCCATTTCTATATCGAGAAACAAGATATCCGGTCTGCTTCTTCTTACCTGTTCCATCCCCCGGAGAGGGTTGTTGAAGGTAGTCAGTTCTATATTCCCGTAGCGCTGGCAAAAACTGGTTATGATTTCCAGCGCCATAGGTTCATCATCAATGGCAATGCATTTCAAACTCATGTATTCAAATTAATGCGTAGGGTTACGTGAAATAGCCCTTCTTTCTTTTCTATCCTCAAGTCATATCGGTGGGGGTAGAGCAGTTCCAGGCGTTTCCGGCAATTCTCAATGCCTATACCTTTAGATTCGTTTATCGGGGAATGGTTTAATAACGGATTCCGGGTTGTGAATAATAATTCCCCGTTTTGGGCTTGGATACAGATGTAGGCATCTCCCGGTTGGTGAGAAGAAACCCCATGTTTGAATACATTTTCCACAAAAGTAATTAATATCATGGGAGCGATACCCAATTGTTCTGTTTCGTCGTGTTCGTAAGAAAAATGGATATGAAAGTCCTTCGGCATCCGGTATTTCTGCAGTTCGATATACTGACGGATGTATTCCGTTTCCGTACGGATTGGAATTTTATCTTTTGTGTTGTGGGCATACATGTATTTCATCAGGCTGATGAATTGGGTAAAGGCATCTTCGGCTTGAGGGGAGCCGGTCACTACCATGGCATACAGTGTGTTCAGGTTGTTGAACAGAAAATGTGGATTTATCTGTGCCTTGTAGAGTGCCAGTTCAGCCTTTTTCTTTTCGAATTCCACGGCTTGACGCTGCATAATCTGATGGTAAAGTTCGGTGAGCAATCCCACGGCCATGCTGAAGGTAGCAACCACTACATACAAAAACCAGACAGCCTGTTGCTGTAATCTGATTTTTGGTATGTGCTGAATGAATTTCGGCTTGCGCATCCGGTGCATTGGCACTTCCATTTGATAGCGGGTAATGAGATAAGTTCCTGCAATGGTAAGTAGAATAAGAAGAATGGCTATCCAGAACTTCCGCTTGTCGGCAAATAGGAAAGGCATAGTGAGCCGGCGATTCAGAATGTAGATAAGATACAGCCATGAAACCAGAAGATACACAAAGGTGGAATCATTCACCAGCCAGCGTTCGATAGGTAACAAGGTAATCATGGCCGGAAGTAATATCAGACAAAAGACCAGATCAATGTAAAACGGAAGATTCTTGATGTGCCACATAACTTATTCCTTTTTCTGCAAAAATACGGATTTTCGGGACTTCCTGAAAATAACCTCCGGTCCGTTTACCACTACATTGGTGTCGTTCACCCTTACTTTGGGGATAGCGTAGAAATTGTATCTGAAACTGGCCTAATTTTGTTTGTGGAAAAAGGAACAAAAACAAAAAAACATAGGTTATGACGAGATTCATTTTTACACTGGTAAGTTGGGTATTCCCGTTGGTACTGATGGCACAGAGCCTTTCAGGAACGGTAACGGATAAAACCACAAAGGAGGGCTTGATTTCGGCTACAGTACAGTTGGTGGCATCCGACGGAAAATCAAGTTATACATCGACTGATTTGAACGGAAACTTTCAGTTTAAAAAACTGCAGCCGGGAACTTATACCCTTCAGGTGACGTATGTGGGTTACAAGTCCTATAAGGCAAAGCAAACGCTTTCAGAAGGGCAGGAAAAACGGGTAAAAATAGAAATGACCGAAGATGCACAGTTATTGGGCGAGGTTTCCGTGCAGGGACGTGCCACACGTGCCGAACAGCAAGGTGACAGCCTGTTGTATAATGCCGAAGCCTTTCAGGTGATGATGGGAAGCTCTGCCGAGGATTTATTGGCCAAGATGCCGGGCATCGTGGTAGAAGGTGGTACGATTCAGGCACAGGGAGAGCAGGTGCAGAAAGTACTGGTAGACGGAAAGGAATTCTTTGACGGCGACGTGAATCTGGCCATCAAGAACCTGCCATCGGATGTGATAGCCAGCATTGAGGTGTTCGACAAGAAAAGTGAGCAGGCCGAATTTACCGGATTTGATGATGGTGAGGAAATAAAGACGATTAATATCGTGACGAAAAGCGGTTTCCGTCAGGGGACATTTGGTGAAGTTTCCGGTGGATATGGTACGGACGACCGTTATAAGGTAAACGGAAACCTGAACTTCTTCAATGACGACCGGCGTATTTCTGTGTTGGGCATGTCGAACAATGTAAATCAGCAGAACTTTTCGCAGGAAGACTTGGCTGGTGTCATGTCGGCAGGTAATAGCGGCAGAGGACGTGGAGGTCGCGGCGGCGGTGGAGGACGCTCCGGAGCTCCGGGTGGAAGCAGTGCTTCTAATTTTATGGTGGGAAGCTTGGGAGGAGTGACCTCTGCCAATGGATTCGGTTTGAATTACGTTGACCAGTGGGGCGAAAAATGGAAGATGACCGGTAGTTACTTCTTTAACCAGTCGGACAACCTGACCCAGCAGCAGACTGACAGAGAATATTTTGAATCTGTATTGCCCGGAATGACCTATAGTGAGTATCAGGAAAACTCTATGAAGAACTGGAACCATCGTTTCAATATGAAGTTGGATTATCAGATGACTGAACGTACCTCACTGCAGTTTCGTCCTACGCTGAGCTTTCAGAACAATGACAGTTACGGACTTTTGCAAGGGCAGAACTTAGTGAACGGAACGACTGACAGTGAAACGGAAACCACTTCTTTCGGAAAAAGTAATGCATATAATATAGGAGCCGATTTGATGCTCCGTCACCGCTTTTTGAAAGAAGGACGTACGTTGTCGTTAATGCTGAGTGGAAAGATGAGTAATACAGACGGAGATACTTATACGGATTATTTGAATACTCTATATGGACTGGAGCTATCTCCGGTGACGGACGATTACAGCCAGTGGAAGCAGACGATGAATCGGCAGTACACCCTGCGCTCTAACTTGAGCTATACCGAGAAGCTGACAGATAACTTGCAATTGCAGTTGGGATATAAAATGAGTTATACGGACTCCGAAAACGATAAAAAAACGTATGACCGTTCTGCCGTGACCGACCTTTATGACCAGTTGGACGAAAGTCTTTCGAACGAATACCAGTCGGGTTACCTGACTCAGGCGGGAAATGTGGGACTTCGTTACCGTGCCGGTAAACTGAGCGCCATGTTAGGAGTCGATGCGCAGTGGGCAAACTTGAAAGGCGACCTGGTCTATCCTCAGCCTGATGGACTGTCGCATAAATACTTCTCTGTGTTGCCTTCGTTCACGTTGCGTTACTCGCTGGACCGGACCAACTCTTTCCAGCTTCGTTATCGCAGCAGGTCTTCTTCTCCTTCAGTGACCGACTTGCAGAACGTGATAGATAATTCGAACCCGTTATTCCTGTCTGCGGGAAATCCGAACCTCGACCAGCAGATATCCCATACGGCCAATCTGCGTTATTTGCGCACCACAAAGTCCGGACATACCTTTATTGCCATGGTAGGGGCCACCATACAGCAGGACTATGTAGCCGACAGTACTTTCGTAGCTAAGGAGGACATTGCCTTGTCGCCTACGGTCACGCTGAATAAAGGTTCACAGTTTACCCGTCCGGTCAATCTGGATGGATATTACAGTCTTCAGTCTATGGTGACCTACGGTTTCCCGGTCGATTTCCTTCGGAGTAACATTAACTTCAGTCTCTCGGCCAATTATGCCAATGTGCCCACTATCTTCGACGGAGTAGAAAGCCGTACACGTGAACTGAATCTGATTCCGAAGCTCATTATCGGAAGTAACATCAGCAAGAACCTTGATTTCACCGCCTCCTATTCGGCCGGAATCAACAAGATGTTCAGTTCGTTGGATACCGCAGCAGAAAGTGATTATGTGACGCATACGGCAGCCGCCAAATTAGGCTGGACTTTTTTCTGGGGACTCACTTTCCGGAGCACATTCAATTACATTGGCTATACCGGACTGGATACCGGTACGGAAGACTATTTCTTGTGGAATCTTTCGTTAGGTAAGAAGTTCCTGAAGAATAATGCAGCGGAAATCAGAATAGAAGCCTTCGATGTACTGAAACAGAATCAGGCCTTTACACATCGCACGGGCAGCAACTATTACGATTACGTGAACAGCAACGTGCTGCAACCCTATGCCATGATTAGTTTTGTATATACAATCAGATAACCTTTAAAACAAGTTGAAAATGAAGAAAATTCTTTTTGTAGCCCTTGTGGCTATGCTGGGTCTGCAACCGGCAGATGCACAGCGTAAAGGAGGCAACACCCGTACTCCTGAACAGATGGTGGAAAAACTTGATAAAAAGTTGAACCTGACCGATGAACAGGAAAAACAGATTACGACGCTTTATGCAGACTTCTTTAAGCAGGAATTATCGCGTGAAGAGCGTAGAACTGCCATGCAGGAACTGAACAAAAAAATAGAAGCTCTGTTGACCGATGAGCAGAAGACTGCATTTGAACAGATGAAGAAAGAACGTCCGCAGCGAAAACGTTAATAATCTGTTGTTCCCGTTTGTGATTTAGCCCTGTCAGCTTGAAATGCTGATGGGGCTTTTTATTTATACCCAATAAATAGGAGTATGAAATCGGTTATTTATGGGAATATATTTTTTAATATTATCGTGTAATTTTGTTAAAAATAAGTTTTGAAGACAGAATAATAGGAAATTAAGGCTATGAAGAACTGCTAAGTCCTTGTATTCGTCAAGGAATGTTACTCATAATGCGAATGGGGTCGGGGACTTATGCAAGCGTGACTTTTGAAGCATGTAACGGGGAATAAAAAGACTTCATTTTGTCATCGCGCTAAAGAATCCGTATTGCAATATCGGGGAAGTTGCAATGCGGATTTCTTTTTTGTGTATAGTGACGTCCGTTATGCCGGAAACCAGAAATGTATTACTGTTCCTTGTCCTTCTTTCGAGGTGATGTCGCAACCGCCTTGCAGCTTGTCACAACGTTCTTTGACGCTTCTCAGTCCCAATCCTGCTTGAAGGAAATCATTGGAAAGCTTATCGGCGGAGAAACCTTTTCCGTCGTCTTCAACGATGAGATTTACCTGCCCGTCTTCATAGCTGGCAGTGATGTAAGCCTGTTGGGCATTGGCGTGTTTCAGCATGTTGGATATGATTTCCTGAAGAATGCGGTACACTTCCTGGGTTTGGTCGGCCGGAAAGTCTATCTGCTGAATGCTTTCTTCTATGTAGCACTGAATATGAGGTGTTTTCAGCGATTTCAGCTTATCCGTGTAAAGTGTGAGGACCTGGTACAGGCTAAAGTTGCTGAGGGCAGGAGTTGCCAACTGATGCGAAAGGTTGCGCAGATTTTCCCTGATATGTTTGAGTTCAGTCGTTATAGCCGGGTTGTCCGACTGCTTCATTTCCATTTCTACAGACAACAAATCATTGCATACTCCGTCGTGCAGTTCCTTGGAAATACGATTGTGGCTGTCTTCCAGTCCACAGATGTATCGTTCGGTCATTTTCTTGTGCATGTCGGTAAGTAAGAGTTGTCTTTGCATCTCCTTCTCCTTGATTTCTTTTTCCAGTTTCAGTTGCTTCAGGTGGAATGCAATCTTTCGTTTATGCATGCTTATGACCAGAATAATGAGTAGCAGCAGGGCCAAGATAAGTATGCCCCCGATGGTGTAAGTGCGTATCAGGTAAGCAGCTTTTTCCTCGGCACGTTTTCCGTTGAGTCCGGCAATCTGCAAGTCTTTTTCCTTCAGGTCCAGTTCAGCCTCAAATCCGGACAGGCGGTTCTGAAAATATTGGTCGTTTAGTTTCTCATTGGCCTGATATGCCTCCAGCATGAGCTGATAAGCTAATTGTCCGTTGTTTCTCCTGCCTTCTATTTCGGCCAGTGTAAGCAGGATTTTGGGTAACAGGCCGGAAGGATTCTTTCGGGCAAAGTCGGCTGCTTTCATAACGTAGTTACGTGCCTGAAGCAAGGAGTCCGTATCATGGAATAACATGTAACCATATAAGTACTCTAAATTCGCAATATTAGCCTTATTGTGTGTCGTGTTTTTATAGCTCATGGCTTTCCGGTAGTATTGCAACGCCTGCCGGGGCTTTCCTGCATCCCTCGATACTCTGGCATATTGCGTGTAGGCCAATAGCTTGAGCCCGTCGGGCATTTCCGGACGGAGTTTCTGTATGGCCAGTTTTAGCGTATCCATTGCCTGGACAGGCTGCTGGTTGTTAGCTAACAAAATGGCATGGTTGCATAGTCTGTTTACTTCCCCGATGCGATAGTCAATGGTAAGTGTGTCGGTTTGTGGATAAGTAAACATTTTACGAGAAATCTGTATGGCTTCATTGTTCTTGCCCGTTTCATTGTACAGAATGGAAATGTTGGATACGATAATGGCTGCCAGGTTGTAATTCTGCAAGTCCTCAGTAATGGCGAGCGCCTTCTGATAAAGTGAGATGGCATTGTCGAGCATGAACAATCTGCGGTGTATGACTCCTGAAAGATTATAGGCCTCTGCTAAGTTCACAGAATCCTTTACTTGTTCCAGTTGGCTGACAGCCTCTTCTGCCGTTTCTCTTGCAGCCGGCAACTGGTTGTTCTGCCACTGCCCGTAGGCAATTTCATACGTAGCAATTGCCGCAATTTCCTGGAGCTGGTGTGCTATGGTATTTTCTGGAAACTTTTCCAGTGCCATTGCGTTTTCCCGGATTTGGGTCAGTAGCGTATTTGCCCTCTCACTGTCTCCCTTCTGGTTGAGAAATCGGGCATAGTCCAGGGTGATATTCAGTGCGTAAAGCTTATCCTGCTTGTAATGGTCTTCGTGGATAATAAGATTGTACACTGAATCCATCTGTGCATACTCACCGTTATTGCCGAATGAATGCAGCAAATCAGCTAGTTTGTTATTCTTCTCATTGGCATTCAGGAACGCACTCAGACTGAGAAATAGGAAAAAAAGAATCTTTTTCATTCTGTAATCCAACCTTTTAAAAAAGCAATTCGCATAAGATGTGATACGTTGGTAGCCCCACTTTTCAGCAAGATGTTCTTTCTCATCGTATCGATTGTATTTTTGCTGAGATTGAGTTTATGGGCTATCTCGTCGGAGGTAAGTCCGCATGATAACATTTGGATAATTTCGTTTTCACGCGGGCTTGGTGTATAAGTAATGGACTTTTCCGTAGAATGGTCGCCCATGATGGACAGTACGACGTTCAGCGCAGTAGGCGAATAATATTTATTTCCCTCGTGCAAGATGTTGTGTATGGCCTTTTCTATTTCTTCTATTTTATCATTTTTGGTCACGATGCCTGCTACTTCCGCTTTGATCAGCAGTTTGATAATCCAGAACTCCGTATGCATGGTATAGATGAGTTGAGGAATATTCACACCTTTCTTTTGCAGGTAGGTTATGACATCCAGGGCTGTTTTATCCTGAATCTCATAATCTATAATTAGCAGGTCGGGAGTATAATCGTTCAGGTAATTATATAATTCAGAATCATGATGTCCGGTAGTTATTTGGTATTGCTGGTTGTTTGCCAGCAATTGTGCAATCCCTTCGGTAATGATAGGATGATCGTCTAAAATATATATACTTTTCATGGGAATGTACGTGTGTTGTGTTTTTGCTTTTTACAAAGATGGTAATTTTTCTTTCGTTATGCAAATAGAAGAAAATTTTTGTCTTTATGTCAGGCAAAAAAACGATTTCAATTACAATTCAGTAAAACTTAGAGGTGTAAATGGAAAGGTGTAAAGGTGATTTTTATGTTTCCCTGGTGCGAAACCTACGTTTCTCAAGGCCGAACTGTACGTTTTCCGCATGGGAAACGTATGGTTCCGCTTCGGGAAACGTAGAATGTGGCAGTCGGTTTGTGAGTTTATGTAGGTGGGTTTTGTTGTTTTTGTGTGGGGATGTGAATAGGTGAGGGAAACTGAAAATATAAAAAAACAAGAGGTTGACAATAAATTAATAATCTCTTTGCAGTCTTACCCTGCATCGCAGGGTTAGTCAATGTCATGCAGTTATGCAATAAATCTTTCTAATAGTTTTGTACTTGGCTATCAGTTTTTTATCTATCTAACAACGTAGTATATAATAATATCTGAAAAAGTGGATGTTATGTGAATATATTTTTATGTATGATGAAAGGGTGACAAAATTTGAACGGAGTATATAAAAGTGTTTTTTCTCAAAAAATGTCACCCTAATAATATTGATATTCCTTTAATCATAGTAGGTGAAGATATTTATAACTGATGGAGAATACCAAATCAGACCAAATTCATTTAAAAGAATCTTCTCTTTTAAATCCCAAAATGCGTGACAATAACCTAATTCTTTTGGTATATCCAGTAAACTATCAACTTCCTTTTCAACATGTTCTATAATACGTCTGCCAATAGGAATGTGTTCAATAATATTTTCTATTTCTGATGGTTGTTCTTCACGGTAGATACAAAATATCTTTCTGCAAATATAACAGTAACAATAAACCTTATATATATTCTTAACCTCCAGTAATCTTTTAGATATAATGGAAGTAAGTGTTTCAGAAGTTTCATAGAATATCAACTCATTGGAATTGTTATTGAAATGTTGGCAGCATGTGTTTTTGATTTTATTCTCTTCAAAATTAAATGAAATTGAATTAATGTCATGGCTCAAACCAGTAATGCAATCGCCAAAGAGGTTATTTATGGCAGCTTTTTCTTCTGATTCTGATAAGTCATTATTTAAAGTAAACTCTAAAGGCAGTTCTTTATCATGTACTGCAATCTGCTTTATTAAGCTGTCTGAATCATCGTCACGCTGATTATCTATTTTTAAAAGAATATCATTGGTATAATCAATATGCTTAGTCTGTAATGTTCTTCTTATATCAGTTGTATCAAGTTGGTTGTCTATAAAATACTTGGTAATAAAATATCCAGTAGATTTAAAGTCTTTAAAATTCTCATGTGTTAAACACTCTTTATGTGTAACTCTTTTTGGGTTGTATTGACCAAATATACCGTTGATTCTTTCAAAAATATCATCTAACTGCATATCTTTATTATTCGTGTTGTCTTTGGTGTTCTGTTCCATATTTATTAGAATTAGTGTGACTGTCGCGTAAGTTTAAAAACTTTACTTTGTATTATTGATTGAGTATTTCTATTTATTTAAATTTAGGTACCATTATAAGATAATTATCTACAGAGCAGATATTTTTTTAATGACATTTTGTAATGTCGGTTTCCAGTTGGGAATTTCATTGTATTCATTTTTATAGGTTGATAGATTATCAATAATATATTTTTTTATTGCATAGATGTAACAGCGACGCATATAAGTTTGATTCTTTTTTATGGAATTTTCCCATATTTCTATCAAGGTTTTTTCTTCATGCTCAATATTAAAATGAGACTTAAATGGAATGTGTTTTAATATTTCAGAATGGATAAATGTAGTTTCTTCATTGTCTCCGAAATCAAATAGTAATAAAGGTTCAAGTAGTTTGTTTATTATATCTAAGAGTTCTAACGGTTTATATAAATTAGGTACAGAACTGATTTCATGAAAGATAATTTTTTCTTTTGCACCATCAGCATATTGCATAATAAAAGCTTCTCCATTTTCAAAAATAACGATTTTACTTTTTGTATGCCATTGTTCAATAGTTTTTATCTTTTCATGAGTCTTAAATATGGGCAAATCACGTATATATGAATATTTAAAATCTTTACCACATTGTTTAACTGATAATATAATATTAAAAATATCTATTGGACTATCTATCAGATTATCAAAATAACGACTTAAAAAGTCATCTATTTTCTGCTCTATAGAGATTAATAAATCTTTTTTATGTTTATCTTCACAACGAGGTTTCCATTTTATATTACTATCTGACAAGATTTTGGATTGTAAGTTTATGAATGATATAAATTCATTGGTATTCATAACAGCATTAATTGTTAAATTTACTAAAAACAAATTTAGACTTGTCATTTATACGATTTATAAGATTGGAATTAGACATGAATAACTTACCTACTATATGCTTTTATACAAAGGAAAACCTTCTGTATATTGTTTTCTGTCAATTATATAAATAAACCTGTCTATAACGCAAAGATAGCAAAGTTATATTACGACTATATATTTATTAGGTTCTTGTTCCCATTTAAGTAATTAAGATTAGCCTTTGTTTAAACTCTTATTTTTTATGCTTATTATAAAAATAGCCTTACTTGTTATGTTTAGAGTTTCAGAAAGAAATATTGAACGGATAAAATATATTCCTTACCATAGTTTCAATCCATCCATTTCCTTTATAGCTTGAAGAATATCCTCTTTAGTCATATCAGTAGTTTCTTCCTCTATGCTGATAGAACGGAACTCATAGCTTTCTACAATTTCTTTATCTTCATTAACTTCACTATATATCCAACTACTGAAAACTCTGTTGGGCATATCAAGGAATGTGATTCTAATAAATGCACCTCCTAACAGATAAGGGTTAATGTCATAAACCACAAACTGACCTTTTATATGCTCTTTGTAAGGGTCTAAATTTGCATTGCATACTTTCCCACTGTTATAGTCATCCAAATATTTTCGCAAAGTACGGATATATTCATTATCCAACCAATCACTTCTATTCCAGTCCTTAAAGCGAATGTTATTGAGTGTTTTTCCACTACTTATAGTATCTGTTGTTTGTAAAGTTGTATCAACACTTTGGACTGTTGAGGATTTTTGTTGGTTGCAAGCTGACAGAATTATTAGTGTATAGATTATAAGATAAAGTTTATTCATACTACTATCAAAATGTTAAAAATGTAATGGTTTACTGTTTATCATTGTTCTGAACACATTGCAACTAAAAATAATAATCCGATAATGCACAGAATGATTGTACCACATCCGAATTTATTCCATTCTTTATCTTTGCTAACTCCATTTTTTATACCATCTGAAATAAAGAAATAAGCAAAAATTCCTCCTAATCCAATAGCAAGAATAGCTATTATAGCTCCAGTAAAATCATTATGTCCGTTACTTATTCTGCCATGACTTGTCATATCGCTTGCAAATAATTGTATGGTATGAAGTAATATTGGAATAGCAAAAATCTTTTTCTTGTTCATAATTGTAAGCTTTAGAGTTTATAAAAAGAATCAATATCCTCTTAATTAAAGCATTATTAAAAATTAATATGCCTCATTTTCATACCATCGTTGTTCCTCATCAAAATAGCAACCAGAAATCCAATTTTGTTCTTCTTTTCTTTGAGATTCCTTTTCTTGTTTAACACATTCAACTTCATACTTTATATTTTGCAACTTTTCCAAAAGTGTTTCATCTTCTGACCATCGTTCTTCTAAAATATCAAACACTTGTAAATCAATTTCCATAGGACTTTGATATTTAGTAACAAGTTCATATATGTAATTGTAAGCATTACTTATAACGTAAGCTATTGTTCTCCCTTCATATAACGACCTTTCACATAAAGGAAAACAATCCTTGGAATATATTGGAGAATCTGCATCAAAAATTGGTTCAAATTCTTTTTTCATATCCATTCTTAACCAAATGGCATTGATAATATCTTTATCAATACAAGATGGCAAATCACTTATGGAAGAAAACCAAATATAGTTTAAATTTATGTATTTAAATACTATTTGACTTTTCTCTATTAAAAGCCATAACAAGTTTCTTCCAGCATATTTACCTTCTCTTAAAATAAATGAATGTGCAGGATTAAATCTATCAATAATATTTACGCATTCATAATCGAAAGTAGCATTATTTGTTGCTAACAGGTTTGGAGTTGTTGAGCATTCCTTTATACGAGGAGAATATTTAACACCAACTCCTTTTTTTAAATCGTTATAAGTATATGTGTAAATATCATTACCTTCAATCTCTATCTTTCTGAAACCATTGATATAATAAAGTCCTGTATTATCACAATGAATAAGTGTTTTTCTTTTCCATATATCAAATAGACCATATCTGGTCTCATAACAATCTATTAATTCATCTTCAGAATATCCATGGTTACAAAAAATATCCCAATCAGTTTCACATGCTCCATCTTTTGATTCCATCTGCCACTTTAAAAACATATATTGTCTATTGAATAATCTATTAATGAAACAACTTATATCTTTTTTATAAAGTCGCATTTTTGAATGTAAATCAATAATACCTCCATATATTTCTTTTATATCATCACTACTATCGTCACCAAATGAAGGTAAATAATATCCTTGATATAGCACATAAGAAGTTGGTGATAATTCATTATTTACATTACAAATATCGTCTGTAGAAAATTTTGTAGGTATTTTCTTTGCATATATACGTTGAATTTTAATTTGATAATCGTCTTTATCTATTTCGGTGATACCTGTAAGTTTTTTGTCTTTATCAAAAGGTAGTTTGACAAAATCACCTTTTTCATCTATGATATATGAGGCAAAAAACTGTGAAGATTCTTCATGTTCAGAAATATTTTTTTGCCCTTGATTTATGTAAACAAGGCAATACCCATCAATAAATTTACCAAATGCAATATTAATATTATCAACATAATAAATTGCAAATTCAGAAGGATAGCGACTAATCTCATTATCACACACAATTTCTTTAATGTGGAAAATTTGTTCTTCTGATAGAACTTCATAGTATTCTTTCATAATAAATTCATGTACTATCAGCCCCCAGAAACAGCATTTTAATGAATCGTGCATATATAGAAAAGGCATGGGAGCTATTGAATATCAAAACATTGAGGTTCTGGACTGCCCTTGCAAAAGTAAAAGACAATAGCCCATGCCTCATGAGGTATATATAAGAAACATATATACAACATGAAAGCATGAGTACTCTTGTTCTATCATTCTTTTGCAGTGAAATTGTCCAGATTTCAATGTAGAATGATAAGTCAAATGCTCATTCTAAATATGTTCTTCCATCGTGGAATTGCCATAAAATTAGAAAAAAACACGTAGATAAACAAGGATATTGTCTATTATGTTGGTTTATAGATGTTTTTACTTTTATACCTAATGATAGGTAGAAAATTCAACTCTACCCATATAAGAGCAAAATTTTCAGATTTTCTACCTGTAATAGATTTAGAAGCTAAGACATTCGTAAGTATTCAAAAGTTCTTCCTGTCTTAGTCCAAGATACCTTTTAGTAATGGCAATACTTGAATGGTTGAAAAGTTCCATGAGCTTTACTAAAGCCAACTCTGAATTTTCACTGTTCATGTTATATACCTGTCTGCCAAAAGTTTTTCTAAGAGAATGACAGCTAAAGTTACCTATATGCAGTCTGTATTTCTTTTTCAGTTCTTTCAGTATAATGTTTATTCTCTGAACTGAAAAGACTGTACCTTTCTGGCTTACTAATACAGGTGCATTGATTCCTGTTGGTCTGATAGCTTTGTAACATTCAGATATATGCCTTTGAAGTTGTGGGTTTATACGGATAGTTCTTTTCTTTCCTGTTTTCTTCTCTATTATGGTGAACTCACTTACATTTAAAATCTGATTCCACCTTAAAGAAAGAATGTCACCTATCCTTAAACCAAAGAAACAACCTAAAGCTATCAATAAACTCATGTTGTAATTTCCATCCTTATAAAGTTTTCTTATAAGATTCATGGCTTCGTCCCATTCCAAGAAGTCAGCCGTTGTATTACTGTATTTCAAACTCATAACATTTACTTTTGGGGGGGATAATAAAAGTGAATGTCCGCTGTAACTAATTGAATAATAGCGAAACATTCACTTTGTGCAGAAGTGAATATTATAAAATAAGGACACCCGACTAAAATATTGAGTGCCCTTATTTATGCTACAGCATTTCTTCATCAGTAATGATGATATGATCTAAGACTTTTATTCGCATAAGCTAGGCTGCATCCGTTACCTGTTTAGTCAGTCTTATATCCTCTGTACTTGGCTTTAAATTTCCACTTGGATGATTATGTGCCAGAATTAAAGCTTCAGAATTAGTAAGTAATGCAGCTTGTATAATTAATCTGACATCAGCACAGGTTTCTGTGATTCCTCCCTCTGAAATAAGGGTATATCCTAAAATCTGGTTAGCTTGATTTAGGGATAGGACTTTGAAATATTCCTTGTAGCATATCGTTCCTTTCTTCTATGTGGGAAGCATAGATTTATAAGCATCCTCTACAGGTTACTTTTTGCTGATTCTTGAATTTGGGTTTATAAGATAGCTTGATTTCTCCTACTTTATAATCTATATTCATAATTGTAATGTTTAATGGTTGGTAGAAATAAAAAAGGACAACTAACTTAATAGCTGCCCTTTCTTCAATTTAGTAATATGTGACGGTTTGTTATTTCTTGGAATAATGGTATCTCATAGAGAATATATAAACCTCTATTATGTCATCATGCACGGAGTAAACAATTCTATGCTCTGCATTGATTCTTCTTGACCATTTTCCTGCCAGTTCATATTTAAGCGGTTCTGGTTTTCCTATTCCTGTGTATGGGTGTGCGGCAATATCTTCCAATAAAGTTTTGATTTTATTCAATATTGCTTTGTTCCCACTTTGGGTAAAGTATAGGTATTCTTTTCGTGCCTGTTCTGATAATGTTATTCTGTACATGCTGCCCGTTTTAAGAAATCTTCTATGCTTTCACCTTCATTTTGGGATATAGAATTACCGTTCTTAATATCCTCTTCACCTTTATGTATTGCTTCCATTGTATCGGGTGACGACATGATGTACTCCGTTTCCTTTAGAGAGTTATATTCATCCAGAGAAATCATTACTACTCCTTTGCCATTCCCACGATTAACAACTACGGTATCATAATCGTCAATGACCGCATCAATGTAGCTTTTCAAATTGGCTCTTAAATCTGTGTAATTAGCTGTTCTCATAAATCCTCCTTTGTTACAATACAAAGGTATGTACTTATTTGCGTACTTGCAAACATAAGTGGTTAATTATTCGATATTTAAAAATATGTTACCTATAAAGAACGCTCTTTCTTGCAATAGTGTGTAAAGTATTGTATGAGTTTAGGCAAGCATAATGTCAACAACCATAGTTAGATTAAAACAAAAAAGCATCGACAATCATCAGATTATCAATGCTTTTTACCAGTCGGGGTGACTGGATTCGAACCAGCGACCACACGCCCCCCAGACGCGTACT